>Ga0307432_1001660_pt1 | contig 13107 bp, 10 predicted proteins | sample SalMarWE160150MG_FD_202158 | JGI IMG/M metagenome (GOLD analysis project Ga0307432, IMG submission 202158) | Salt marsh sediment microbial communities from the Plum Island Ecosystem LTER, Massachusetts, United States - WE1603-150 | ecosystem: Environmental > Aquatic > Marine > Intertidal zone >...
CTTTGACCAGCGCTTACGATTGAGGTACCCCGCCATTCCCCCAATTACATTCCCGATGGCCCACGAGATCATCGTCGTCCAAAACAACAGATTCACTGTCCAAGGAAGTGCTGTTCTAATTAAATCGATCACCGGGGTGGGAAACTGGAAGAAAGAAATGCCAAAATCACCAGTAAATAATCTTTTCCAGAATGCGCCATACTGCTCAAGCCATGATCCTTCCAGTCCGTAAAGCTCCTTCAGATCATCGATCGTTTCTTGTACACTCGCAGGATCCAGATATGAGCCCCGCGACTGGAGTTCTGCAATCGTTCTTTGAACAGGGTTCGTGGGTGCAAACCGAGGGATGAAAAATACAATAGTTATCCCAAAAAATATTACTAAGAAATACTGTATCAGTCGTGGGATGAGATACCTTTTCACGAACATTAATGTTTTCTCCTCTATTTTTCTATTGCCAAGCCAGGAGCAAAAAAAGGGGATATTTCAGGCTTGACAACAATAAAAAAGTTATAACAAAAAAGTTTTTTCTTTTCTATGCTATATCTTTGCTCCCATTTTATTCCAATTAAACTTTATGGTCCATATTACCATTTAAAGAAGGAACTTGTGAACTACACTACTAGATATTTTTTTAACATAAAATCACTTCTTTTTCTTCTTAAAGAAGAATACATAATCATAATTGCTATACTACTTGCCCATATCGCTCACACGAAATTGCTAAGAAACAAATATTATTTACCGATTAATCGTTTTATAATTAGTGTATTAGTATATAAGGCTTTGTACATCACCTGTTACAGTTATTTCAATCTTTCTTACCTCTTCTCCGGTAAGTTCCCAACTACGTTTATCTGGTTGTTGCCCACCTATTGAAAGAATAAATTTACCGGGTTCCAGTTTACGCCTTCCTTCTTCATCAATTAAGGACAAATCTTTTTGTGCAAGTGTAAAACTAACCGTTTTTTCAACCCTGGGTTCAAGCATTATCCGTTTAAAACCCTTTAATTCCCAATGAGACACCCTTACCGAAGCCTCAACATCTTTAATGTAAAGTTGAACTACCTCTGCACCTGCTTTATCCCCTATATTTTTAACCCTAATTTTAACTACTAAGGGTTCACTTTCATTACTTTTAAAAGTAATCTTATTTGATTCAATTTCTGAATAAGTAAATTGGGTATAACTTAATCCGTAGCCAAACGGGTAAAGGGGTTTTTCCTTCATATATCGATAGGTTCTGTTTGACATAGAATAATCATGAAAGTCGGGTAGTTGTTTTATAGATTTTACAAATGTAACTGGCAAGCGGCCTCCAGGATTGCAATCTCCAAATAATACATCTGCAATAGCATTCCCTCCTTCTTCACCTGGATACCATGCTTCTAATATTGAAGGTATATTATCTTGAGCCCAATTTATTGTAAGTGGGCTTCCGTTCAGTAAAACAAGGATTATTGGTTTTCCGGTAGCAAATACTGTTTTAAGCAATTCTTCCTGCATTCCAGGCAAATTAAGATCTGTTTTATCACCATTAGCATCTGAATTAACTGCATCACCTTCTTCTCCTTCAAGGTCTGGAGATAAACCTAAAAACATAATTACTACATCAGAACGCTGTGCACAGGCTACTGCTTCTGAAAATCCCCTGTTAGGTTTTTTTCCCCAAATATTTATTTCTCTTATTATTAAATCACACCCTTCAGCATAATAAATTTTTGCATTCTTGCCAACTTTATTCCTAATACCTTCTAAAGGTGTAATAGACATTGAAGGGGTTCCACAATAATTACCTAACAAGATTTTTTTATTGTCCGCATTTGGTCCAATAACTGCAATAGAATTTAGTTTTTTTAAGTTTAGTGGTAATAAAGCGTCTTTATTTTTAAGTAAAACCATTGATTTACAGGCTGTTCCTCTGGCAAACTGTCGGTGTTCCTCACAATCATTTACTTCAAAAGGTATTTGAGTATATGGTACCCTGTCCTCTGGATCAAACATACCTAATTTAAATCTGGTCTTTAGTAATCGTTTGACAGATTTATCAATAGTGCTTTCACTAATTAAACCCTGTTCTACTGCAGATAATAAGTATTTAAATACCTTACCACAATTTAAATCACAGCCATTATTAACCGCTAGAGCAGCCGATTCTTCAGGAGTATCAGTTACTTTATGATGCTGATGAATATCCAAAATAGCTCCACAATCTGAAACTACATGGCCTTCAAATCCCCACTCGTCCCGCAATATATCCTGTAGTAATGTTTTACTGGCACAACAGGGTTCACCATTAATACGGTTATAAGCCCCCATTACTGCTTCAACTCTGCCTTCCTTTATACAATCCCTGAAAGCCGGAAGATAGGTTTCTCTTAAATCCTTCTTACTTACTTCAACGTTAAATTCATGCCTTTCAGACTCCGGTCCACTGTGCACAGCAAAGTGCTTGGCACAGGCAGCACTCTTAAGATAATCAGGGTCATCACCCTGCAATCCCTTGATGAAATTAACCCCTAATCTCCCGCTTAAGTAAGGATCTTCTCCATAGGTTTCTTGCCCACGCCCCCATCTGGGGTCCCGGAAGATATTAACGTTTGGGGTCCAGAAAGTAAGCCCCTTATGAATATCCCTATCCTCCTGCCGAACAAACTCATGATACTTGGCCCGGGCTTCATCACTGATAACATTCCCTACCTCTTTCATCATCTCCTGATCAAAGGCAGCGGCCAGGCCAATAGACTGTGGAAAAACGGTAGCAATCCCCGCCCTGGCCACTCCATGAAGACATTCATTCCACCAATTATATTCAGGTATTCCCAGTCTACCTATTGCTGAGGAGGAATATACCATCTGTGAAATCTTCTCTTCCAGGGTAAGCCCGTTAAGTAAGTCATTAACCCTTTCCTCTAGGGGCTTATCAGGATTTTTGTATACTGGTATTTCATTTTTACCTTTATTCATCTTTTTACCTCCAATTTTAATATATAAAGCATCTAAAGAGAAAGAATTATATAATAATGGTTTGCTCATAAAAAGTTCATTTTTATTATAAAACAGGATTTTTGTATAATTTAAGGCTCATCTTCAGATTAGAAAAGAGTGGCTTGCTTTTACAGTGGCCTCCCACCAATCATAAGGAGATTGTTCTGCCCAGCCAGAGTGGGGGGTCGCTAAGGGATATGATTCTGTTTTACTGGAAATAATCTTACCTTCTGGGGATACTAATAGGGCTTTTGCCCCGCTGGTACCGATATCTAATCCTAAAAGATAACCCATAAAACACCTACTCTTTAATCTTTATATTACTAATCACCCTTTATACATTTGGTCAAAATAGTTTTGGGCACTTACAAGGACTTTTCTCATGATATCTTCTGCTTTAGCGGTTTCCCGGGCTTTAAGATATTTCATTAATTGCTTTTTATCGAGTTCTTGAGCAGCTTGGGCACAGGCCTCCCAGCTTAGTACACTCCTGATTACTCTGTCGATTCCTTGTTCTACATTATCATATGGCCTTACCTGCATATCATGTCCTTTCCAGCGATTAAAACCTACTTCCTGGATTAAACCTGCTATAGCTATATTCATACCATTAACCCGTGTTCCATGGTCGATATCATATTTGCCCGGTCCGCCAAGAATGATACCATCATTATAGCCCTGACTGTTTAAGTGCATATGAACTAAAGCATTGTTGTCTATTTCTTCAATAGTATCATATACATGGTCGAGCCCGATCATTTCTGAATGACCAAACTCTTTATTCACTCCCTTTTTGTCACGAGTAATTTTAAACTCTTCTTCTAACTTATTCCAAAAGACCAGAGCACTGGCTACGGTTGGGATTAAAAGAGCCGGATGTCCTTCATTGGGCTTTGGTTCCATTGCAAAATAGAGGTTTTCTCCCAATTTTTTCTCATATTTGCATAGTTTGGCAATACTCTCCTTAAGATTCTGATACATTTGCCATATTCCTACAGAAGCAAGGTCATAACCAAACGAACCATTCCAAATAACAACGGTAGGCCATTTTGAGGGATCAGGATGCCAGGCTTTCCTGAGAGGTCCATAAGTAAGTTTGACTGTCCTTTCCCCAAATTCTTCTGCAGATTTTCTCTCCACAGGGTCTAAGGAAGCTATACCCCCATAAGCGTAATGTTTATGTGCTCCTGGGGTTACCATGGCTAAATATACCTTGTAATCTATTAATGCATCAGCTATTTCAGGGGCTGTTTTTTCATCAAACTCATTATCATAATGCATTTCAATTCCTAACTCTATATTATCTGGTAATCTCGGGGCAATTCTATTTCTTATCAGTTTAATCATATCAACAGTACTTAAATTATTAGAATTCCATTCTGGTCTCATATCATCCGGGACGAAACCACCCTTACCCGCATTAAATGTCCATCGGCAAATACTATGTAATGATTTATTTTCTTTCATTTTTTTACTCCTTGTATAATAAGATAGTTATGATAATAGATTTACAAAAAGAACTTTTATTGTTTTTAAAACACATGTTAAATAAATTTAATTCTTTCATTAATAATTAAATCAGCCATCCCATAAACTGCAGCTAAACTGCCCAGTTTACTAAATTTAATTTCTACCTTATTGTAGGAAACAGATAAGGCACTTTCCTTAAGTTTTTTAATAATTTCCTCATAAATATAATCTTTTATCTTTACAATTCCTCCGCCAATTACCAATAATTCAGGACTAAGCCCATTCACAATATTTACTAATCCTATCCCTATATTTCTTCCTGCTTCCTTAAATATCTCAATTACCTTTTTATCTCCATCTTTACCTAATCGATATATCTCTTTCTTAGTCAATTCTTTATTGCTATTAGGTAATTTTAAATAGCTATTAACAATATAACTTTCCGAAGCAAGTGTTTCCCAGCACCCTTTATTACCACAGTGACATAGAGGACCATTAGTATCAATAATTATATGACCGAATTCCCCGGCATTTCCACTTGCTCCTCTGTATAATTCACCATTAAAAAAAATTCCGCAACCTATTCCTTCATTAATAGAGATAAATACCATATTATTTATTGTAGGATAAATAGATTCTCTTTCTCCAATAGCCGCCGCTTTTGCCTCATTATTTAAGACTATAGGAAGGCCATATTTGTCTTTAAAAATCTTTGAAATATGAACATTTTTCCATCCTAAATTAGGCGCAAATTCTAATATACCTTTTACTTTATCAATCAAGCCAGGTACTGCTATTCCTATTCCCAGGAGATTATCTAATTTTATATTTTTTTCTTCCCTCATCTTATCCATCCCAAAAAATACCTGTTCAAGGGTCTTCTTATAATCATCCCTATATGTTATAGACATAATATTCTTAGTTACCACTTTTAATTCTAAATCAAACAGTACTATCTTTATTTTGTTAACTTCGATCTCGATACTAAAAATATAAGCTTTATTGGAATTAACCATTAATTGCATCGGCTTTCTTCCTCCAGAAGAAACGCCTTTTTGGGTTTCAATCACGAAGCCTTTTTTAATCAGAGTTTTAACGTGGTTAGATACTGTACCAGCACTGCATCCGGTAATTTTGGTTAGCTCTATACGAGAAATAGGACCTCGCTTACGAATTAGCTTAAAAATACTAACTAAATTCCATCTTCTAACTGCAATCGAATTTCCCAACATAACTTTTCTTTTTTTCATAATATAAAATTCTTTCTTTATTTTCTAATTTGTTTGTAAATATATATAATAACATTAATAACATAAAATTATTATTTAAATATTTGTTTCCGATGTCTTTCTCGCATCAGGAGTTATTTTTCTTGGATGCTACATCTACATAAACTGCTAAAATCAAGACCAAACCTTTAACTATATACTGCCAGAACACACTCATATTCATAATGCTCATCCCATTCTCAAGACTTGCCATAATTAAAGCACCTACCAGAGCTCCAAAAATTGTTCCTTTACCCCCCATTAAACTTGCGCCACCAATAACACAGCCACCTATAGCTGAAAGTTCATAATTCGTACCACCACCAATGGTACCTGCAGCAACATAACCAGTAAGAACAATTCCAGCAACAGCACTTAGAGCACCCATCAGGATAAAAACTTTAAAAACAACAGATTGAACATTAATACCTGAAAGCTTAGTTGCCTCTATGTTTCCTCCAAGAGCATACATATACCGACCAAATTTAGTGTTATTGGCTAAGTAGGTAACCAAAATTGCTATTACTATCATAATTAATACCGGATTCTGTATCCCTCTATAATTATTTACAATTAAAACAAAACCTAAAACAAGGGCTGAATACGCCGATGCTATCAAAAAATCATAGCTGAAAGGTTTAATTTCAAAACCATATTGTTTCTTTTTCTTTCTACTTTGCATGCTCATCAAATAAATAACTATTATAGTAAGAACTAGTAAAAGTATGCCCAGATTTTTAGGCAGATACCCCTGGGCTATCCACCTGAGAGAATTTTCGACAGGCACTATTGTTCTTCCCCGAGCAACACCAAGAACTCCTCCCCGAAAAATAAGCATTCCTCCCAGAGTTACAATAAAAGATGGCACCCTCAAATAAGCAATAATATAACCTTGGTAGATGCCAAGTAATACGCCCACTAACAGACAGATAATGATAGTAATAATTGTACTCAGTATGCCTAATGCCTCGACAGACAGGCCTGAGAAGAGTGTAGGGAGAAATTTAGGGAGCATAATCGCCTGGAGATGGGCTGCTATTACACTTACAAAACCAGTCATCGATCCTACAGAAAGATCAATATTACCAGTAATGATTACCAGAGTCATACCTATACTAAGGAAAGAAACGATGGTCATTTGCCTGAAAAGGTTTGAAAGGTTTCTTGGGTAAAAGAATATCCAACCAGTTAAAGAGCCAAAAAGTAACCAGATAAAAAGAAGAGCAATTATTAATGTATAAGTTCTAATATCAATTTTTATTTTATGAATAAAATTTAAAGTTTTCATTAACTATACCCCACTGTAATTTTTGCTACCTGTAGCCAAAGCCATTATCTTCTCTTGTGTTGCATCTTTTCTATCTAAAATCCCTGTGCATTTTCCTTCGTGCATAACCATAATTCGGTCACTCATTCCAAGCACTTCCTCTAATTCTGAAGAAATCATAATGATAGCTATACCATTTTCTGAAAGTGTATTTATAAGCTTGTATATCTCATATTTAGTCCCTACATCAATCCCTCTGGTCGGATCATCAAGAATGAGAATCTTTGGAGTTGACATTAACCATTTTGCTATTACCACTTTCTGTTGGTTACCCCCACTTAAAGATTCTGTAATTGTAAAAAGAGATGGCGTCTTTATAGTAAGATAGTCAGCATATTTTTTACATTCTTTTAATTCTTTATTCTTATCAATACTCAACGCATTAGAAAATTTTCTAATATTTGGCAATGAAATATTTTTAAAAACCTCCTGTATTAACACAAGACCCATCTTTTTTCTGTCTTCCGGGACAAGGCTTATTCCATAATTTACAGCCTCCCTTGCAGATCTAATCTTTACTTGTTTACCTTCTAAAAATATTTCTCCGTTAACTTGTTTCCCGTACTCTCCAAATATAGTGGTTACAAGTTCACTTCTTCCGGAACCCATAAGACCAGCTATTCCTAATATTTCGCCTTTTCTTAAATCAAATGAAATGTTCTTGATCGCCATTTTACCCTGAGCTGAAAGATTTTCTGCTGATAAGTTCTTAACTTCTAAAATATTTTCTCCGGGCTTACGATTTCCAACAGGAAATCTCTCCTTCATTTCACGCCCTACCATCATAGCAATAACCTTCTCTTCAGTGGTATCCGCTGTTTTTACTGTATCGACTACCAAACCATCCCTAAGCACTGTAATATTATCTGTAATTCTAAAAAACTCCTCCAGTTTATGGGAAATATATATACAGGTCACTCCACTATCCTTTAAGTGCTTGAGGATTTCCATTAGAAAATTAATCTCAGCCTCGGTAAGAGCAGATGTAGGCTCATCCAAAATCAGAACTTTAATTTCCTGTGATAGGGCTTTGGCAATTTCAACCATCTGTTGTTGACCAACGCTCAACGTGGATAACTTAGCAGAAAAAGGAATGTTTAATTTATATTTCTTAAGAATTTCTTTAGTATTTGAAAATAGTCTATCCCAGCTAATAATGCCTTTATCCTCCGGTTCTCTTCCCAGAAAAATATTTTCACCTACTGTCAATTGGGGAACGAGAGCAAGTTCCTGATAAACAATAGCAATTCCTTTTTTAATTGCCTGCCTAACAGAAAAATGGGTAAACTTTATTTCTTCATCATTAAAGTAAATTTTTCCTTGGTAAGTATCGTGAGAATAAACTCCTGCAAGAATCTTCACTAAAGTAGATTTCCCGGCACCATTTTCCCCGCACAAACCATGAATACCTCCCCTTTTTATTTTAAAGGAAACATTTGATAGTGCTCTAATTCCTGGAAAGTCTTTTGTTACATCCTCTATTCTTAAAATGTATTCATCTTTCAAAATATGATTACCCCCCCCATAAAGGGTTGATTTATTACAATTTTCACTTATAGGAAATCGAGTGCACCACAGATATTAACAATAATCTGTGGTGCACTTTTTTAGTAATCAGTTTTTTGGTGGTCTATCTTTTTCAGGAATATCTTTATACACTTCATCGTATTCCTGGAAACCACTCTTAATAACTACATCGTACATACTTTCCTTATCTACCCCTACAACTTTTAGAAACTTGCAAGGGACAGTTCCTTTTAATTTATCATCTAAAGTAAGTTCGGCAAGAGTAAAGTCTTTTAGTCCTTCAGGAGTTTCACCTTTAGCAAATTTTATAGCCATATCTATTGCCATTGGAGTAAGAAGTCTTATATCTTTGAATACGCTCATAGTTTGCTCTCCCTCAACTATAGATTTACAACCTGCTAATGTGGCATCTTGTCCTGAAATTGGGACCTTCCCAGTAAGACCTTGAGCCTTCATGGCCTGGATTGCGCCAAGTGCCGTTCCATCATTTGAAGCTACCACTGCATCAACCTCATTATTTATAGCAGTAAGAATGTTCTCCATAATCTTGAGTGCTTCTGCATTACTCCAATTAGGTACCCACTGATCAGCAACTACCTCAATCTGACCATTATCAATTAAAGGCTGAAGAATTTCCATCTGTCCTTGCCTGAAGAGTGTAGCATTATTATCTGTTGGGCTTCCACCAAGAAGTATAAATTTCCCGCTATCTTTTACTTTTAATATGCCTCTTGCTTGAGTTCTGCCTACCTCAACATTGTCAAACGAAATATAACATGACAGATTAGGTGATTTAATCAATCTATCATATGCTATACATGGAACCCCTGCTTTTGCAGCTTGATCTACCGCTGTTGCTGCAGCTGCACCATCCTCTGCAAGAATAATAATAACATCCACTCCTTGAAGAACCATATTCTCAATCTGATCATTTTGCAACTTTACATCATGATTAGCTACTTGAACGATAACTTGGGCACCAGCTTTATTCCCTAAATCCGTCATTAGAGCTGCTTCTCTTGGCCATCTTTCAATATCAAATTCAGAAAATGATACACCAATCTTTATAGGTGTATCTGCAGCAAAAGCTGAGAAGCCTAATGCAACAAACAATATAATCGTTAATAAAATAATACTATACTTTTTCATAATAAAAATCTCCTTTAAAAATAAAATTAAAATTTGTAATACTTGTACTCAAATTAAAAACTAAATTTTCAGCACTGCAATAATCATGTTAATCAAGTTTACACTTTTTAGAAATATACATCCCTCCTTTCATTGCTTGATAGTAACTTGTGGGTATTTGTGGAATTATATGATTTAAGACATTTTTTGAAGATATCTTTTTATATTACTTATTTTAAGTATTATAATAATAGTTTTCTAAATAATACACTATTTTTAAAATTTAGTCAAGAAAACGCTCAGAAAAGATTTATGGAGTCATATTTTCATTCTTAACAAATTAGATTTATTTGATTATAAATAATAAAGATTAGATCCCACTCTATTTAAAGCATATTTCTATATGCCAATATAGGAAATAAAAAATTTGTAACGGTTTAATATTAATAACCTTCTGGGCAAGGTTTGCAAGAAAATAGCAAGCATAAAAGCCTTGTACAATAAGGTTTCAGAAGAGATTTAATTTAAGGGCATTTTAAACGCCTATTTTAAAAAATATGAACAATCACCTTAACCAGCCTTGAAAAATGTCGCTACGACAATATTTATCTGAAAGCCTTATTTTTCAAGGCTTTCAGCCTCTTAAAAATAGAGCTTTTAGCACTTTTTACCTCACTCTCTCCCTATTTTAGAATCATTATCAACATCCCATATAACAAAAAAACGCAGAAACCCTTATGTTTTCTGCGTTTTAGAGACTTACCATTTTTTTCTATAAAAAGATGATAATCCTCTAATTATATATATCCTTTACTTAGCTAAAAATCAGTCTTCCTTTTCCTCTCTTTTTTTTGCTTTTTGAATAATTATTCAATTAAAAAGGCGTTACAGAAATTTACCCTACTACGAATTAGGTCTATCCATAGAAAATTGTGAAAAAAGACCTTTCTGAAAGCCTTGTAAACAAAGGGTTTCAAGAACATAATGCGAGATTTTGCTTATATGAGCAAATTTTGCCTTAACTTATACTTTACCCCTCAAAAATCGCTCTTTTTTGACTAAAATTTCACTCTTTTAAAAACTAAAAGTGGCTATTTATAAGGGTTACAAAGTTTCGGGGAAGCAAAAATACCCCAAAATCAGGGTAGTAAATTGCCGATTTTTCGAAAATTAAGGCTTCAAAAAAGGCACTCTCCGTGCGTTAAAAGGGCATTCCTAGGAAAGGTCTAAAAGCCTTATAAATAAGGTTTTAGTGGGTAGTAAATAGGAACATTGAACCCTCATTGTTTATCTAATTTAAAAGCATAAATATTAATTGTCTAAGAAAATGGGATGTATCCTTATTTATTTAATTTATTTAAAGTTCCCATTTAAATCATTGGACAACTTTCAGTCTTCTATCACCTCATACAAGCTTTGTTTAAATTGGTTTTCATCTGTATTGTTATAGAAGGGTACACAAATAAGCCTGTATTTTTGTGTTTTTCGCTTAGTTGTAAACTCTAATATCTCATCTTTGTATTTTTCATTTATTTCTTTCAAAAACTTCTCTTTCCACTTGTCATGTTCTTTCAGGTGTTTACCCTTTGGTTCAATGAATATTTGATAATTAAGCATTTTGCCATTTTTCTCCTGAAGGAACAGAACAAAATCAGGCTCAAATGCCTGGCCGTCAGAGAAACTAAAAATTTTAAAGTGCCTTTCATTACGGATAAGATATATCCCGTCATATTTTTGTTTTAATGTATCCATCTGGCGGTCTAACATCCTGACAAATGCCTTTTCCTCACTGGTGCCGTAATTAGCATTAAAAACATACCATCCCTTATCAGATACAAATTGTTCATCTCCATTTTCTCTTTCACTATCTTTAAGCAGTTTCAACACCTTATTATGAAAAATAGAAAAAACATTATTCGGCTTAAAGTTTTCTGTCCCCTTGTATTCGGTAATACATTTTCGGACTTCCGCTTCAATTTGGCCGAGCAATCCGGTTAAAGCATCAAGCTGTACTCTATTGGATAAGCTGTAAATTTCTGCCGAATCACCCTGAAAGGTAATTTCAAGTCCACCCAAATAGCCATTCGCGCTAATAAATTCTCTCATTGATTTGATGTGCGGGAAATAACATTGTATGCCTCCCCGTAAAATGACTGATTCAGTTTTTTATCTTCTTCGTTCACTTTAAAATCTTCGTCATCAATTTCGGATAAATTGACATACAGCTGATTTTTATTTAAAAGTTCTGCCAACAATTTTTTCTGTTTTTCCAATCCATTTTCAAATCTCCCAATTTCAATAAAATTGTTGACTGCCTCTTTAGGCATCTCCGGGTTTACATACCAGTTAAGGAATGAGTTTTTGGCAATATCTTTCCAGATTTTTAATAAGTCATCAGAAGTTTCAGCGGATTGAATTTTATCCATGAAGGCTTCGTTGTATTTCATCAGTTCACAGTAGATGAAGTCGCCACCGCCTTGCCAGTTGACGGATTTGGAAATACCAGATTTATCATAATTTTTATATTCTTCTATAAGACTATCTTCTTTTCGCTTACCAATAACATTTTGAAGACGGGCAACACTGTCATTTTTTCCATAATCTAACTGTTCAATTCCGATATATTGACGTCCCATTTTGTGAGCTACAGCACATGACGTTCCACTACCAATATGATAATCAAGGATTATCTCGTTTAATTGTGTACTCATTAAAATAATAATCTCTAATAACTCTTCTGGTTTTTTCCCATTAGGAAAAGAAAGGTTGCCTTCCTTATTTAAATTATTCCAATTAATGTAATCCCAAAAAGTTCCGTATTCTTCTTTTCTTAACATTTGTCCGGTTTCATCAACTTCTGCTGTATCTTTCAACCAAGTTACTAATCTTTTTTGTTTACCTTTATAAAATAACTCAGTTAATTTACCTTTATTTCTACCTGAGAATAGGAATGTATTCTATACTATATAAATTATCTTCATTATCGGTTGCTTCCCAAACTCTAGTTCTAATTGAGCTTTGAGCAGCTGCAGTTGTTATTATTCTATTAAAGTATTTTTTATGAGCTTTTTCAATTGAAATATCCTCTTCTTTAGCAAGAGAATTTATAGAACAAGTCTCATAATTAATTCTTTTATAAATTTTAATATCATTACCAGAACCATCTTTTATTGTCTTAAAATAAACTTTTTTACCAAAATTTTTTAAAACACTTGTATATTTCCAACTTTTTTTATCTCTTTTCATTTGTTCAATAAAACTCATTAATTCTGTTTTTTTGTATACCTTAATAAATGACCCTGCGGCAAGCCGCAGGGTATCAAAAATCAGAACAGTTTTATCTGTCTCAAATCTTCCTTCGGTTTACCTTGCTTTTGTATATAGTTTTCCACTTTTGAC
>Ga0307432_1001663_pt1 | contig 13086 bp, 7 predicted proteins | sample SalMarWE160150MG_FD_202158 | JGI IMG/M metagenome (GOLD analysis project Ga0307432, IMG submission 202158) | Salt marsh sediment microbial communities from the Plum Island Ecosystem LTER, Massachusetts, United States - WE1603-150 | ecosystem: Environmental > Aquatic > Marine > Intertidal zone >...
TCTCAAAAGTAAGGATGAAGGTGATCTGAAAAAAAGTGAAATTAAGCGAATAAGGCAATTAAAACTTGCCAGAGATCAATTATTAAGCACTCTGGCTTTGCTGAGAAAACAGATTACAGATATTATTCCTTCCGGTCAGAGGTCTGAAATAGAAAAGCTTATTCGTGGCTTCAATACAGAGAAAGAAATTATTAACAATCGTATTGAGGACCAGAAAACACAGCGCAGGTCAAAAGAAAGAGAATTGCAGGCACGTCATGAGGTTTTTGGTGATCGTAAGGAAGCAGAAGAAGCACAGGCAGGTCTGCAGACCATGTTTGCCGGTGATTTATTCCGGCCCGAATCAGCTCTTCTGCAAAATGCAATTAAGCCATTCAATGATGCAATAGTTATTGCCCAAGAAGAGCTTGCACGTAAAGATAATCTACTTAATCAGAAGATTGATCTTATTCTGAGAGGCACACAGGGTAAATTGGGAATAGAAGTTCTAACTAAAGTACCTGAAGCACCGGAGGATAAAACACCAATTGAACGTGAGGAAGACGAATCAGATAGTAAACCATTGACCGAAAGACAGGCTGACGAAGAGAAGGAGGATTTTGAAGAGGGAATATCACAGATAAATGTTCTGAAAGATTTTGGCGAAAAGATCGGCGGTGCCAGGAAGGATATGGAGATAAAGCGTGATGGCACATTAATAAGAAAAAGCGGTGAGCCTGTTCCAAAATGGATGAGAGACTGGAATATCGGCAAGAATAAAGATGGAACATACAGTCCTTTCAAGACTGCCGGTCCAAGGGGAATGTATATTATATTCAAGTACAAAGATAAGTTCCGGACAGAAGATGAGGCGATATTATTCATAAAGGTTGCGGAGGCAGGCAGGAAATTCCGAGTACAAAAAACGAAAGATGATAAATATGAAGTTTATCGCAAAGTAAGTGACAGGAAGCGCCATACCATACAGGGAGGATTTGAAACAGAGAAGGATGCCCTGACGTGGATGATAAAAAATGTTGATTTTCTTATTGATTTCAAGCCCGAATTTCCAGAAAGACCACATATAGAAAATCTTGAAAGAACAGGTCCGGAAAGAATAAAGGGTAATGTAACAACACAGCAGTTCCAGGATACTTTTGGATTCACAGGCGGTGAGTTTGGTAACTGGGTCCCCCAGGATGAACGTCAGAGAATACTTAATATGGCTTATAATGGACTCTGGGATCTTGCAGATATTATCGGTGTTCCACCCAGAGCACTGTCACTTAATGGTCAATTATCTATTGCCTTTGGTGCCAGGGGCCAGGGATTAGTTAAGGCTGAAGCTCATTATGAGAGACAAAGAGCTGTATTTAATTTGACAAGGATGAAAGGCGCCGGGTCTATCGCACATGAGTGGTTCCATGCTCTCGATCATTATCTTGGAGCGCAGGATAAGGGATTAACACTGGCAAAGGACGAAAAAGGCATTGTCAATACGGTGAAGGGAAGAGATCAAGACTACTTATCTCATGGATATTCAATAAGAAGTCATGCCCGGGAAGAACTTACCGATGCGTTTAAAAACGTTATTGCTACAATCTTTAAGCAGCCAAAGATAGTCGAAGTATCTATTAAGAGATTTTCTGAAAGGGTTAAGGCCAGACAGGAAGATCTTGATTACAAAATAAAGGAATTGCGTGATTATCTCACCAGTGAAAGAAATTATGGATTAAAGAAAGCTGCTGCAACACCAGATCAGGGGAAATTACTTAATAAACTGATTGAAAAAGTTATCAACAATGATCTTGGAGCACCTGTCAAAATAGAAACACAGAATAAATGGATTAATGCTATTGATACCACACAAACTTTTAAACAGTTAAATGATCTCTTCAAAGATATTACAGGAAGAAGTGCATATAAATATTCAGAAGGAAGAAAAGTTGGACGTATTGCAGAACTTGAATATACGGTCAAATCCTTAAATGAAGTAAAAACATCACTTGAGAAATACAGGCTGGATAATAAAGAGGAAAGACTTACACCTACCAAATTCTATTACGATGCCAAAGATATTGATTCCATGCGCGCCACTGATTACTGGACGACAGAACATGAGATGGCAGCCAGGGCATTCGAATCCTATGTTGAAAGCAAGCTTGAAGAAAAAGGACAGTTAAGCCAGTATCTTGTTCACTCAACAAAAAACAGTTTTTATAAGCTTTTTAGTCTCAATCCTTATCCGGAAGGCATTGAGAAAGAAAGAATCGATATTCTGGAAACCAGAGCAGAAGGCGGACAGGTCGCTATGTTCCGTATTTCCGATGCACTTTATTTTTCACCAACTGAAAAGGCCCTTGATGCTGTTAAACAGGATAAGGCCACTCCACAGCAATGGAAGGCCATGCTTCTGAAAAATGGTGCTAAAGAACCTGAACTGGCATGGATGGGCTGGGATGATCTTGTAGCCGAGAAGAAATCCTTGAATAAAGTCGATATTCAGAGCTGGATTGATCAGAATAAAATCAGAATAGAGGATGTAACACTCGGTGGCGGAGCTGAAAAAGGAACATATACTTTATGGCAAGATCTTCCCGAAGATGCCCGACATATACTTGAACGAAATGCAGGAAATCTTTCTGAGGCTGATATCACCGAATTAAGGAATATGGGATATGAAACCAGGTATGAAGGGGGTGCGATTGATCCATATATTTATAAGATAGGTGCCAAACCAACCAGATATGAACAATACACTCTGCCCGGAGGTGAAAATTATACAGAATTATTACTAACACTACCAACACAGGAAAAGTTCAAACCATGGATTGCTTTTAATCCAGCCAATCCCAAAGAAGAAGTAGTATATTTTGATACTGCGGATAGTGCTGAGAAATATGCCATGGAAAAACAGGGCTGGGATTATGCACCAACACCTTCGAAAGAAAGATTTGATGAAAATGTGTTTACAACAGCTCATTGGGAAGAACCAAATGTACTTGCTCATGTGCGATTTAATACCCGGAGAACACCTGAAGGGAAGAATATCCTATTTATTGAAGAGATTCAGAGCGACTGGGCTCAGAAAGGGAAAAGAGAAGGATTTGTTGATCCCCGTGAACTGCAGAAAGATAAGGATAGGCTTCTGAAACGGCAGGAGGAATTAAAACAGGAGCTTAATGACTTAATTGAGAAGGGTTATGCAATGGGGCTTCCCAAGGGTGCTTCATCAACAGAATTTCTCTCGTTCAGAGAAAAAAATCCATCGTGGTCTGATGAGTATAGCAGAATAAAAAGAGAAGAAGATGAGATATATAAAGAATTAAACTGGTTGCCAAATAAAAAACTTCTTGTTTCTGGTGTACCCAATATGCCCTTCAAATCCACAGAACAATGGGCCGGGTTCGCACTAAGGCGTATGATACGTTATGCCATTGATAATGGATTTGATTCCGTGGCATGGACGACAGGAGAAGTTCAGAATGAGAGGTATAATCTCAGTAATTATGTTGAAAGTATTTTATATGCAAAAAATGGTGATTTATTGGCAGTAAAGAAAGGACAAGATACTTACACAACAATAGCACTCGATATAAAAGAAGATAAATTACCTGATTATATCGGCAAGGAAGCAACAGAAAGATTATTAATTCAGAAGCCAAATCCTGCAGGAGATAAGGTATTAAAAGAAACCGACCTTAAAATTGGCGGTAAGGGAATGCTTGCTTTTTATGACCAGATACTTCCTTCGATTGCCAATAAGATCGGTAAAAAGTTTGGAATGCAGGTAAAAACCGAAGAAATTAATGTAGAAGAGAAAGGAATAATGTGGGATTACCGTTCAGACGGCATAGTTGAAGTATTTACTCAGGAAGGTGGACTGATTGAAACATTCGCCACTAAAGAAGATGCCGAAGAGTTCATTAAAAAAGGTATTACAACAAAAGTTCACTCTCTGTCTATCTCCGAAGCAATGTTTAACTCATACCGACAGGGAATACCTTTGTTCAGGGATGTAAAAAAGTTGACGGGTGAAGAATTGCTTGGTGAAATTACCGGCATTACAAGCAATAAAATATGGGAGAAAAACATAAAAGATAAAATAACGGATCTTGCTGAATCATTTAATACACCGGTAAAAATTATCAACAACCGCAACGAGCTTCCTGTAAGATTACAGAGACAGGCAAAAAGGAAAGGATATGGAAATAAGTTAATACCCGGTGTTTGGGACCCTCAATCCGAATCTGTATATGTTCTTATTGATGATATAAGAAATATGGGAATCGAAAGAGCCGTAGAAGAAGTAAACAAGACTATTCTGCATGAAGTTGTAGCTCATAAAGGATTGCCGTATATACTTGGACGGGATGTTTATAATAATCTGCTGGACGATCTTTATTGGGATATACCTGCCGATGAACGGCATAGCCTGATGCTGGACTACAATACCACAGATAAAAGAGTTATCTCTGAAGAGTACCTGGGATTAATGGCAGAAGAGAATGTTAATCCCAACCTATTCCAGAAAATCCTTGCCAAAATACGCCAGATCATACGCAAATTATTCAAAGTAACATACTCCAAAAATGATATTCATAATCTTCTAAGACGAAGTCGCGAGAATCTAAGGAAGCCAAAAGCCAAAACTTATGAGTTTGCAGAAGAATATCTCAAGGAAGAAGGAGAAATAAAGGAAGCAGAGTTCAGGGTCAAAAAGTTAGTTAAAGAAGATCTTCTTGAAAAAGCAGGTGAGGTTTATGCTTATACTGAAGCAGGAAGAGAATTCAAAGAATCACTTAAGGGTCTCAGGCAATACTTCCAGGATATTAATCTTCCCGTACGTGATTTTGAAGAAGAGGTATTAAAAAGAGGCGGTAAGCAGGATAATGAATCAAAACCCTATCGGGATACGAGTCTTTCATTTGGGCGCCAGGAGAAACTATACAATGATTTTTTCAATGATAAGATGAAGCCAATACTTGGCGCAGTGGCAAATATTAAAAATGCCGATATGCCTGGCGAAAATATCCTTCCATACATAATATGCAAACATGCCATTGAGCGCAATCAGCATATGCGTGAAAGAGAAAAAAAAGAGTGGATGAACAGGAATCCTGATGCATCACAGAAAGATATTAATGACCTGGATGAAGCTCTTAAGAATAAGGATTATTCGGGTGTGATGCCTTTTAATCCCGGCTATGAGAATCCCGATAAACTGGCTGGTGATATTGTCAAAGAATTTGAATCAAGACTTGACAAAAAACTCATTGATGACCTGTGGACTAAAATGCGCGTGGCAACATCCTCAATACTTGATACCTGGCTGGCCGGTCAGCAGATATCCGAAGAACAGAAAAATGAATATCTGGAAAGATTTAAATACTATGTTCCTCTTCGGGGATGGAGAGAGGGAGCTGCCAAAGAACTTGTTTATACCAAGGGTGAAGGATTCAGGAAATCACTGCGTTATGCCGAAGGACGCAAGTCACTTGCAGAAAATCCTCTGTCTTATATTCTTAATGTTGAATTTCAGGCAATATCAGAGCAGGTTGATAATGAGGTAAAAACCTCAATGCTCAATCTTATTGTCCGCAATCTTGGTAATAATGAGATACATGAACTGGCAACAATCAAAAAACTTTATTATGTAAAGATTGATCTGCCTGATGGATCTCATGAATGGGAGCCGACAATAAACAGACCGTCACCGGAAATGTTCGCAACCGGCTATGCCAGGTCAAAAATATATCGCGAGCATGAGCGCCTGAGAGCTCCGAGACAGGCACGTGAACATGAAGTTATAGTACGGAGACCGGGTGGAGATATGGTTATTGTATTTAAGGGCAAAAATCTTCCTGTCGGACAAGCACTCAATAAACAGAACTATATGTACAGGTCTGTATGGAATCATATATTTCCATGGACCGGCGACAAAAAGGCCAAAGACGCGAGAAAATTGAATCAGGCGTTTGCAGGCATGGGTGCCATAAATAATATTTTGAAAGCTACATATACTTCATGGAACGTGGTATTCCCGTTTACTAATTTTATGCGTGATTTCCAGGAAGCATCAATAACACAGTCAATTAAGTCAGGGACAGGATTAAGGGTTATACGAAATTACAAACATTCTTTCCCTGCTATTGTCAGGTATATTATGGGCAGGCCGAATCTTACCAATAATATTGACCGAGAATTACAGGAATTCTATAAGCTTGGAGGGGCAACAGGCTATACTCATCTTAAAACACCGAATGAGATTGAGAAGGATATCAATAATGAAATAAAAAGGATGGTGAGGGCAGGAACTCTGCGCGGTGACATCCAGGATACGGCTTATAATATTTTAAGAGGTATAGAATACTGGAATCGTGTCTTTGAAGATGCTACCCGGTTTTCTGTCTATCTATCGTCACTGGCTGCAGGTAATACTAAAGAAGATGCCGCTTCTGATGCAAAAGAAGCATCTGTCAATTTTAACCGCAAAGGCAAAGGCAGTAAGGCATGGGATTCATGGTTTGCTTTCTTTAATGTAGCACTTCAGAGTATGCAGAAGAACTTTGCTCTTGCAAAGAATTTCCCGAAAAAATTCAGTGTTGTGGCACTCTCATTTGTTATGGGAGGATTCCTGGAAGCTTTGATGAATGCTATGTTCGACGATGATGACGAAACATCGTACTATAATATCAATCCCTATATGAGGCAAAACTACTTATTGATTCCAAATTTTGTATCAATAATAAAAGGTGAAGGGAAGGGCAATAAATATATAAGTATTCCACTTCCGCAATTCTGGCGAGGTTTCAAGAGCATGGGCGCAATTGCTTTTGATATTGCCACCAAGAAAATGAGCTTCAAAGATGGTGTAAGATATGCACTGAGTAATTTTGGCACCGCACTATTGCCGATTGATATTGCCGGATTATGGATGTCAGGAGAATTTAGTCTTGCACCAATTATGCCGACGATCATTAGACCTATTGCGGAAGTTATTGAGAATAAAAACTATATGGGATATACAATAAAAAATGAACCTTTTACGCGTGATCAGAAAAAGAGTCTTACCAATGCCGGGCTTGGGAAACAAAATGTAAGTCCTGCAGCCAAATTTATCACTGATATGCTGTTTCGCTGGGGTGGCGGAGATACCAAATATAAATATTATTATGACAGCAGAAGAGAAAAAGTCCGCAAGGTACCCTGGATACTTGATATTAATCCTTCAACAATAGAGCATTTATTCAAGGGTTATACAGGTGGAACAGGCGCAACTTTCTCGGATCTTATAACAATAATATCACAATCACTGGATCCTGAGCGAGATATTGATTTCAGAAATGCACCGTTCATAAACAGGTTCATACGTAAGATACCGGAAGCTAAATGGAATATAATAAACGAATACTATAATCTCAGGGATGACAGCAAGGAAACGCAAAACCTGGTTAAACAATACTGGAAGGATGAAAACTACATCAAGGCAATTGGAATGGTCGAAGATGAGTATTTGATGCGTTATGTTGAGGTGTTCAAATGGTATGAATCGGCACTTGATGATGCTAAGAAAGATGTTGATTTTGATGATGTTGAGGGAAATTACAGGGGTATTGATCTTATGAGACAGTGTATACAGAACATTAAAGAGCTTAAGAATGAATACGGGAGGTAAAAATGAAAATAATTAATGATAAAGAGGAATTAAAGGGCTTAACTAATACTGCCCTGGGAATGCGAAAACAAAAAACCATTTCCTTGACGAATATTTCTGAGATATCGGATGATGTGAGAGATAATCTGCATCTTCTTGAAGATTGTCGGAGATATTGGGATAGCCTGAGAGATTTTCGCAATCGGAGACTTCGTAACAGGAAATATTACCGGGGCGATCAATGGAGTGATATGATAGAAGATCCGGATAATGATGATAAATATATAACAGAGGAAACATATCTGAAGAATCAGGGCAAAATTCCTTTGAAGCAGAATCAGATAAGACAGCTTGTAAAAAACCTCATAGGACAATACCGAAGCAATCCTTCCAAGGGTGTTGTTGTGGCCCGTGCAAGAGAAGATGCACAGATAACAGAAATGCTTACCAATGCTCTTCAATGTGCAGAACAGAATAATATGCTGTCCGAGCTGGATGCAAGGCTTTTTGAAGAATATTCCCTGTCAGGGGCAATCATTCAAAAGATTGGATATAAACATTTCAAAGAACGCAACCTCGAGGATCTGTATGTTGAGAATACTAATCCCAACAGATTATTTTTCAATTCCGACATTGCCGATATAAGACTCACGGATTTAAGACTGATAGGTGAAATCATTGATACTACAATTGATGATATTATAATTGCTTTCGCCAAAAATACTGCCGATGAGAAAAAGATCAGGGATCTTTATGCGGGACTTGTGGATAGACAATATCTTTCCGATCATGGTCTTGATGCGACACGCATTGATAATCTGGATTTTTTCAATCCGAGAGATACCAATAAAGCCAGGCTCTTTGAGATATGGAAACTTAAAAGTGAATTCAGGGTTTATGCTCACGATCCCATGGACGGATCATATAATATCGTTCCATTTACCATGCAAGAGATAGCAGAGCAAAATAATGAAAGAATAAGAATTGGCAATGAACAGGATATTCCAAAAGAAGAAATACCCCTTATTGAGGCAGAGGGCAAATATGAACAGTTCTGGTATGTAAGGTATCTCACGCCTTTTGGTCACTGTCTTTATGAGGGCGAAACACCATATAAACATGAAGAGCACCCGTATGCATTAACACTCTATCCTTTACTTGATGGTGAGGTCTGGGGTTTTATAGAGGATATTATTGACCAGCAGAGATATATCAACCGTCTCATTATAATGATGGACTTCATAATGAGTGCATCAGCTAAAGGTGTTCTTCTTGTACCGGAAGATGTAATGGGCGATATGAAGCCTGATGATTTTGCAAGGGAATGGAGCAGGTTTAATGGAGTCATCACATATGTTCCAAGTAAAACTCATACCCAAATGCCAAAGCAGATAAGTTCAAACTCAACTAACATTGGTCTAACTGAGATGATAGCTTTGCAAATGAATCTTATGCAAAGTATATCCGGTGTTCATGAGGCTGTACAGGGTAAACAACCACTATCCGGCACACCGGCTTCCTTGTATGCACAGGAAGCCCAAAATGCACTATTGAATACACTTGATTATCTCAGTACTTTTCAATATTTCAAACAAAAGAGGGATTTAAAAGCCCTGAAAGTTATTGTTCAATATTATAAGGATAAAAGATACCTTGCTATTAATGAAAGGACAATAAACGAGGACACAAAGCTTTATGATCCGGATCTTGTAAGAAATATTGATTTCGATGTCGTTATTGCACGAGGTATGGATACTCCGGTCTATCGCCAGATTATTGATGAAACATTGTTCAAATTACTTGAGGGTCAGCTTATTGATCTTGAGATGTTCCTTGAACATACTTCACTGCCATTTGCAGATAAGCTTTTATCAGCAGTAAGACAGAGAAAGGAGATGATAGCCCAGGGTAAGGCACCGGAAGGAATGCCGGAAGAGTTACTCTCTCAGATTAACGAGAATGCTAATCCGAGAGCGATGGCATTGGCTCAACAGGCAATGGGCATGAATAGGCCTGCTTGAAGATATTGATTTCCGTTTGTCGTTTTTTTCATTATTTAGTTTTAGGTTTTAATCCCCGGTACGTGATGCCGGGGATTTTTTACTTAAAATCCTTAGTATAAAAGGAAGATCTAAATAAGAACTTTTCTTTTTCTGATTGCTGATTTGGGTATTTTCATATCTCCAGTACCCATTCTTTCCTTTTCATTATTAATATTCTCAATATGAGGATAAAGAATAATACAATTTTTATCTTCATATGTTAAGAAACCAACAGAAATAAATCGAGGTAATTTTCGGGGTTGTTTTATTATATATTTCCATCCCTGATATCCTATAGTAGAATCTTCCCATTCTACTATAATTAATTTGTATTTATATTTTAATGTTATATTTGATTTTTTCATTTTTTAATTTGTAGATTTTATTAGATAGTTTAATTGCAATAATTCTCCATGATGTTCAATCTTTCTATATGGGACAGATGGAAATAATTGCATGGCATCTGCCAGTTCGGCATAATGGCCTGATATAATATTGAAATAGTTTTCATCAAGCAGATAAATAATATAAAGACATTCAATGATCCGGGGAAGATAAATGGCCTGATCGGGATGGTCGTCAAAGATCTCTTGACAATCATGGTGAGCAAGACCTGTATTGAGCTTTATTGTTTGCAGTTCAATGGAATAAGAACGCCTGATAAGATGAGCCAGTTCACCTCCCTTTACTTGGTGTCCGCAAAAAATGCATAAAGGCCAGTTTTGTTCATACCAGGTTTTAATCTTTGCACACTCGCGGTCTATCTGGTATTTATTCATTTTGGCTTAAATCCAACTTCTGATTGATTGCTTTGTTTGTTTTTTAATATTCGAGTACCAAGAATAGCATTGATTTCATTCAGGGCTTCATCGTGAGAATAACCAAGCACAAAAACTGATAATAGATATTCCTTTAAATGATCAATTGTAAAACCTTCCGTTTTATTTACCATTTCAGCTATATCGACAGTTTCCATATCTACTTTATGCAGTTTATGTTCAATGTAGTATCTTCTTGTTTCGGCATTCGGTTTATCTATTTCATATCTCCTATCAAATCTGCTCGGCCTATTGGTGATTTTATCCTTGAGTTTCTCAGGATTATTTGTTGTTGCTATTGTCACTATGCCATCACAACTTGAAACACCGTCAAGGAAATTAATTAATAATGTTTCTACCCAATTACCATCCTTACCAACAAATGAATCTAAATCTTCAAGTACTATAATGATTCTTTTTTGTGGCTCAATTTCCTTAATTTTTGGAAGAATTTTTATTGTACTGGAAATTTGATCTTCATTTTGAGGGGTAAAAACGACTCCTTTATATTTTGATATTAATTCCTTGGCAAGAAGCATTATTATTGATGATTTACCACAACCAGCTATACCGTATAACAGGATTCCTCTTTTATAAACACTTCCATATTTTTGGTATTTATCCCTGTTATTCCAGAACGAACGAACATCTGTCAATATTTTTTCAAATATCGGATTTGGTAATATAAATAATTCATCAATATCAATATTTTGACTTACAGGCACGATCTGCTGGGCTTCGGCATCCCATTCAACATTATATATACCTGCAGGCAATACCGGCGAAGTTGTTCCAATTGGCACTAATTTATTTCCCTTAAATAACCATTGCACATACCCCGATTTTATTCCCGATATGTGGGATTCATGAAATTCATCACTGGCGACTTCATGTGGCTTTTTGTTCATTTCATTTTCGACATCATTATTCGGTAGGTCTTTGTTCATTTTTTTGGGAATTTTTATTGAATTATATCTGAAATCCTTTCTCCTCTCTGTGCAAGAAATCTGGAGCCATCAGGTCTGAGAACAAAAGTTATTCCGCGGTATTTTAATTTTGCTTTCGTTATTTCCCCTTTAATAGGTGGTTTGGCATTGTTCCTCAGGGCTTTTATAAGAATTTCATTTTGAAGTTTAATATCTGATAATAACGCTTTTTCAATTCTATCACGAATATTATCATAATTTCTTCTATCTTTTTTAATCATCCCGGAATTCCTGCCATCTTCGGTTGTCACTGGTCTGCCGGAAACAACATATCCTGTGAATTTACGCTTGACTTTCATAATTTTTTCAATTCAATTTTATCATGTTCAAAATCCAGTTCCGGGATAAAGCATTCATTTGGAAGAGGGATAACAATATGATGTTCCAATTCACCATCAACGCGGACCTTGAAAATATAGTCCCATATTTCCTTTTCATCCAGAATGGTTGTTGAGGCAACACCCATAATCCATTCATAATTATTTGTTTGAGGATTATATTCAATGTCATAACGGAAATTATATTTATTCTTATATTCTTTGTGGCATTCATCCTGGGTGTGACCGGATTCGTCAGAAATGTATTTTAAGACAATGCCCCAGTAATAAGCATTGCTCTTAAGAGACCTTAGAGGATAAATCTTTTGAAATGCATACTTGAATGGAAGTCGCATTTCCATTATCTTATTGGTGAGATCCAATACCTGTTTCTTATTTCTGACAATACCAAAATCCATCATAAATTCTCCATTTCATCATAAGAACCCTTCTCAGAAGTCTTTGCTCCTTTATGGGTAACAAATTCCTTCATCTGAACATATGTTTTATAGTGTTTATTCCCTTCTTTATCTTCCCAGGAATCAACAGCCAATCTTCCACGAATAGTTAGGTTTGTACCTTTCTGGATGAACTTTTCAACACGCTTTGCCAATTCGCCCCAGCATTCAATATTATGCCAGGTCGTACGATCAATCCATTGTCCGGAAGAATTTTTATATCCATCATTAGTTGCAATCACAAAATTTGCGACCACCGTACCATTGGGATTATATTTTACCTCGGTATCCTTGCCCACATTGCCCATGAGCTGGACCGTATTATTCATTTCGCTCATGATATTGTTCTATTGATAGTTTGACTTTGATATTCAGAATGATATCTTTTGTTACGGGTTCTTCTTCACTTTCATTGCCTGAAAAACAGTGACTTTTTGAAAGCCATATTGTAAATTTTTCTTTATCAATAATTTCAGGGATTTCATCAGGGGGATCCGGTGTTTTTTCTTGATTCTCGGGATTATTTTTTTCGGGATCTGTTTTTTTCTTATCCCTGCCCACCATATGTAACAAGACCATAGGATATTTGGCCTTCTTTAAATCTTTGAAAATATCCTTGGCCGGCTCTGGGTTTTCAACTGGAATTTCTTCTTTTTCATTCTTAAACCTTGGAGGTGTATATCCTTTCATTTTTTCGCCTGAATACATCCAAGTCCTGAAATCATCCCAGATTTGATCACTTATATTGCTCCAATATTTTGGATTTTTAATGCATGACATTGAAGAGTTACTAATCCTAAATTGATAAGCAACGTATTTATACATTAGC
>Ga0307432_1001664_pt1 | contig 13085 bp, 11 predicted proteins | sample SalMarWE160150MG_FD_202158 | JGI IMG/M metagenome (GOLD analysis project Ga0307432, IMG submission 202158) | Salt marsh sediment microbial communities from the Plum Island Ecosystem LTER, Massachusetts, United States - WE1603-150 | ecosystem: Environmental > Aquatic > Marine > Intertidal zone >...
GTACGGGTCGAGCAGGCCGTAAGTGCGGCCCGTCAGCTCGCCGTATTCCCGCCCGATCTGCTCGACGACGGCGGGCGCGTTCTCCATCGCGTCGGCCTGCTGCTTCTTGAACTCGAAGTAGTAGTTCTGCAGGGCGAACATGCCGAAGGTCTGGGGGTCTTCCACGTTCAGCAGCTTGTCGCTGCGCTCGAACTCGCCGATGAAGTTGCGCACCGTTTCATCGTCATTGACTTCCAGCCCTTCCAGAGTGTGACTCAGAATGAACCCGTCCAGGCACACCATCACGGGCAGCATCACGTCGGGGTGTTCGGCGATGCGCACCGCCTGGATGGCGTTGTCGTAGGCCTCCTGGCAGTTCTCGGAGTAGATCTGGAGCCAGCTCGTGTCGCGCGCGCCCATCGTGTCGCTGTGGTCGCAGTGGATGTTGATGGGGGCGCTGAGGGCGCGATTGACCACGGGCATCACGATGGGGCACCGGCAACTGGCAGCGATGTAGAGGATCTCCCACATCAAGGCCAGCCCGTTGGCGCTGGTGGCGGTGCAGGCTCTGGCGCCGGCCAGCGATGCGCCCACCACGGCGCTCATGGCGCTGTGTTCGCTTTCGACGGGCACGAACTCAGTCACCACCTCCCCGTCGGCCACATAGGCGGCGAACTTGTGCATGAGTTCCGTCTGGGGGGTGATGGGATAGGCGGCGACAACGTCGGGGTTTATCTGCTTTAGGGCGTAAGCCGCTGAGTCGTTGCCCGTCAGTGCCATTTTTTCCGCCATGGCTTTTTATCCTTTCTTCTCAGCCTCGGACATCTCGCTTTCCAGCTTCATCTCGATTGCGTCGACGGGGCATTCGGTAGCGCAGATGCCGCAGCCCTTGCAGTACTGCAGGTTTGTGCCGAGTTTTTTGCCGTCCTTGACTTCGATCGCGCTGTCCGGGCAGACGATCCAGCAGATCATGCAGTGGGTGCACTTGTCCAAATCGGTCACCGGGCAGTAAGTGCGCCAGGATCCGGTGTAAAGCTTGCTCATCGTGCCGGCTTCGCCGATGGCGCCCGGCTTCATCTCGTCTTTCTTGAGTAGCTCAGCCATCTTCGCTCTTCACCTCTTCGAAGGCCCGCTCGACGGCGCGGATGTTGCCCTGGAGCATCCCCTCGCTGAGCTTGCCGCCCAGTTTCTTCTTGATGCTCTTCTCGATCTCCTTGACGTCCACCACGCCCGTGACGGCCAGAAGGGCGCCGATCATGACCGTGTTCGGGATGGGGCGGCCGATCTCCTCCAGGGCGATCTTGGTGGCCTCGATCGTGTAGATCTTGCGCCCCTTGAGGCCGAGCGCCTTCCGGACTTCCGCAGGAGAGTCCGTCGTGTTGACCATCAGGATGCCGTCCTCGCTCAGGCCGCTGTCGACGTTCTGCGTCTCCAGCAGCGAGTCGTCCAACACGACGACGATGTCCGGATAGTAGATCGCGTCGTGGACCCTGATGAGGGCGTCGTCGATGCGAGTGTAGGCCCTGATCGGGGCGCCCTCGCGTTCGGCGCCGTACTCGGGCGCTGCCTGGGCGTGCTTGCCGGCTCCAACCGCCACTTCGGCGACCATGGCGGCGGCCGTCTTGGCGCCCTGGCCGCCCCGGCCGTGCCAGCGTATTTCCAGAAGTTCCTGGCTCATCTTCAGTTCCCCGGAAGGACGTGACGGGACATCCAGATATTTGAAATGCCGTGCGCGTGGGTCGGGAAAACGCCATTCTTTCACATCCCCCCTGGCCTGTCAAGTGAGCCTGTAATGCTGTCGGTGACAGCCTGGCGGCTGCAGGCCGCAGCCTGCTCCGCTTTCTCTTGAGAAGGCCGGTCTTTACGTTATACTCTCGGACACGGACTTCCGGTGCGCCACTGGAGAGAGGTCATGGAAAGGAAGTTCCCCGTTGTGAGCGAGAAGCTGTCCCGGTTCTTCCACGGGGGCGACTACAATCCCGATCAATGGCCCCCCGACGTGTGGGACGAAGACATGCACCTGATGAAGGCGGCCAACGTGAACGTCGCCACCGTGGGCGTGTTCAGTTGGGCGTCCCTGCAGCCGGCGCCGGATCGGTTCGAGTTCGGCTGGCTGGACACCATCATGGACAAGCTGGCCGAAAACGACATCTACGCCGTGCTGGCCACTCCGTCCGCCGCCCATCCGGCCTGGCTTTCGCGTGAGCATCCCGAAGTCCTGCGTACGGACGCTTCCGGCCGCCGTCGCCGGCACGGCAATCGTGTGAACTTCTGCCCGAACTCGTCCGCCTATCGCGAGGCATGCGCCCGCATGGCCCGCGAGCTGGCCGAGCGCTACAAGGAGCATCCCGCCCTGGTGCTCTGGCACGTCTCGAACGAATACTCGGGCTGGTGCTACTGCGAGGAATGCGCCATCGCGTTCCGCAACTGGCTCCAGCAGAAATACGGGACGCTTGAGGAACTGAACGCGCGTTGGTGGACGCCGTTCTGGAGCCACACCTACACCGGCTGGGCGCAGGTGGAGCCGCCGTACGAGCACGGCGAGCAGGCCATCCCCGCCCTCAAAGTGGACTTCGCGCGGTTCGCGAACGAATCGCTGCTCGCCTGCTTCCTGAACGAAGCCGAAGTGCTCAGGGAAGTGACCCCCGACGTCCCCATCACCACGAACATGATGTCGACCTGCTATACGACGGACTACCACAAGTGGGCGCCGCACGTGGACGTGGTCTCGTGGGACTGCTACCCAACCGTGGGCGGGGACATCGCCTGGACGGGCTTCTGCCATGACCTGATGCGCGACCTGAAGCCGGGCCGGCCCTTCCTGCTGATGGAGCAGACCCCCAGCAGCCAGAACTGGCAGGCCGTCAACGCGCTCAAGCGCCCCGGCCAGATGCGCCTTTGGAGCTACATGGCCGTGGCGCACGGGGCGGACTCGGTGATGTACTTCCAGTGGCGGCGCGGGCGCGGTGGCTGCGAGAAGCTGCACGGCGCCGTCGTCGAGCATGCCGGCCACCAGGACACCCGCGTCTTCCGCGAGGTGTCCGTGCTGGGCGAGGAGCTGAACCGCCTGGAAGACCACGTCCTCGGCGCAGGGGTAGAGTCGCGCATCGCCCTCATCTTCGACTGGGAGAACTGGTGGACGCTGCGCAACACCTCCGGGCCGATCCAGGACAAGAAGTACGCCGAGACCGTCTTCAAGCACTACCGCGCCCTCTGGCAGCGCAACATCCCCGTCGCCGTCGTCGGCACGGAGGTGGACCCGTGGGACTACGATGTCGTCATCGCCCCCATGCTCTACATGGTGAGGAAGAGCTGGGCGGAGCGCGTCGAGAAGTTCGTCGACCAGGGCGGGCGGTTCGTTACCACTTACCTGAGCGGCTGGGTCGACGAGACGGACCTGGCCTACCTGGGCGGCTATCCGGGGCCCCTGCGGCAGGTGACGGGAGTCTGGGTCGAGGAGATAGACGCGCTCTTCGAGGACCGGCAGAACCGGGTCATCATGAAGCAGTCCTTCGGCCCGTGCCGGGGCGAGTATCGCTGCGAGCGCCTCTGCGACCTGATGCACGCGGAGAGCGCCACGGTCCTGGCCACGTACGGCGAGGAATTCTACGCCGGATGGCCGGCGGTGACGGAGAATGCGTTCGGCCAGGGGAGCGCCTACTACATCGGCACCGACCCTGAGGTCGAGTTCCTGGTGCACTTCTACCGCACGATCTGCGCCGACTGCGGCGTCTTCCCCATGGTGGAAACGCCGGACGGCGTGGAAGTGCGGCGACGCTCGCAGGTCGACCGCAACTTCCTGTTCCTGCTCAATCACAACGACGATGTCTGCGCCGTCCAGCTTCCCGAAGGCAGCTACCGCGACATGCTGACCGGCGCCGACGTGAGCGAGCGCATCTCCCTGTGGGAGTACGACGTTCGCATCCTTGAGGAGCTCTGACGGCGCGTTGCGGATGGACGGCCCTCGGGGCCGGCTTTCCGGCAATCTCTTCGTAGGAAAGGCCAGCGAATGGCAACCGTGCTGATAACGGGCGGGTCCGGCTTCATCGGGTCTCACCTGGCCGAGCGGCTGATCGCCGACGGCCTAGAGGTGCACGTGCTGGACAACCTGTCCACCGGGCGGATCTCCAACCTGGACCCGTTGCGCGATTCGGCCGATCTGCACGTCCACCTGCACGATCTGGACGACGAGCCGCTGCTGATGGAGCTGGTCGACCGCGCGGACGTCGTCTTCCACCTCGCCGCCGCCGTCGGCGTCAAGCTCATCGTCGAAGAGCCGGTCAGGACCATCGAGACGAACATACACGGCACGGAGCTGGTCCTGAAGCTCTGCGCCAAGAAGGGCAGGAAGGTCGTCCTGGCTTCCACCAGCGAGGTTTACGGCAAGGGCGAGGAGAGGCCCTGGACCGAGGAGGAGGACCTGGTGTTCGGCTCCACCACGCGGTCGCGCTGGTGCTACGGCTGCTCGAAGGCGATCGACGAGTTCCTGGGCCTGGCCTACTGGAAGGCGCGCAGCCTGCCGGTCGTCATCGTCCGTTTCTTCAACATCGTCGGTCCCCGCCAGGTCGGCCACTACGGCATGGTCGTGCCGCGCTTCGTCCAGCAGGCGCTCGATGGCGGCCCGATCACCGTCTACGACGACGGCCGGCAGGTGCGGTGCTTCCTTCACGTGAGCGACGCCGTGGACGCACTGTGCGCGCTGGTGCAGTCCGAGCAGGCCGTCGGGCAGGTCTTCAACGTGGGCAGTGACCGGCCCATCACCATGAACGAGCTGGCAGAGAAGGTCCGTGAGCTGGTCAATCCGGACGCAGAGATCGTGCACATCCCCTACGCCGAGGCCTACGGGGAGGGCTTCGAGGACGTGCGATACCGCGTGCCCGACGTCACGAAGCTGAGGGGGGCGATCGGGTTCCAGCCCAGGCACGACCTGGAACGGATACTCGCCGACGTCCGCGATGATCTGGCGTCTGCCTGAGTGCGCCGTTTCGCATGCCGTAGCGCCGCCCCGCTGTGCGGCGGGTAGACCCATGATCAGAACCTGCCGGCAAAGATGCCGGCGCTACGGGCAGGAGCCCGGTCGTGCCGGCTGGAAGCTCGGGCGTGCCGGCGCTACATGGGCTGTACCGTCAGTGGCCCAAGCAAGACCTGAGCAGAGCATGCTGCAATGGATGGCGACGCCACAATCCGCAGCCGGGGTCGACTTCCGCACATCGAGCGCGACCGGGCAGTCTACTTCGTTACGTTCCGCTTGAGCGGAAGTCTGCCGGCGTCCACGCTCTCGCGACTTGGACAGGAAGCTGAGGAGACGAAGGTGACGCTGCGAAACAATCTCACGGGCCGGGGCGGCGCGGTGACGTGGCTCACCCGCGAGCGCCGCAGGCGGATCGAGCAGGCCCTCGACGCCGGAATCGACTCCTGCTGGCTTCGTCACCCGGAGGCAGCGCAAGTCCTGGCCCAGGCACTTAAACAGTTTGCCGGGCGTCGCTATGTTCTCGGGCCTTGGTGTGTTATGCCGAACCATGTCCATGTGCTTGTATCCCCTTTGCAGGGGCATTTCTTGGCGACGATACTTCATTCCTGGAAGTCCTTTACTGCCCAGCGGGCTAATCGCGTCCTGGGCCGGAAGGGCCCCTTCTGGCAGCGTGAGTACTACGACCACGTTGTCAGGAATGCTCGAGAACTTGAGCGTTGTGCTGAGTATATTCTCTCGAATCCCGAACGGGCAGGACTGGCAGACTGGCCCTGGGTGGGGCCTGGCGATCTTGGGGGGCTTGTCCGTGAAGGGTAGCGCATGGCGTGGTACCGCCCCGCCGTGCGGCGGGTAGACATCCCTGGCGCCGTGATCAGAACCTGCCGGCAAAGATGCCGGCGCTACGGGAAGGAGCCCGGTCATGCCGGCTGGAAGCTTGTGCGCCTCGGGCGTGCCGGCGCCACGGGTGTTGTGGCGCCGTTTCGCATGCTGTAGCGCCGCCATCCTTGGCGGCAATGTAGCGCCGTTTCGCATGCTGTAGCGGCGCCCCACCGTGCGGCGGCTAGACATCCCTGGCGCCATGATCAGAACCTGCCGGCAAAGATGCCGGCGCTACGGGAAGGAGCCCGCTCATGCCGGCTGGAAGCTTGTGTGCCTGAGGCGTGCCAGCGCTACGGGAAGGAGCCCGCTCATGCCGGCTGGAAGCTTGTGCGCCTCGGGCGTGCTGGCGCCACAGCGGACCTGGCGGTACAGATGCCGGTGCTACAGGTAGGCCGGGGCGCCCGCTCATCTGCCGGCGTAGAGCCGCCCGTACTTGCGCGCCGCCTCGAAGTAGGTCCTGACGTTCTCGCGCGGCGTGCCCTCGCGGATGCTGTCGCAGGTGCCGAAGATGAACCCGGTCGGGCCGGCCGTCTCCATGGCGTACTTCACCATGCGTTCGACGTCCTCCGGCGTGCCTCGCTTGATCACGTAAAGCAGGTCGCCGTAGCCCATCAGGCAGACGGTGTCGCCGATGCGCCGCTTGAGCTCGGCCAGGTCCACGTCGCCGACGGGCGGCGGGCCGATCGTCTCGAAGATGTCGACGCCGGCCTCCTTCACCATGTCGGCGGTGCCCATGCACTTGCCGTCGTCATAGTAATTGTAGATCGCCCCGTAAGAATGCACGAGGTCCACGTGCGCTTTGAGCACGGGCAGAAAGACGTCGCGGTAGATGACCGGCCCCCAGCCGACGCTCATCGAGGCGAAGTACCAACTGCCGAAGATGACCTCGACTCCCCGCTCCAGCAGCGCCCTGGTCTCGGCCATCATCTTGTCGAACCATATCCCCATCAGCTCGTCGAAGAACTCCCGCCGGACGTAGTAGTCGACCATCAGGTCTTCCATGGCGCGAACCGAGCCGGCCTGGTGGTCCAGCGGGCTGCGGACGAGCGCCTTCACCATGCCCAGCTCTCCGACGCGCTCCACCATGTCGTGGTAGTCTGCTCCCACGTCGTAGTCGGCCGGGTCAGGCACCAGGTAGCGCATGGCGGCGAGGTCTTCCGGGCCCTTGACGAGACGCTCGAGGAAGGCCGGGTCGGGAGCCAGGCCGTACTCCGGGTGGCCGGGCTTCGGCCTCTTGCGCGCGTCACGGAGCTGTCCTGCCGGAGTGTCGATCGTCCGGCGGATCACCTCGCAGTCGCCTTCGTCTTCGACGGACAGGCGGATGCGCACGTCCTTCAGGCCGCAGGGATCTTCCGTCAGGCTCCAGATCACGTTCGGGACGTCGGTGCCGGTGAGGAAGTGAGGGTCCAGGTCGATCTCTTCCGGCCGGGCCGCCTTCAGGGCGAGCGTAAGGCCGTCCGTGGAGTAGTCGTCGTAGAGTATGGGCAGCGCCTGCCTGAGCCAGGGGGAGCAGGGGATCTTGTCCACTTCCTGGTGGCGGGCAGCCGCCCAGAGGCGCTCTCTGGAGGTCATCGATGCGGCCATTTCTATACGCCGTCCGTTGCTGTTGTGTTCCCCGGGCTTGTTGCCGGGCCCGTTGCCCGTTCCGGCCGGGAGTCAGGGAATCGCGACCTTGCCGCCGGGGCCGACGTCCCGTTCCTCGAACCAGCCCCCTGCCATCTCGAGCACGTAGGTGACGGGCACCGGCGAAACGGCCTTCCGGGGATCGCCCGGTGTCAGCCGCCCGACGTGGGCGATGGTCCCGTCCTCTCGGATGAAGGCCACCGACAGCGGAAAGCTGACCGCTTTGATGGCGAACACGGGCGCCAGCGGCCGCTCGAAGTAGAACAGCATGCCCTCATTCGGCTCAAGCCCGGGTCGGCCTTGCAGGCCCCACTCCCTCAGGGAGGGCGTGTCGGCCAGCTCCGCAACCACAGCGTGGCCTTCGACCTGTAGGTCGACGGCTTTGAACTCCCGCAGCCTGAACCGAACTCCCTCCGAGGCCCCAGGCACGTGCAGGCAGGGCAGCCGCAGGAACTGCTCCTGCGCCTCGGAGAACTCCGCCACCACACGATCGGCCCAGCGCACGGTCACGGTCCACGGCGGCTCATCCTCCGGCTCCTCCCGCCCGCTGAACTTCAGGCCCTCGACTAGCACGCACGGCTTTCCCATCTGGATGCCGATCGCCTGGCCTTGCACCACCATCTGTTCGCCCGGCAGCACCGATCGCGCCAGCTCGATGAGCTCCTTGTCTCTGGCCGATATCACGCATATTGGCCCGGACGGCATGGCGAAGGCGAGCCCGACGCTGACAGCCTCGCCCGTCGGTCTCCGCACCGTACGGACGGCCTCCGCAAGGCGGATTTGCACGAAGGGATGGTTGAACCGGATCCTCGCGTTCGAGCCGCGGAGCGCCATCTCCCGCGCCTCCTCGGCCGTGCACTCGGCGTACGGCTCCTCGGTCGGTTCCTCTTCCGGCTCCTGCCGCGCAACTGCGACAGTGAGCGTGGCCTGCTTGCCCGGCACGAACGTGCACGGGAACTTCAACTCGCACGTGCCCGGTTCGCTGATGCGCCTGAGCTGGCGCGAACCTTCCCAGTAGACGGCCAGGTCCCGCGCGAGCCGGTGGCGCGGCGGCGCCGGACTGAGCCGGGCGCTCCCAGAGGCAGCGGCGCCGATCAAGGTCGCGACCGAAATGGCTGCCATGGCTTTCATCAGCATCTGCGGCGCTCTCCGGCGGGCGGCTGGCGCACGACTACCAGGGTACTATAGCCACCGCGCCGTCCCTCTTTCAACGCACCTGTCGGGCGGGCAGCCTTCGGCGGGCCCTGGAGGCGGGCGCCCGCGCTTCACTGGGTTGTACGCCGGGGCAGCGATGTACCGTCCCTGCCGGGAGTTACGGCGTGGCAGGCCGTGGCCGTCAAGCCCGCCGTACGGCGGGCGACATAAGAGTAGCCCCGGGCGTCAGCCCGGGGGCGCCGGACGGGCGACATCGCCTTTCCGCCGCTGCGCCGTCGCACCAGGCGCGCCTGATAGCGACGGACAGGCCGACGACGAGGACGAGAACGACCACGAGGATGGTCGCCTGCCCATTCAGCGCCACAAATACCATTCACGCGGAATCGGTCAGTAGCGCCCAAACCGGACACACGCCTTCCGGGCAACGCCTATACTCGCCCCTCGTCCGACCTGCGGAACCGCCCCAATAGGGACATTCACATGAGCCGAAGCAAGAAGGCGAGGCACCTGGACGAAGCGCTCGCCCTCCGCCGCGAAGGGCTGAGTGCAGAGCAGATCGCGGCCGCCCTCCCCGTGTCGGCCAGCACCGTGCGGCGGTGGTTGCGGGCCGAGAGGCAGGCGCCGTCGCCCGAGGCGGACCGGCCCGAGCCGGACCGGGCGGCGCCATCGGCCGAACGACTGCGCCGCAAGCTGGAGGAGCGCCTGGAACGCCTGATCGAGGAAAGCGAAGCCGATCAGGGCAACGCCCGGCTGGAGGACCGCATGCTCAAGGTCTGCAAGGTCCTGGAGTTCCTGCGCGGTGAGGGGGACGACGTCGCCGCACAACTGGAGGCCATGGACGGGTTCTCCGACTTCTGCGTGCGGACGCTGTCCGAGGGGGAAATGACGCCGGTGCGCAAGGCCGTTCGGCTGTTCCTCGATGAGCTCAAGAGGAAGCATTCATGATGTGGTTCCAGACGGCTGTCTCGGCGGTGTCGGCTCTGTTCGGCGGTTTCGTCGGGGGCTGGCTCGTGGCATTCCGGTGGGGCCGGTGGCGCCAGCGCGTGGAGGATCACCTGGAGAGCATCGAGGCGCGGCTGCTCAAGGGCGACTCGCTCGTGGACAACGTGCCCGTTCTGGACGCGCGCGTCGACCTGATCCTGGACGAGCTGCGCGCCCTGAAGGCCGAGCTGCGCGAGGACCGACAACGTTTCGTCTCCCACGAGGAATGCAACAGGAGGCACCGGGATGCCCGCGCGTGAAGCAGTGGAAAAGCTGCTGGTCGACGTGCAACGCCGACGCCAGGAGGCGGAGGCGGAGGCCGGCCACGCCGCCGAAAGGCTGGCCCGGCTCGCAAGCGGTCTGACGCCCCTGGCCGAGATCGACGCCGAGGAGCTCCGCGCCGCGGCCGACACCTTCGGCGACGCCGTCCAGCGGCTCAAGGCACTGGACGGATTCGCCCGCAACCTGCGCGCCCTGCTGATGTGAGCCGCCGCCTGCAGTGACCAGCGGGCAGTGGGCAGCAACGGCAAAGACGTGAAACGAACAACGAGCAACGGCTCCTAACAGGGATGGACAGGATAGGCAGGATAGCGGCTCTAACGACCAACGAACGACGAGCACCGATTAACGAATAGCGATTAACGGACAACTGCGAGCAGGAGCAGGAGCACGAGCAAGTTGCCAGTTGCCAGTGGACAGCAACGGCAACGACGAGAAAAGAACAACGAGCAACGGCTCTTAACAGGGATTGACAGGATAGGCAGGATAGCGGCTCTAACGACCAACGAACAACGAGCACCGATTAACGGATAACGATTAACGGATAACGACGAGCAGGAGTAGGAGTAGGAGTAAGAGGGGTAGGTAAGTGAACTGGCAACCCCCAACTGATAACTGGCAACTGCCGTCCAGCACCTAGCACCTGAAACCTAGCACCTAACACCTTGTCCCTGGAGTCCGGCGTGAAGTGGTCCCGACAGCACGAGCAAATGCGCCTGAAGGTGCTCGAACGGATCGAGCACTGCGCCACGCCCTTCCGCGAGACCGGCGCCAGGGCCCGGGCCAGGCGCATGAAGCAGCCGTTCCTGGACTGGTGCAGGACGTACCTGCCGCACTACTTCCACGCGCCGTTCGCGGCGTTCCATCACCGGATGGCGGAAGCCGCCGGGGAGCCCGGCATGCCCACGTTCGTCTGCGCGTTTAGAGGAGCCGGCAAGAGCGTGCTGCTGACGCTGGCCAGGCCGCTGCACAGGGCCCTGAAGGACTGCATGCCCTACTTCCTCTACGGCAGCCAGGTGCAGAAGCTGGCAGCGCAGAACATGGACTACGTGCGGCTCGAACTGGACAACAATCCCCGCATCCGCGGCGACTACGGCGAGCTGGAAGTGACCGGCTCGCAGACGGAGTGGCGAGTGCGCGCCGCGCGGCAGGGGGGCGACACGAAATTCGAGGCGTTCGGCATCGGCATGAGCCCGCGCGGCCGCCGGCACGCCGAGCACCGTCCGGTCGAGTTCATCGGCGACGACCTGGAAGACGCCGAGCTGGCCCGCAATCCCGACCGCGAAAGGAACCTGTGGGACTGGCTGATGGACGAGGTCCTGCCCGCGATGGAGCCGGACCGGTTCGCCTTCACCGTGTTGGGCACCATGTTCGGGCCGCACTGCATCATGGAGCGCGCTCGGCGGCTGAGCGAGAGGAAGGACGCCTCCGGCCGGCCGCTCGCCCGCGTGTTCGTGCAGAAGGCCACCGAAGCCGGTCGCAGCGTCTGGCCCGAACGGCTGAGCGACGAGGCGCTCTCGCGCATCCGCGCCACCATCGGGCTCAGGAACTGGCTGCGCAACTACGCCCTTGAGCCCGAGGACCCCACCAAGCCCTTCCAGGCCAAATGGATGGGGACGTACGGCCCTGGCGAGGCTCCCGTGCGCAAGCTCGACGTGGTGGTGTTCCTCGACCCGGCCGTCAGCGAAAGGGGCTGCCCGCGCGCGCTCGTCGCCGTCGGCGCCGACCGGACCACGAGGGCCCGATACGTGCTGGAAGCATGGATCGAGCGCGGCACCGCGACGGAGATGGTCGGGAAGCTGTTCGAGTTCAACGCGCGGTTCCGCCCCCGCGTGATCGGCGTCGAATCCAACGGCGGGTATGCGCTGATCAAGCCCTTGCTGGGCATGTGGGAGGCCGAGCGGCGAGTGCGGTTGCCGGTGCGCTACGTCAACCACACCCGGCCGAAGGACCTGCGGATCGAGACGCTCTGCACGCAGTTCGAGAGCGGACTGTGGCGCTTCTCGCAGCACCCGAGCCCCGGCGTCAAGACGCTTCAGGAGCAGTTCCTCAGTTACCCGGACGGCTACGTGGACGGCCCCGACGCGGCGGCGGGATGCGACGAGCTGCTGCCGCAGGCATTCGGGGCGCCGCCGTCCGAAGGCAGCTACGTGTCCCTGCGGAAGCGCACGGACTTCAGCCAGGTGTGAGGACGAGGACGACGAGCAGCGAGCAACGAGCAACGAGCAACGATTAACGGTTAACGATTAACGACTAACGGCGAGCAAGAGCATGAGCACGAATGCGAGGGATCAAATGAGTGAGAGACCAGCCCAGCAGATGATGGCCGAGCCGTCGGCCGCAGGTTTCGGTGCCCGCACCGTCGTCGGCCACGTGGACATCGACACGCTGACGCCGCGGGCGATCAAGCGGATGCTGCTGGCCGCCGAGTCCGGCGACCTGGCGGCCCAGGCCGAACTGTTCGAGAGGATGGAGGAGAAGGACGGGGAGCTGGACGCCTACCTGCGCACGCGCAAGACCGGCGCGGCGCGGCTGCGGTTTGAGATCCAGCCCGCCGACGACTCCCCCGCCGCCGAGGAGGCGGCCGAGCTCTGCCGCAGCGTCATCGCCGACATCCCGGACCTCCCCCAGGCGATCTTCGACCTGCTCGACGCCATCCCGAAGGGGTTCAGCGTCCAGGAGATCGACTGGGAGACGGGCGCGAGCCGCTGGTATCCGCGCCGGCTCGTCTGGCGGCCGCAGCGCTGGTTCGCCCTCGCCGAGGACGGCCAGACGCTGCTCTTACGCGATGAAGCCGGGGAGGGAGTCGAACTCAATCCGCTCAACTTCATTATCCACCGGGTCAAGGCGCGCAGCGGCTTCGGCGCGCGCACCGGCCTGCTGCGCTCCTGCGTGCGGGCCTTCATCGTGCGGCATTTTGCGTGGAAGGACTGGATGGCGTTCGCGGAGGTCTACGGCGCGCCGCCGCGCATCGGCTGGCTGCGCGAGCAGGTTCCCTGGGATTCCGAGGAGGCGCGGGAGCTCTGGCAGGCCGTCCGCGCGCTCGGCATGGACGCCGCCGCCGTCGTGCGCGAGGGCAACCGGATCGAGGTGCTGGACACGCGGTCGGCGGGGGAGGGCGACATCTTCGAACGCATCCTGGACCGCGCCGGGCGGGAGATGACCCTCGCCGTCCTGGGCCAGTTGCTGACCACGGGCGGCGAGCAGGGCGGCTCCA
>Ga0307432_1001667_pt1 | contig 13036 bp, 14 predicted proteins | sample SalMarWE160150MG_FD_202158 | JGI IMG/M metagenome (GOLD analysis project Ga0307432, IMG submission 202158) | Salt marsh sediment microbial communities from the Plum Island Ecosystem LTER, Massachusetts, United States - WE1603-150 | ecosystem: Environmental > Aquatic > Marine > Intertidal zone >...
AAAAAAGCATAGTTAAAATGAGACCTTCCTGATAACGAAAGAGGCCCTATGCACACCGATCATTGATACATGATAGTTGGTGGATATTATTTATTATTGAATGCAAGAAGGGTAAATAGGCATTTTTACAATCGAAAAGCAGCTTTAAGATGGTAGCATATTAGAGAAAGTGAAAGCACCATGTTTGCACCTATTGTTGCATAAGGAACTCTAGATGATTTTATACGTATTCATAATTGAATGTTGGATTTGCTGATGCCTGAGAAAGTGGTAAGATTAGCTATCCTAATGTTATCATAGGAAGATGGCTCCATGACTAAAATCATCGAAGTGGAACACCTAGTTAAGAGGTTCGGCGACCTAGTTGCCGTGGATGATATAAGCCTTGATGTGGAGGAGGCAGAGATATTCGGCTTCCTCGGCCCCAATGGAGCGGGGAAGACCACTACCATAAACATCCTATGCACCCTCATGAAACCAACTTCAGGCATCGCCAGGCTCAATGGATTCGATGTGGTCCGCCAGCAGACCGAGGTGCGCCAATCGCTTGGATTGGTGTTTCAAGATCAGGCTCTGGATGTCAGGTTAACGGCGCTTCAGAACCTAAACTTCCATGCCTTTGTTTACAATGTTCCGGGAAGCCTGAGAAAGAAGAGGATGGAGGAGGTGTTGAGGATGGTTGAGTTGTGGGATCGTCGCAAAGACGAAGTGCGGAATTATTCCGGTGGAATGAGGCGCCGCCTGGAGATAGCCAGAGGACTTCTGCACTATCCGAAAGTTCTATTCCTTGATGAACCCACTCTTGGACTTGACCCACAGACCAGATACCGAATATGGGAGTACATTATTAAACTGAGGAAGCAAGAGAATATCACCGTCTTCCTTACCACCCACTACATGGACGAGGCGACGGTTGCCGACCGTATTGCCATTATCGACTACGGTAAGATAATCGCCCTGGATACCCCGGATGCACTTAAGAGCATGGTGGGGGGCGACATCGTTACCCTGAAGTCGGCGAACACCGAGGCAGCAGTGGCGGAGATACGCGATAAATACAACATCGAGGCCCAGCATGATGGACATGAGGTCAATTTCGAGATTCAGAACGGAGAGGAGTTCATCCCCACCTTGGTAAACAATTTCAGAAGTGGGCTGCAGAGCATCAGCGTGCGACGTCCAACGCTCGATGACGTTTTTATGAAGCTCACCGGTCGGGAGATCCGTGAGGAGGCGGGAGGATTTGAGGTCATGAAGAAGCAGTGGTCGATGCGGCAGACCAGGGGAGGGGGTGGTAGGTTTCGTTGAATAACCTGAGGGGCATATACATTATCTGGTATCGCGATCTGCTACGCTTCTGGCGGGACAAAGCAAGGCTGATCACCACCTTTGTTATGCCCTTCCTCTTCTTGGTTGTATTCGGCACGGGGATTGCCTCGAGCATGATGCGGGGTACGGGAGATAGTGGCTTCGATTACATCCAGTTCATGTACCCTGGAATCATCGGAATGGTTGTCCTGTTCACCTCCATGATGACAGGGGTATCCCTCGTGTGGGACCGTGAGTTCGGCTTCCTCAAGGAGGTGCTGATCGCCCCCATAAGCCGCACCGCTGTCGCCATTGGCAAGGCCCTGGGGGGCGCTACCATCGCCACCATTCAGGGCTTGATAATGCTCGTATTCATCCCATTTGCTCATGTGAGTCCGTCGATAGGAGGCATTATCACTCTGATAGCGGTGATGTTTGTTGTCGCCTTATCCCTGACCTCTATGGGGATACTGATTGCATCGCGCATAAAGACGATAGAGGCATTCGGAATGGTAGCGCCGCTGATGTTGTTTCCCTTATTCTTTCTCTCCCCGGCAATGTTTCCCACACAGTACTTGCCTGCCTGGCTGGGCATCACGGTGAAGTTCAATCCCGTATCCTACGGAATCGATGCCATGCGCCAGGCGGTTCTGGGGTCACAGCAATCAGCTATGTTCGGCATACACCTCTTCGGATTTCGCATGCCTATCATCTTGGATGTAGTGGTGGTTATCCTGTTTGGCCTCATCATGGGAACGCTGGCGATAAGATCCTTCCGCGTACAGGAATGAACTATCTTCCCTGTACCAAAGATATGAACTCGGCACGGGTGGCGTGATTAGATCGAAACAGCCCCCTCATAGCTGAGGTTACAATTTTCGATCCGGGCTTCTTCACACCACGCAGGGTCATGCACATATGTTCCGCCTCAATCACCACCCCCACGCCGATGGGAGCCAGGGCTTCAACAACTGCCTCAGCGACTTGGCTGGTGAGCCGCTCCTGAAGCTGGGGACGCTTCGCTAAGATTTCGACGGCGCGGGCCAGCTTTGAAGCACCTACAACGCGCCCCTTGGGGATATACCCTACGTGGGCAAGTCCGAAGAAGGGAAGAAAGTGGTGCTCACACATCGAGTAGAATGGTATGTCCTTGAGAATCACCATCTCATGGTGGCCTTCATCAAAGCTGATCACTAGCTCCTTCTTAGGGTCGACGCCGAGGCCCGTGAAGAGTTCGTCATACATCTCGGCGATGCGTCTTGGGGTCCCCTTCAGGCCCTCTCTATTTGGGTCTTCCCCAATGGCTTCGATTATTGTCAGTACTGCCTGCTCGATCTTCTTCTTGTCAACCAACGTCCTTCCTTTCAGCCTTTCTCATACTTTCTCATAGACCTTTCGGTCTAGTTGTTTAAGAATATCTCTTGACACGGTTGTGTATTGATCTGCCCCGAGATAAAGGGCAGGAGCGAATCGCTCTAGAGCGAGCCCCTGCTTTTCAGTAAATAGCTCTTCGTAAAAGTGAGTGGCTAATATCTCGCCGACGACCCATACATGGTCGCCGTACATCTTATTGTCAACCAACCTGCATTCGTAGGAAGCGTACGCATCTTTGAGTATAGGCACCGACGTCTTTAGCGGCGTTTCCTTCTCCAGCCCGAACTTCTCGAACTTGTCCACCAACCTCCCCGAGCTGCCGCCCACCGCGGCAATAAGCTCTGCTTTCTCAATAGGCATGAAGTTGATGCCAAATTCTCCAGCCTGTAAAAGTAGCTCATAGGTGAACCTGCCCGAGGCAATGGAAACCCCGTACAGGGGAGGGTTTGCCGAAATGGACGAGTGCCACGCTACCGCCATAGCGTTGTCCTTTCCCTTGGCACTAGCGGTAACAATGGTAGCTAGCTTCGGGTAGTGATGGGAAAACCCCGCTGCGCCCTCTATACTTGCTTTAGCCATGGCAACCTCCTTAAATTAACCCAAGCCTAATTCACGCTCAATGGCGGCGAGTTCTGCCGGAAGCGCCACCGGAGGCTGGGCATAATCGATAGCAGTGTCGGGATCCTTCAATCCAGTCCCGGTGATAATGCAGACCACGATTTTGCCCTTCAGGCTGAGACCGCCCTTGGCTACCTTCAACAGGCCGGCCAACGATGCTGGCGATGCCGGCTCGCCGAATATGCCCTCCTCTTGGGCCAGCAGGCGATAGGCAGCGAGAATCTCCTCGTCGGTAACCGAGTCGATGACTCCCCTGGACTCATCTCTGGCGGCGGTGGCTCCCTTCCAGCTTGCCGGATTGCCGATCCTGATCGCTGTGGCTACCGTCTCGGGGTGCTCAAAGACCCTCTCCTGAACAATGGGGGATGACCCCTCAGCCTGAAATCCCATCATCCGTGGCCTTTTGGAGGAGCGGCCCGCTTGATGATACTCGACAAAACCCTTCCAGTAGGCGGTGATGTTGCCGGCATTGCCCACCGGAATGAAGAGATAGTCCGGGGCATCGCCCAAAGCATCGATGATCTCGAAGGCGGCGGTCTTCTGCCCCTCGATACGGTAGGGGTTTATTGAATTGACCAGGGTAATGGGGTGCTTCTTGGTCAGGGTGAGGACGATACTCAACGCCTGGTCGAAGTTGCCGTCTATGGCGATGATCTTTGCCCCGTAGATAAGCGCCTGGGCCAGCTTCCCCTGGGCGATTTTGCCTTCGGGGATGATGACGATGGTCTGCAGCCCGAAGCGCGCCCCAAAGGCAGCAGCCGAGGCGCTGGTATTCCCGGTGGAGGCGCACATAATGGCCTTGCTCCCCTCCTCCACTGCCTTGGCCACAGCAACCACCATCCCCCGGTCCTTGAAGGAGCCGGTGGGGTTGCATCCCTCCAGCTTGAAGTAAAGCTCACAGCCGAACTCCTTCTCGATACGCCGCGAGCGCACCAGGGGTGTGTCCCCCTCTCCCAGGGTGATGATGGGGGTCTGGGGGGTGATGGGGAGGTAATCACGGTATCTTTCTAAAACGCCTTGTTTCATCAATGTCATTTACACTGTCTTGGAGGGCCGATTGAACGTCGGGACCATTCCGTCGCTAGAGAGGTCGGCATACTCCGTGTTGTCTGCATCGGGGAAATCCATCCCCACGTTAAAGCCGAGGGAATTCTCATAGAATTCAATGGTCTTCTTCATGTCCTTTACAGCCAATGTAGGGGAAAGGTAGCACATCCTTTGTACCTTCCTTCAATCCTCGACGCGGACGAAGTTTGATATCTCCCTGACTACATCGAGGCGCTTGATCTCAGCCATCGCCTTTTGCATCGCTCTCTCCTGAGCGGGGTAGGTCATGAGCACGATCTCAGCCACATCCGCTGAGACATCGCTTTCCTTCTGGATCACCGATGAGATGCTAATACCCAGATCACCGAGGATGCGAGAGATATTGGCCAGCACCCCAGGGCGGTCGACGGTGCTCATGCGGAGATAATACCGGGTCTCGATCTCTGAGATAGGTTTGAGCCTTTTTGAGGGGTTAAGCGTTAATTGATGGGTGATACTTACTCCCAGATTGATCCTCTGTGCCAGATTGATGATGTCGGCAATCACCGCGCTTGAGGTGGCCGAGGGACCAGCTCCTTGCCCGTAGAAAAGCACCCGTCCCACCAGATCGCCCTCCACTTGAACCGCATTATAGACACCATCCACCTTTGCCAGAAGCAGCTCCTGAGGAAGGAACACCGGGTGAACGCGAACCTCAACGGAGTCAGCCTGCTCCTTGGCGATAGCGAGGAGCTTTATCTCATAGCCCAGCTCCCTAGCATAGCGGAAGTCACGGGATGAGAGGCGGGAGATACCCTCGTGATAGACATCCTCGGGGCGAACTAAAACATGAAAGGCCAGCATAGCAAGTATGGTGAGTTTGTAGGAGGAGTCGATGCCCTCTATATCGTTGGTGGGGTCGGCTTCGGCATAACCAAGCTTTTGCGCCTCTTCCAGGGCTATGGAGAAATCCAGCCCCTCTGCCGCCATTCTGGTGAGGATATAGTTTGTGGTGCCATTGATTATGGCATGGATAGCCGAGATATCGTTGGCCAAAAGGTCCTGCTTAAAGGGGGCGATTAAGGGGATACCCCCACCGACACTTGCCTCGTACAAGATGTCCACACCCTTCTCTTTTGCCAGAGAGAGGAACTCGGGGCCGTGTTTTGCCATGACCTCCTTGTTGGAGGTAACGACGCACTTCCCCTTTGTGATGGCCTCCTTAATGAAATCAAATGCGGGGCGTTCGCCACCGAGAGCCTCGATTACAATATCTATCTCCGGGTTGTCTAGGATCTCTGCCGCATCGGTGGTAAATAGGTCGGGGTCTATCTTCGAAGTACGTGTCTTGGCGAGGTCTTTCTCCAGCACCTTCTTTAGGTGCAGCGGGCAGCCCGCCTCTAGAGCAAGGGCATCTGCCTTCTCAGTGATGATATTGGCAACAGCGCTGCCGATTACCCCCAGCCCCATCAATCCAATCCCGATGCTCTCCCTTCCCCCCATTTAACCCCTCGTTATGTCTTTCATGGCCTCATCATATATTTCTTTGAGTCGCTCCTGCGAGACCTCCCAGGTCACCTTCGCGTCTCGCTGTTCCTCAAGCCAATAACCATATGCGCCATCTTGAAGTTGATCCCGCATCCCCTCTTCAAGCTCCCTATCTTCGACCGTCTCCACGACCTGAATTACGGAGTAGCCCTCAACCGTGGCGAAGTATTTGCTCACATTGCCGCTTGCTGGGTTGAGGGCGAACTTTTCAATCTCCAGGCTCATCAGCCCCTGAGGTACCCAGCCCATGTCGCCACCCTCATATTCCGCGGCGAGCGAGGCGAAATCCTCGCCACTGTCCAGCCTCTCAGTTACGTTTGCCGCCTCTTCCTCTGTAGTCGCTTGGATGGCCCGCAAGTGAACGTGGGGGACAAGCTCCCCAACTTCAGGTACATCCCCTTTAATGTGTTCCTCAAGCTTCTTCGCCAGAACCTGGGTGGCCAATGCCTCATCAAACTGCTCCGATGAAACGTGTAGATACTTCAGGGTCTCGTTGTAGCGCCGCTGTAACTCCTCGTCAGTAAGTTCCTCCTCGCCTTCACCGGTGAAGCTTGCTCTCAATTCCTGCATGATCTCATCATCGGTGACATTCATACCAAGCTTTTCAGCCCCCTGCCTAATGAGTTCATAGCTCACCAATGCTGTAAAAGCATCTTCAGCAGATGTCTGGTTACTACTCAATAGGAGAAGAGTTGTCTTATAGTCCGCCACGGTCAGAGTCTTACTGCCAACCGTGGCGACTCGCTCCCTTCCCGGCGCGATGCTGGTGGCATAGACTCCATAGCCGATAATCGCCAGAATGGCTACCATAACCAGAGCGCCGATGCCGATGGTGATCCGCCGCCTGCGCCTTTCCTTTTGCCAGCGGGCGAGACGACGCTTGGTGACCTCTCGAGGCAGGGGCGACTTCGTTTTTCTCGCCATTTTCTTGTACTGAGCGCAAGCAACCGTGCGGGTTTCAGAACCTATCCATATGGGGCATTGAGCTGACGAGATTGCCTAGTCTCGTATGCCAACGCCACCGGTCTTACGGATATGGGCTGGGGTAAAAGGGAGCAAAGCAAGGTGCCGAGCTCGCTTTATTGCCATCGCTAACGCTCTCTGGTGCTTGGCACAGGTACCGGTTCTGCGCCGAGGCTCAATCTTCCCTCGATCCGAGATGTAGCGACGGAGCTTCGTTGGATCCTTGTAATCGATAGTATCAACATGAGCAACGCAGAAGGCACAGACCTTGCGCTTCGGGATAAACTTCCTGCGACCTTTAGCACCATATTTTCCCTTATTAGGGGGCTTTCTTCGCATTTAATTGGCCACCTGTCCTAGTTAACAATTTTTACTTAGAAGGGAAGCTCGTCTGGCTGAAGTTCCTCTTCGCCGCCATCCTCTGGTAGAGGAGCAGCCCCGGGACGGTCGAGGAAGATTACCCTATTGGCCACAATCTCATTGCGGAAGCGTCTCTGTCCATCCTGTCCTTCCCAGGTGTGGGTCTTTATTCTTCCCTCAACGTATGCCCGCCTTCCCTTGGCGAGGAACTGATTGCAAGTCTCCGCCAGCTTTCGCCATGTAACCACGGTGAACCACTCTGTCTCTTGCCTTCTTTCCCCCTCAGGACTGGTGTATGTCCAGGAGGAAGCGATGCGGAATGTAGTTACAGGGTTGCCGTCGGCGGTGAAACGCATCTCAGGGTCGGTGCCAAGATTGCCAATAACCATCACCTTATTCAAGCTTGCCATCTCTCTTGACTCCTTTTCTCTAATCATTCAATCTGACCAGAAGGTGACGCAGTATCTCCTCTGTGAGCCTCAAGTTTGCTTCAAGCTCTGCAGTCTGCTTTGGCTCCATTTTGAACTGCGTCAACACATAATTGCCTTCCATAAAGTTCTCTATTGGATAGGCGAGCTTCCTTCTACCCCATTGGTTCACTTCAGTGATTGAACCACCCCTGTCGGTGATGAATTGATTCATTTTCTCCAACATAGCAGGAGTATCCTCATCGGTTACATCCGGGCTGATGATGACTACTAATTCGTAGTCTCGCAATCGATTACCTCCCGATTTACCAATTCCATGTCGGCTATTATATCATGAAAAGAACGTAGCAACAACTAGTCCAGGCCAGGCACGGGGAAACAACTGGAAATCTCCGCCACCTCTTGGCGTACCTCATTATAGATTTGCTCACAACCTATATTTGCCAGCATCTTCAAAATTAGACTAGCAATACGCCTCATCTCATCGGGCCCAAAGCCACGAGTGGTTACCGCTGGTGTTCCTAACCTGATGCCACCGGCAACTTGAGGAGGGCTAGTGTCGAACGGGATGGCGTTTTTATTGACCGTGATCCCCACAGAGTCCAGGACATCCTCAGCTTGCTTTCCGGTGATGCCCGTATTGGATAGGTCGACGAGAAGAAGATGGTTATCTGTACCCCCGGAGACGATACGAAGCCCCCCTTTCTGAAGCTCACTGGCCAGTATCTGGGCATTCTCTACTACAGCGCGCTGATAGCTTACGAACTCTGGCTTCATTGCCTCGCCAAAGGCTACCGCCTTGGCTGCGATGGCGTGCATCAAGGGCCCGCCCTGTGTCTCGGGAAAAACTGCCTGATCCAGGCGAGAAGCAAGTTCCGCCTTCGACAAGGCGAAGCCGCCTCTAGGTCCCCTTAGCGTCTTATGCGTGGTGGAGGTGACGATGTCAGCGAAAGGAACAGGGGATGGATGCAACCCGACAGCCACCAACCCTGCTATGTGGGCCATGTCCACCATGATGTGAGCCCCGACAAGGTCGGCGATTTCACCAAACCGCTTGAAGTCGATGATCCTGGAATAGGCACTGGCTCCAGCAACAATGAGCTTGGGCCTATGCTCTAAAGCAAGCCGCTCTATTTCATCATAGTCCAGGCGCTCTGTCTCACGACTAACCCCGTAGGGAATAAAGTGATAAAGCCTGCCGGAGAAATTGACTGCGCTGCCATGAGTTAGATGCCCACCATGATCTAACCTCGACGCCATGACACTATCGCCATAATTAATCAAGGTGAAGTATGCTGCCATGTTCGCTTGGGCTCCGCTATGAGGCTGGACATTGGCATGCTCGGCTCCGAATAGCCTCTCCGCCCGCTCCTTAGCCAGCTCCTCCACCACGTCAACCTCTTGACATCCACCATAGTAGCGGCGCTTTGGGTAGCCTTCGGCGTACTTATCAGTGAGCACCGAGCCTTGAGCCTCCAGAACTGCCCTCGATGCGTAGTTCTCTGCGGCGATAAGCTCTATATTCCGTTTCTGGCGCTCTTGCTCCCGGCGGATCGCCTCACCAATTTCTGGGTCACTCTTGCTTAAGGCATCCATATCGCTCCTTCAAAAACAAAACCACGCAATTCTCTGGCGTGGCTCTCTGAATCTACTAACTCTCCCTCATAATAAACTCTACCAAGCCCGATTCGATAGTTTCACATCTTGTTTAGACGGTTAGTTTACTTCACCACCCCTTTCTCAGTCAACAACCTATATAAGGCCCCCAGCAGGCGAGCAGCTCAAGTGCTCACCATACCTCCCTTGCTAGCGTTAAGCCCCATACCGAGGCAGCGCCTTTCGCTTTCAATGCTATGGCACAAGCATTGAGAGTAGCGCTGGAGGTGCATACGTCATCGATAAGGAGAATGCGTTTTCCACGCAGGCGTCGGTCTCGGCAGGCAAAGGCGCGGGCAATATTTCTTTGCCGCTCCTCGGCACTTTTCGTTCTTGTTTGAGGAGGGGTATTTTTAAGGCGAACGAGCGACTTCTCGACTACAGGCAATGAAGTAATCTTGCTTAGTTCCCTGGCTAGGAGAAAAGACTGGTTATAGCCACGCTCCCGCAGCCGACGGGGGTGAAGCGGAACAGGAACCAGGGCGTCGGCGGGCAAAGGGTGGGCACGCAAGTATTTCGCCATTAATTGAGCTAACGGAGTAGCTATTGCCTTCACATTTTTGTATTTGAATTGGAGGATAGATTGGCGCATTGTTCCCTCAAAGCGGAAAACCGAGCGGATGCCATCGATCTCCAGAGGACGACTTGCGCAGTCTGAGCAGAGGATGCCAGAGGAAATAGACTTGCCACATTTATTACATAGCGGCAATTTCAGAGGGGTAAGCGCTGCTTGACAAGAAGCACAAATGAAACTCCCCCTTACCCCACAACCGACACAACTAGAAGGAAAGAGGAGGTCAACAGCCACCTCTTTGAGTTGTTTCAATGAAACTGTTGGGCTAATAAGCCTATCGCCTAGAGGTCTTGAACGAAAGTATTTTTATTAGCGCTGTCTGGGGTTGTGCCCCTCACCATTAAGAATCGGCTCGTTCACATATATGTCGCCGTTTCTAATCTTTAAGTTGAAGCCACAATCTGGGTTTGTGCAAACCCACGCCTTGTAGTGTATTGCCGCTCCTTGACCGCCAAAATCGGACAATGGAACCAAGTCACCGACGTTACACTTCTGGCATTTTGGCAATGAATTGTTCTCCAAGAACCACCTCCCATCCTAGAATCAAAGAATGAGTATACACTAAAGAAAAGATGTTGGCAAGTCACCTGCTAGTTTAATTTCGGCGATGCGACTATAGATGGCACCTTGTGGAGTGAGCCTGCTCCTCATCAGGATGATCTCATTCACTGTCATCGCTGTAGCGGCTTCAAACTGTGTGGCCATTACGAGCTCCCCAATCCCTTTTCGCTCCTCTGGTGATGCTCGCTCCCTGAGGCGCCCCAGGGTCAGATGGGCTGTAAATGGGCGCGATTCCATGGCGAAACCGAGCGGAACAAGGGCCTGGTCAATGCCCTTCTGCAAAGTCACAAGCCGCTCTATCTCTCCCGTCATCGCCACCCAGATAACTCGCGGCCGTCTTAGGTTTGGAAAGGCGCCCAATCCGCCGAGTTGGAGTTGAAAAGGGGATACCCCCTGAGAGGCTTGTGAAATGGCCTCTTCTATCTGGGACACCTGCTGTTGCTCGATATTTCCCAGAAACTTCAGGGTGAGATGAATGCCCTTGGGGTCAACCCACTTCACATAGGGATGTTCGTGCGGTCTCAGCCTGCCCTGTAGCGAGGAAAGGCTGGCTCTGACCGCGTCGGCCATCTCGATGGCGATGAAGGCTCGAATCTGTTCCGTCATAAGTCAAGAAGCCTCTTCGCATTGCCTCCCAGAATCAAGTCTTCAGCATCCATCCCCATGTCCAGGGAGCGAAGCTGCTTGATAACTCTGCTTTGAGGCATCAACGGGTAGTCGGTGCCAAAAAGGATTTTGTCAAGCCCGGCGATCTCGGTGATATACCTGAAGATCTCGGAGCGGTAAAGAAAGGGCGTGGCTGCAGTATCAAAGAAAACGTTGTGCAGGGCACTTGCCACCTCTGGCATCAGGGCGTAGAAGGGCAGCCCCCCGCCCCAATGGGCGCAAACGAACGGGGTTTGTGGAAAGCGACTGATGAATCTATAGAGAATGTCAGGGGTGACCTCTCCCTTTCCCGCATACTGATGTCCCACAGGCTCAGAGGAATGGGTGAGCAGTATCATACCGTGGCGATTTGCCGCCTCGACGACGGGTGCCATTGTCGCCTCGTCCCCCAGGTCGAATCCTTGAACATCGGGCCTCATCTCTCCGATGCCTCTTAGACCGCCTTTGGCGCAGCGCTCTAGTTCGGCAATGGCTGCATCCCCAGCCTTTGGTTGGATGGCGCAAAACCCGATCAGGCGCTTGGGATGGCGGCTCACAGCTTCCATGATGTAGTCATTAGTCTCCTGGCATAGCTCATGGCTTACCCAGCCAATGTTGAGGGCGACCGAGATGCCGATGCCCTCATCGTCCATACTGGCGACCAGTTCACCAGCGGTAACCAGCTTCGCCTTGGGGTTGGAGTATAGATGGTCAAATAATGGGTCGCGCCCCAGGTATTCCTGACGGCGCTCCTTTATCCAGGGGGGAACGATATGCGTGTGGAAGTCGATAATCACGGTTTAAATTGTAAGGCTAATCTCGATCGTGGTCAAGCAGAGGTATCTGCCCTCCCTTGGCGGAGCTGTTCTACCGCCCAGGCTCAGGACAGGCCATATCCCTCTGCTCGCCAGTCTCCAGAGGGTCGCCTCAGGCGACACCGACTCGCCGTGGCGAGCGCCTGCCTTTGGTAGAGTCTTCGACCATCTAGGGAGATGGGAAGGAAAAGCGGGATGCAGCGTTCACCCTTCCGGGGTTCTAGGGGTGTCCCCTAGTTATATTTATCCCCCCTCTCCTTGAGGAGAGGGGGTAAGGTGACTAGGCGCAGATCTTGGGTTTCCCCAGTAGCGCGCTGTAGTACGGGTGTTACCAAAATGTCATTGCGAGGCTTGTCCTGAACGATGTGAGGGAACTTAGTGAAGCAATCTGGGGGTGTTGGCGAGACATGAGATTCTTCCCGTTCACATAGTGAAGGGTAGCAATGAAAATAGGACTCTGGCTCACAACACGGATTCACTCCAAAGATGGGGTGCCTTGGCTCAGAAAAAATTGGTGAGAATAAACTGTAGACAGACCGTCTCGATTACTATATTATAATAGCATTCCGGGTAAGGAGATGTAGATTGCCTGCATCAGAGCAGAACCTCAATCGAGAATCATCGGAAATTTCAGCCTCGGCACCAAATTCGGCAGCCGAGGCTGCTTCTTCTACAGGGGTAGCACCAGTTCTTTCCATAGACGAGATGAAGGAAATGGCGAAAACACTACGACGCCATATCATCCGTATGACGGCGAAGGCGGGCAGCGGTCATCCTGGTGGTTCCCTGTCAGCAGTGGAGATAGTCACCGCCCTCTTCTTCAACCATTTGCGCTACGACCCTCAAAACCCTCACTGGACTGATCGAGACCGCTTCGTGCTGAGCAAGGGGCACGCCGCACCATTGCTCTATGCTGCTCTTGCCGAGGCGGGCTACTTCCCCACCGAGGAACTGTTGACCTTGAGGCAACTGGGCAGCAGGTTGCAGGGTCATGCTGACATGACCGCTACCCCTGGGGTGGAGATGTCCACCGGTGCGCTGGGGCAAGGCTTGTCGACTGGCATTGGTATGGCTCTTGCCGCTCGCCTCGACCGCCGAGACTACCGTGTATATGTGCTTCTTGGGGATGGCGAATGTGAGGAAGGGCAAGTGTGGGAGGC
>Ga0307432_1001669_pt1 | contig 13031 bp, 7 predicted proteins | sample SalMarWE160150MG_FD_202158 | JGI IMG/M metagenome (GOLD analysis project Ga0307432, IMG submission 202158) | Salt marsh sediment microbial communities from the Plum Island Ecosystem LTER, Massachusetts, United States - WE1603-150 | ecosystem: Environmental > Aquatic > Marine > Intertidal zone >...
CCCCCCATTGGGGTCAGGTCTTGTTTTTTGAATTTTCATTTCTTGCTTCTTTTATCTCTTTTACGATCCTGCTTATTGTTGAGTAATGTATATTAAAAAAATCCCCGATTTCTTTTAAGCTGTACCTATATTCTTCGTATGCTTTGTAAATTTTCTTATTTCTAATCTTTTTTGTTTTCGTATTTTTAAATATTTCTTCAAGATCAGGCCTACTCGCAAATCTTTCTATTTTTGCTATTTCTTTTTCGCTTTCTTTTGCGGATAGTTTTTCTTCGTGTTCTTCAATGAATTTCTTGCTTCCCAGGAATATTCGACCGCGTAATTCTCTCCAGGGACTTTCTTTCCCTATACCTTCAAATACAAATTTCTTATACTTTTTCTTACTTTTCTCAATATTTTCATCGAAATTCGATAGAATCCATAAAACGTTGAGATATTTTGGAGGTTTTATTGAACCTAATGTTGCTCTATAGCTGCTCCACTTCCAGTCTTCCGGATTTTCCACCATTTTCGCTCTTACCGGATTTAAAGCAATATACCTGCATAATTCCAAAAGATAATTGTCCTTATCTACAAGTATTGATTTGTATCTGCTTTCAAAAACATGTCCGACACTATTTTTAATATAATTTAACTTCTGCGCATAAATACCGTTTAGTTCCCTCATTCCCCTTGAGAGATTTGGTTTAGTCGTCTCTATTAATAAATGATAATGGTTATCCATCAAACAATAAGCATAACATATCCATTTTTCCCTTTCAACCACTTCCCACAAAAGAGAAAGAAACATCTTTCGATCTTTATTATTGAAAAATATGTTCCGTTTGCCGGTTCCACGAGAAGTAATATGATAAACGGCTCCCGGAAATTCTATTCGTAATGGCCTACTCATATAATATATCCTATATTTGAAAATTCAAAAAACAAGACCTGACCCCATTATTATAAGAACCCTCTCCCGGAATTTCCACTTCTCCGGGACCATCAAAAGATTCGATAACATCGCCAGCATTATAATCACCACGAAGATAAACGGCTTCTATATCCACCCTCGAAGGCGTCTTTATCTCATTTGTAAACTCAATCGGGATGGTCGCTCCGATTGAGAAAGTGTCATTTACGGGCCAGTGCAAAACAGCTTCAGGTGAGAGAACTGAATATTGAAGTTCTTCTGTGGTTGTATACTCCTTATTAAGGTAATTCATTCGATAGTTATATGATATCGATGTATCGGCAGGAATACTCATATCCGTGTAGGTTTTTAAATTTATAGTCCTGTGCGAGCAGGGATTTAATATTATTGTATCCCTTAGTGTATCAACTCCCAGATAATCGCTCCATAAACAAAATTCCAGAGGTACTCCATACAAGTTCCCCGTAAGCGCTAGCTGAGCTTTAAACGTGGCAGTATCCCCCGGCATAAATCCACCTTGAGGTTTAGGATATTCAGGTCTGAAAGAAGAGATAAGAGGCAAACGGAAAGGTAGCTCATATTTCCTCTTGATCGTTTCATCACCGTATTGATATTGTACTTTTAATTTATTACTAGAAACCCTTCCTGATACTTCCCAGACATCCGGTTGGTAATCAAAAACCAATGTGGTTTCCGCCCTTGGAGTATAGTCGATTATTAAAGAATCCGAGTAATTTACTCCGCTAAGTAAAAGTTTTCCGGCAGGTATATAGTTTGCCTCCGAGGTTAAAGCAACTGTATAAAGATTGGAATTCCCATAATTAAATGAATCGGGAATTGCAAGTGAACACTGAACATTTGGATAAGTTAAATCAAAGTTTGTGCTCACATAACTCCACAAACTATCTCTATAGAACAAATCACAGCACAATTTTTCTCTTCCTATAGTTGTATCGTAATTAGCAGGGAAGAAAACTTTATTAAATTCTTTTTTCTCTTTTCCGGCAAGTTCTACTGTATCACTCCAGATATTGTATCTAACAGAATCCAACACAGTATAAACGTCGATAAAAGTAGAACAGGAATCGGATAATTCATTGCTCGACTCAACAGTATAATGTATAGTATCTACACCTAATATGTATCGATACTTATCCTTGGAAAGAGATATTGGAAAAGGATTTGGGATTACCCATACACCTTTCTGGCAACGAACTAAGGCGTTTCTAAAGTACTTGCTGTAATAAGAATGGCTTTTTTCATACAAACCAAAATATGTACTGGTGGAAAGGTTAAGCGTTACCGGAGAAACAACCATAACCATTGAATCAGAAGGAATTGTTATATCAGGGATTGAATCAATCACTTTCCAACTAACACCTCCTTCATCCCTCTCTTCGTGAACACCAATCATTAACTTTCCGGTAAACAAAGAACCCGTATTGTTTTTCACAAATACCTCAAAATTAACAGTATTTCCCTTCATAATTTCTTCTTTATCAGAATTTGCCCACATCTGAAAATCCCCAAGATTATAGTCACCTGTAGGTACATCTACTTTCTGAGCAAAAATTGCACCCCGGTTATAACCCTGGATCCACTCATTAAACCCATCCATCAAAGCGTAATCTATTATCCATAATCCGAGATTTTCAGGAAGTGATGAAGCGTTCCATACCCATTCTGTCTCTCCTCCGGGATTTAAAGAAATAGGTAACGATAATGAATCATACAAATCTCTATCAGGGGTATATATCTTAATTATCGCGCTTGTCGCGGGTATAGTATCATTTGCGGTATATTTAATAAAAACAGGCACTGAAACCGATGAATCACGATAAAATTCCGGTATTTCCATCTCGGGATTAAGCGCCCAGGTTGTTAGGTCTCTAATTAGCCTTAACTCCTCGCTTGAAGTCTGGTTATGTCCGTATCCCCAATCTGAATACAAGGAAGAGATAATCACAGTACCCGCGCCGTAATTATAATACAGAAGCGAAGGCATTGCATTTTTCGTTCTGCCAAGCAGAATTTCAGCATTAGTCGGGTACTCGGAAATATAACCATCGACATTACAGTCCATAACCTGTTTTGTCTGTCCTGATAAAACCGGATGCCACCGGCTTAAATATGCGGCATTCTTAAAACATGACTGATCTTCATTCCATCCATATCCTTCGATATTTCCCGGAAGAACGGATAAGTCCGAACCATACTTCTGAGTTAACACAAGTAAATTCCCGCCATTTACCACATAATCTTCTAAATTTTGTTTAAATTCCTGAGAATTAAAACCGCTAAGAGCTCCCGAACCTATTACAACAAGAGGCACTTCATCAGAAAGTAAGGTATCAGGATTTTTCCAGTATGTAAAGTCTGAAAAGACAGTTTCAATTGGTATTCCATACTTTCCAAGTAAATGCGCGTAACCTATTGTCCATCCGTATATGAATATACCAACCTTATCAGGATTACCGAGAGTATCATCCGCTAAAGTTATCGTAGTAGCATAATTGCTTGCACCCGGAGACTGATTATCATCAGGATGGTCTTTTTCCTTTTCTAAAGAAGCGGAATATCCTCCCGCGGTAGTCGCGCAAACATTACTCGAAGAAGTCGCGGTTAAATTAACCGAAATTCCTCCTTCATTACAGGCTGTAACTGTGAACCCGGTATTCTGACTTTCACCGGCAGGAATGGTAAATGACCCTTCTCCACCGGAAAAATTAAGTCCACTTCCGGAAACTGATTTTGATAATTTGCATAAAACTTCTTTTAATAATTTACTTCCATCAATGGTAATATTCCCTTTCTTAGACTGACAGTCTCCCGGATTCTTCAATTCAAAAAGATCAGTCGCGGGAGCGAGAGAAAGATCGAGAGGGGGGTTTTCTACTGTGAAGTTGAAAATATAGTCTCCTCTCGGTTCGCCATCTTCGTTACCGTCAAGGTGAACCCCGGATGTATCTTCTAATGTATCTGAAACGGTTATCGTATATTCCTTACAATAATCGAGCATCTCCGTAAGTTCTAAATTAAGAGTATTCTCATCTGCCCAGGAAACGGTATATCCAAACGAAGGATAAACACTTATTGCTACGTCTGTAACCCCCTGATCCATGGGTTTGGAAAAGGAGAAAGAAATTTTACTGACATCGATAGGAATATCGTCAGCATAAGAATTAAAAAAACAAGCACTTCCTGCTCTAAAGGCTGATAAATTTAATGAATTAGACAAAACAAACTGTTGTAATGAACCCCCACCCTCTTTCTCAACACATTTCTCCTTCACAACAGGAGCATCATTCTCAACTTCAACCTCAATCGATTCTGGATCCATTTGCCCTTTTGCATCAGTTGCTATCACCTTAAGTGTATGTTTTCCGTTCTCTACATCATTTGTATTCCACTTAAAAACAAAAAAGTCCTCCCCTACTGAATTCACCTTTTTGGGGAAAGCAGTAGTTGAAGAACAATTAGTTTTTGGATCGTAACTTATTGTTCCATTATCTTTAAGTAGTTCATCATCTATATAAAGTTGACATTTATTAAGATCTTTATCCGTCGTAGTTGTCACATATACCTTAACGTCTATCGTCCCTTTAACCTTCTCTCCATCTTTGGGTTTTATGAATTCTTCGACAGTTGGATCCGCGGAATTTTCATAGGGAAGATATTTTAAAGGATGGGATTCGTCTTCAAATCGAAAATCAAGATGGTAATCTTTACATCCCGCATTACCAGTAAGACCTATCTTATCTCCAGCTTTGACCTTCTTTTTATTCTTTTCCCCCATTAGAACATCGACCGATGAACAATGAAGATACATGGATGTTTTTAAATCATGCTCTACTTTAATAGTATTATACTTACTCCCTTCCAAACCCCAAGCTTCTCCATCTTCAGCGGCATAAATATTCTTTTTTTCTCCCCTAATATCAATAGCTTCATGCCAATCCCATCCCGAGCCATAATCCCTCGGACCGAAATCGGAGGTTATAAATTTACTCTCAGTAGGCCATGTCCAAGCCATAATGGAAAAAGCCAAAAAAGCAATAAAAACAATATTTAAAAAGAGGCTATTTCTACTCATTTAACGTTCTCTTTAGAAACCCTATAAATATAGAGATTGCCATTATTTTTGAACATTATCATCTTCTTATCATTCGAAAAACATAAATCATTGCCTTCCAATTTAACAATAAATTTCCCCGAACTACTATTAATTACATACACTTTTTCTCCAGCTTGGACTGAATTTTCAGTGAGTACTTTAGCATTGACAATAAGATATTTATCTCCGAATGCAAAATAATTCCTGTCTCTACCCGTACCTAACAAATCCCCTTCAAATTTCCAAACTAATTCTCCCTTTTTGTTGTCCAAAAGACCAACTTCTCCGAGACCAAAAAGAACATACTTACCAAAAGGAGAAACTCTAGGTATAGCATCTAAAAAACCTTCCCTCTCTCTTTTCCAACGTAAATTTCCCTTATTTGTTATAGAGTATACATAACCCGATTCTTCATTCTCATTTTGCATACCGGGAAAAGAAAATATAATATCACCTTCATTTGAACATTTAAGATATATTTCTTCTACCCAAAACGTTGAAAATTTTGCATTTTTATCCTCAATGATTTCCTTCTTCCAGTAATTATTACCTGTTTTTGTATTAAACAAATATATTTCTCCATTATAACAAACCACCAACGAATCATCGCTGATAAAGGAAGCCCCAACATAAAATTGATTGTAATTTTGTCCTGTTTCTTCATGCCATTTATCTATATCAGGAGGAGTAAATTTCTCCCATAACTTTTCTCCTGTCTCCGTTTCATATACCTTTAAAGAGGGGTAGTCAGCATCATAACTTGGAACAACAACAACATATTTTCCCCTAGGTGAGATTACCGGATCCCAAACTACATAATAACACGGTATCTTTGACAATATGGTTCCATCTAAGTTTCTTGTTATAACATTACCCGAAGCACTTCTGTCTCTGTATATAATTTTATCCTCAAACAATTCTGTCCATGAAGCGTTTAGAACTTCAGGATCAATATCTACAGTACTCCTTGTTTTCTTGAAAGATAAAACTTTGGTCTTTGTATCTTCCGCAATATTTAACATCCTTACATCTGAAACTCTGGTTTGACCTGTTGTTTTAGGAGTGTAAAGCAATATCTTTCCATCTTTAGAAATCAAATAATCAGATACCGACTCTATCTTTTGAACCAACTCAATTTTTAGCCCACCAACCTCAGTAGCTTCCGCTACCTCCCTAACATTCTCGACTTCCTTCCTTGTCGCCATTCCGAGTAAGAAACAAAAAGATAAAACCAATAAAAAAGATATTTTACGATTAAACATTTAAACCTCCCTTTTTAGGCTCTCAGCCGAAAGCTACTTTTATTATACAAATATACATATTTCTGTCAAGTCAACGAATATTACGCAAAATAAATATAAAAATACTCTATATTATCTGGTTTTTTTCTTTTCACGCACTCCAGCTCTATTGGCTTCAAGTCTTGCCTTTTATACCTAATGATATTAATTGAAACCCTCACCCAATAGGCTTTTTACTTTGCCCAAATTGATTTCGTTCACCCCGTAATTTTCACCATAATACACAACATTGTCAAAATCATATAAATCACTTCTGACTTTTAGAGGATTTATAATTAAAAATTTATTAGTTTTATTACTTAAAAATCTTTCTTTTATTAATTCATTAATCTTTTTGTCTCCTAATCCATATCCAATTGAAATCAAAAATTTAGAATTTACTAAATTATTCTTAAAATCTTCTAGAATAGGAAGATAATAGTATCCTAATTTGTAATTCAGAGCTTTAACAGTTGTACCTGACAGAAAATCTGGAGCAAAGCTTCCAACCGAAGTACGATATTTTTTTCCTTTTCCATCAATTTCTTCTTTATAGAAATCAGATGTGTTAACGCCAGAAGGAACCTTAATAGAAATATATTCTCCAGATCTAAAAATATATTGATCAATACTACCATGAAGTTTATAAAGACGAAACTTTTTATCATAAATATTTGTAAATTTCCTTAACCTTACAGTTACGTTATCAAAATTTTTGCCATAGTAAGGCGAATCCAACTCGTCAAAACCGTCCGAAATTTCTCCCATGATTGCGTCAGAAATAGCTAAGGATTTCATTAAAAGATCATGATTGAGGGTATGAATATTAATTACTTCATATTTGCCTCCTAAATATTCAATGAGCTCAAGGAAACTTCTATATTTGGTATATGGCTTACACAAATGAACTATCTTGAGATTTTTTCTAAACATCCCTCCAAGTAGTTGCATATAATACCTGTTAAAATTGTTTAATGTATACATTTTGTCGAGTCTATACTCAAATTTCTTACAAAAATCATCGTAAAAACTTTCGAATTCATAAGAAGAAGTTGTTTCTCTAAGTAATTCATTATAGAAGTCGAAAAATCTCTCATAATCGAATTCCTCACTTTTTAGGATACCTACATTATAGAATTTAAGAAACTCTTCGACAAAAAATCTTTCTTCTATATGCATCCAACTTGCATTTGGATCAAAGTCATCTTCCAGAAATTTAGCAAATCCATTAGTATGTATTAATATCTCGTCATGGTTGATTTTTTTCAATCTTTCATTTATTTCCTTTCTAGTTGGATAACCATCAGGAACGGAAAACCCTGCTCCAAGCAAAAAAGATATTTCCATAATTAAAGAATTTTATCCAAATTTAGAAGATCTGTGAGGTATCTGCATTAAATTTGCTAATTCCTCCTTTGAATTTTTTTAGTTTCTTTCTTTCTTCAGTATTTACCAAATTTACCAGATATATTATAGATGCTTTCACCAACTGAAATAAATCGATTGAGAGCTTCAATATTTCCCCCTCAAATTTAACGTTTTTATGCGTATTTAATTCTCCATTAAAACTTTCATCTTTAATCTCATAATACCGATGAATAATAGCGTTTCTTATATCTCGGAAACCCTTAAAATATCCATTATTAAAATCACGATAAATATCAAACAACGCTAATAAACTAAAGTTGTCCAAATTAGCAATTTCATCTCTAACGGACACGAATTCTATAGACCTCAATATTTCCATTAATTCTCTTCTTTTCCTAGGCGATAAATTGTTTTTATTTAAAATATATTTTTCCGAATTACAATCTTTCTCATAAACATTTGAAATCAATTGTTTCTTTTTGCCTTCAACTTGATTGATTATTTCTTCAAATTCCGATGATTCAAGAGCTTCAAACTGTTCCCAAATGTTAACAGATAGAAAATAAATACTATTCTCAGATAATCCCAAGTTCAAATAATCGTTTATAAAAAAAGCTATTTTATCAAGAATGTTATAGGCCTCCACAAAAGAGACCTTCAATAAGCCTACGTATAAATTAAATTTAGTATTATCTTCCGTATTTACCAATAAAGTACGCTCGCTAATGTTTTTAAAATCATCTCTTTTAAATTGCGATTGAACCAAATTTAATCTAGCTGTCATATAATCCTCTTTAATTTGGTTGATATACTTTGATAACTTGTAATAAGTGGCTTTTTTATCGTCTTTATCTGATAATAAATTGATGAAAATTGGATCTCGGACTGTATCTTCCGAGATATTTTCATGTATACAAAAATTCATAAACAAATTATTTTTAGCACAAAACTCTAAAAAGAATTTTTCAAAATCAGTTAATCCTATCATACTATAAGCAGGATAGATAATTTTGTCTATCAAAAGGTCTTTGCTGGCAATGTTGTTTTCAATTCTTTTTAAAGTTTCTACATAATCTTTTTTCGCGGCGGTACCGCCTATTATAATTAAAGCTTTATCTTCGAGTCCCTTTATAATATCACTATACGCCTCAGATAAGATTTCATCACGATATTTTTGAGTAATATATGAGAAGTATTCATAGGCTTTACCTCTATTACACAAAGCCATTGAAAAATTCTTATCAATATTAAGAGCTTTATTATAATATGCTATTGCTTCTACTCCTCTTCCTAAGTTATCAAGACAATTGGCATAATTAGTATAGAGGCGACATCTCGCATTCGAGATAGCAATCGATTTAGATTTTAATGCTTGCCTATAATATTTTTTGGCATTTTGAAGGAATTTACTTTTAAAGTAGAGTTTAATGTTTTTCTTGTATTCCTTAATTGCAAAAAGACCTAAATAAGCATTTCCTATCGCGGAATATAATTCTAGCTCTTTATCAAAATCTCCTATGATAGAAGTAAGTTTATCGATACCTTCTTTTATGAGTTTAACATCTTTATTACCAGAGCCAATATCAATTAAATTGGCACCAATGTTATAAACGGCTGTAGAATTTAGAGCTTCCTTTTCTAAGTTGCGAGTTAACTCCAAAGCTTTATCATAATTATCTTGAGTAATTAAATCACGAATAGCAAAAATTAAAGAATTTATATCTTTCATGTATGAATCTTCATTTTTATAATAATTACATCTAAAAATGTACAACTTTAAAGAAAAGGCAACATGTCTTCCGGAAGTAGGCATTTTTTATCATTATATTAGTCGATCTGCAAAAGCAAAAAATCCGTATTCATCCGTGGCTAATTTTAAGTTTTGGTGTTTGGGTAAAATAACAAAAATCTCCGTGTCCTCTGTGGCTCCGTGTGAGATATGTGTAAATACAAGTAAATTTCCACCATTTACAACATAACCTTCTAAATTTTGTTTAAATTCCTGTGAATTAAAACCGCTAAGCGCTCCAGAGCCGATCACAACAAGGTTTACTTCATCGGAAAGTAAGGTGTCGGGATTTTTCCAATAGTTGAAATCCGAGAAGATAGGAATAATAGGAATACCATATTTTCCAAGCAAATGCGCGTACCCTATTGTCCATCCATATATGAATATACCAACCTCGTCAGGATTACTGAGTGTCTCATCCGCTAAAATTATCGAAGTAGGATAACTGCTTAAACCCGGAGATTGATTATCATCAGGATGGTCTTTTTCCTTTTCTAAAGAAGCGGAATATCCTCCAACGGTAGTCCCGCAAACATTACCCGAAAAAGTTGCTTCCAAATTAACCGAAATTCCTCCTTCATTACAGGCTGTGACCGTAAAATCCGTATTTTGACTTCCCCCTGCGGGAATGGTAAATGACCCTTCTCCGCCAGAAAAATTAAGTCCGCTACCACTTATTGTTTTTGATAATTTACATGAAACTTCTTTTAATAATTTACTTCCATCAATAATAATATTACCTGTTTTTGATTGACAATTTCCTGGGTTCTTTAATTCAAAAAGATCAGTCGCGGGAGCGAGATGAAGACTGAGAGGTGGGGATTCGGTTGTTAAGGTAAAAATGTAGGGATCACCCGGTCTCCCGTCACCGTTTCCATCGAGGTGAACTCCTATAGTATCCATTGCTGTGCCGGAGATGGTAATCGTATATTCTTTACAATAATCAAGCATAGCATTTAAACTAAGATCAAGAGTACTCTCGTCAAACCAGGAAGTAGTGTAAGGTAAGGAAGGTTCGATTTTTACTGCTCCTTCAGTAGATACTTTATCCATCTCTCTGGAAAAATTGATAACTATTGTTTTTATATCTATATGCACATCTGTTTTTCCTTTAGATGGCGCGGTATAAACAACTATAGGTGCTTCGCCTTTATAAACTTTGATTTCCTTTTCCCTAAGATTTCCTGCTCTATCGTAAGCATCTATTTTAATATAATGAGTCCCTTCAGAAGCATTTGAACAATCCCAATCATATTGTATCTCTTTAGGCCCATCTGAATCGTCATCATCTTTATGCACTAACTTGTTATCTATGAAGATATAAATAATATCTATCCCTGACCCTTTTGGCCCATCATCAGCTGTAAATTCTATGCTGACATCATCTTCGATAAGATCTCCATCCTCGGGAGAAGTTACTTCTAACTCAGGAGGATTTGGAGCTTCAGGAGCCATTCTCTCCATCATTGCTTTTGGGTAAAATGTAGGCCATACATTTAAAGGCAAATCAAACCAACAATCCTGTTTCTCCTCTTCAGAGAAGAATGCTATCCCTACCTGCTCATAACAATATTCAACTAAACCGTCACAACGGAAACAACCCTCCTCACCTTGCGCCATATTTCTTGGCGTCATTATTTTCGGGTAATACCATTCATTAAAAAGCTGAGGATATGGAGCACCATATTGTTGCTTTGCGATATTTATTATTGTTTTCCTTGTATTTGTAGAAAGTCCTCCACCTGCTGTATATCCATTACCCCATTGAGTGTATTCTTCCAGGAAAAAAGAAAAAGGCCAATAGCCAAGCTCTACACCTGCGCCAGTAGCTTGAATAACGCTATGTGTACCACTTGAATTTATTAAATCATCTTGGGTATCCCATTCAAAAAAGCCTTCACTACAAAAATAAATGGCATTATGACCGAGATTTATCCATTGAGGCGTATCGAATACACATGTTCTGAATATTGCATCACCTATTTCCGAACCGGGAGAAATATCCTGTTGCGCATAAGAGACAAGAAATATACTAAAAATTAATATTGAAAAATATCTCCTTATTCCCATCTTAAATCTCCCTTATTTTACTCCGTTGACCTTTTAAGTCCTTCCAGAGAATCACTGAGCATTCTTTTCAAATATTCGTCTTCAAAAGATATTAAAGCCTCACTTAATTTGGGTATAACTGACTTGTCTTTCGTTTTTATTAAGGCTTTAGCAGCACCAAAGCGAATCCAATCTTCTATCTTTTTATCAATTGTTATGTTTAACAATAATTTTTTTGCCTCAGAGTCCCCAATGTTACCCAAAGCCCAAATGGTTACAGAAAGGTTAGGTTTCTTTTCGCTATTGACTATTTCCGAGAGAAGAGGGATAACTTTTTCTTCCTTCATCGCACCCAAAGAAGAAATAGCATGATATTGAAGTATCTTATTGTCACCTTTCTCTACAATCTCCAAAAGCGGCTTAACCATTTCCCTGTTATCAGTCTCCCTTCCTATCGCTCCGAGGGCAGAAATGGAAATCCTTTTAACATCCAAGGAAGGATCTAATTTAACGTTATCTAATAAAGGTTCTACTGCTCTCTCATCATAAATAAAGACAAACGCATGCGCAGCTTCCCACCGTACCTTTTCGGGATTACTCTTATCCTCCATTGTCCCAATCAAAGCTGTTGTAGCGGTTGTGTCTTTGATTCTACCTAACCAGTCAGCCACATTAACTCTTATTCTTTCGCTCTCACTTTTATCCATTAGAAAATTCACTAAAGGACTTGTCACAGCAGGCTCACGAGAAGCCCCTAACCCCTCAATCATCAATATTCTTAATAATTCGTTCCTATTCCTATCCTTAGCTATCTCATAACTTGCTGGTAATGCATCCTTACCTAATTCATCCAACTTTTTTATTAATCTTACTGCAGTCAGATTCCAACCAATTGCTTCATAATCCCCTTTGGCTCTTTCACACCACTTTTCCAATTCATTCGCAATCTTATATACTTCTTTATCAATTTCCTTATCTCTCTCCCAGTTTTCCAAAGGGATTATTTCATTATCTCCAACTATAGCATTTGTAGAATCTACTATAGTTTCCTTACCCTCCACTTCCTCTTTCATATCCCCCACCTCCGCCTTTGTCGCCATTCCAAGTAAAAAACAAAAAGACAAAACTAATAAAAAAGATATTTTACGATTAGACATTTAAAACCTCCTCTTAATTTAGTTAAATAGCCAAATTATTAAAACGATCAAAATATCCCTCACACACCAAAAAACATACTTTAATATTCTACGGAAAATCACATTCCTGTCAAGTCCACTGTATGATTAATTAGGAAAAAACCCTATATTCTCTCCTCCACTCTCACATCCCCCCCATTGGGGTCAGGTCTTGTTTTTTGAATTTTCATTTTTTGCTTCTTTTATCTCTTTTACGATTCTGCTTATTGTTGAGTAATGAATGTTGAAAAAATCTCCGATTTCTTTTAAGCTGTACCTGTATTCTTCGTATGCTTTGTAAATTTTCTTATTTCTAATCTTTTTTGTTTTCACATCTTTAAAT
>Ga0307432_1001671_pt1 | contig 13002 bp, 9 predicted proteins | sample SalMarWE160150MG_FD_202158 | JGI IMG/M metagenome (GOLD analysis project Ga0307432, IMG submission 202158) | Salt marsh sediment microbial communities from the Plum Island Ecosystem LTER, Massachusetts, United States - WE1603-150 | ecosystem: Environmental > Aquatic > Marine > Intertidal zone >...
CAATGCACGAACGAAGAGTATCTGGGACATGGATGACTCCATTCATCCAAAACCATGTTGATCCATGTCCTCTCATCGGCAAACTCAGAACTAACGCTACAGATTTACGCATGACCGCTTAGTGCTTACGTCTGCACGGCGCCAAGCGCCGCGCGGATTTCGTGAAGAAGCTGATCGACCTTGAAGGGTTTGAAGAGAACCGCCGCCAGGCCGTCGCGCCGGGCGCGGATAATCGAATGGTTCGGGTCGTACCCGAAGCCGGTTGTCAGGATTACCGGTGTTTCGGGATTGACGTCCTTCGCGGCGGCGAACACTTCATATCCGTTCCTGTGAGGCATCTTGATGTCACTGAGAACCAGGTCGAAGGCCTGCCGCGAGATGAGTTCCACGGCGGCCGCTCCGTCCTTGGCTGTGCTGACGCGACATCCATAACCGCTCAGGACATTGCGGACCGTCTCACGGAGAACGTCCTCGTCGTCGGCGACCAGGACACGCTTGCCGTCGAGTGCGGGATCCTTCGGGCGGCTTCGAACCGATCGCACGCCGACAACGCCCGGCTTGGCGGACGTAAGGTTCTTGAACGTCTCTCGGATCACAGCCGCGTTTTCCGAGATTGCCCGCAGCCTGTGCCGCAGGTCATCATGCCCGATGTAGTCCTCGATCAGGTTCTCGACATCGGTCAGGATGTCGTTGAGCGGGGCGGTGATTTCAGCCATCACGTTGGTACCCAACTGCCCGGTCGTCGTTTGACGCTCGCTGGCCAACAGCTCAAGCAGGTGCAGCGCCAGCGCGATGTATCTGCCGAAGATCTCCGCGAACTGACGATCGTCTTCGGTAAAGGCCGCGAGCCTGGTGCTCTCGAAATTCGCCACGCCGACGACCTTGTCATGAAGCCACAGCGGTACGGTCAACGAGGATTGGGCGTTCTCGATACCGGGGAGATACCGCGAATCCTTTGTAGTGTCTGGGCAGATGTAGCTGCGTCCTCGCGAGGCCACGTAGCCGCAAATCCCATTACCCTCGCCGGATGCGTAAAGCTCGGCTGCGGACGAAAGCGCCGGTGTGCCGGAGCATAGAACGAGTTCCAGTCTGTTGGACTCCTTGTCGAAAACGCGGATTTCGAAGTTGTCGAAATGCAGCAGTTCCCGCGTACATCGCAGGATTGTCTGCTCGAGCACCACGAGGCGTTCGTACGCATCGAGGCGCGAGAACTGGGCGGCATCAAGACTGAGGAGTTCCCGGCCGGCGTTGTAGATCGCGTCGATCTTGTTCTGCAGGCGTCCCGCGTTCGTGGTGTCCCAGACCACGGCGGCGACCTGCGTAACGCGGTTGTGTATGTCGATCACCGGTGTGGCGGTCACCTCGAAACGTTCGTTGCTGGCGGTCGTAAAACTAAAGCGTCGACCTCGAACATCGGCCGCCCCCGGCTTCGCCTCCGTCTCCACACCCGCAAACGTCTCCAGACAACAGCGGCAAACACGCTCCTGAACCTCTTGGGGGAAGCTGAGCATCTTCGGGTTGGCCCAGTCAAGCTCACCGGTCTTCCCCACGATGCAGACGCCATGACTGATACTATCGATGATCGCGGCGCCCTGTCTCGAGAAATGCACGCCTTGGAACGGGATGAAATCGGCCGCCCGGCTTATGATGATATCGAACGGTGCGATGCGAAGGGCCTCAAGCGCCTCCTCGAACGTTGCGACTTGCTCCACGTGTGCATGCTCCACGTGTATATGCTCCGCGACCCAAGCGGTGAGATCCTCGCCGTTGTCATAAGTGCCAAGGACCAGCACATGCAACTGTTTGACGCTGCTTCGGGTCATAACTCGACGCCGTTCGATCAGGCTCTCGCTTCCGATCTATTAAATGTTAGGCGTTTAGCGGTCGGATTTCTCATCACGAAATGCCCGACGGCTGCCTCCGGTATGTACCCATTCCAGGTTAATCGTTTTCGGGACCGCGATACAAGAGGTTATAGGCGGTTTATTTGATCAAAAATGAGACGCAGAATCTGCGCGTGGGACCCGCGGGCCATGGTCGCAGCCGGACCTCGGCCAGTCGACTTCGTGGTCGCGGCGGCCTCGCCGATTCCTGCTTTGGCGCATGTCGGGGCATGATCCGCGTTCTTGCGGTACTCGGGCGATGCCAGGACGCTGGTCAGCACGGTGTAGATGACAAAAGGCCAGTGGACCGTGAAAGTGCCGCAGCGTCGCCACGGCAGCTCTACGCCATGCGGAGGTTCCGCGAACCACCTCGCCCGCGACGGAACCGGCCACGATAATGACTGGCCGAGACCTATGCCCCACTACCGCCTGAGACCAACATTCCTTCGTAGAGCGAAATCATCTCCGTCGTGTGTCTGGCCATGCTGACATGGTCGATCACGGCACTGGCGGCGTGACCCAATCGTTGTCGCAGGGCGCCGTCGCGCAGATCTTCGACGCGATCCGCAAGGACTGCGACGTCACGCGGGTCGTTGAGGACATAACCGTTTTTGCCGTCCTCGATCATCTCCGACGCGCCGTCCCATCGAGTTGTTATGCACGGCAGGCCGGCGACCATCGCCTCCAACACGACCCGGCTGCAAGGATCGTAGTAGGTGGGGTGAACAAGCACGTCGGCGGCGTGGTGAAAGGCCCGCACCCGCTCACTGGGGCCGGTGAACGCAAGGTGCTCTGTGATGCCCAAACGGGCTGCAAGGTGGTGCCATCGTTCCGAGTCGCCTTTGCCGATGACCAACGACCGCACGTCGGTGATACCCCGTCTTACCAGAAGAGCAAGGGCCTCCATCCAGTGTTGGACACCTTTGAGGCGGAAGTTATGTGCTATAAGCAGGACGAGGCAGTGCGAGTCAGCGATGTGGAACTCCTCGCGGATGGCCGCCTGATGCCGGGCCTGCTCCTCCAATGCCATGGGTTTCGGATCGACGCCGTTGTAAATCTTGCGGATTCGTTCCGCCTGGACGCCGTAGTGCTTTTTCAGTTGCCTGACGACGTAGTCCGAGATGGCGACGATCAGCGGCCCGTTGGCGTTACCAAGAAGCGACCGTTCCAACGCGAGGGTGTGGCGTTGCTTGAGGTTGAAGCAATTGGTGTAACGTTTAACCCGCCTGGAGGCACGAAAGTTGAGGAGTGCGAGATTGCGCTCGATACTTTCCGCCACCGTGCCGCCGCGGGGCTGATAGATGTCAGCGTATCGACATGGTGTGATCGCGTGAACGATGTCGTACGAGTTCGACCGCAGGAGGTGCTCGACGCGATGGGTGAATGTGATACTCCGCCGTATCCGCGACATGGAAGCGCCGCCGATGTTGTGCACGTGCAAACCGGGTGCGGGCGACGGCCGGCTGCGGGTGAAGACGTGCACCTCAACGCCGCGCTCCATCAGATGATGTATGAACTGCAGTGACGAGGTTTCTGCACCGCCGCGCCACGCATCCAACCATTCCACCACCAACGCGACCTTCACCGATCGTCGCTCCGCTTGTGCCACCGCGCCGCACGACTTTGCTCGTGTCTCGCTATGCGCCGGGTTTTACCGACGATCCGGTACGCCAGTCGTTTCGCCGACGCGTCCAGCTTGGATGCGCCAAGGTACTGTGTCAACCAGCGGATCCGATCGGTCCGAGAAACCAGATCGGATGGCGCGGAAAAGTTGAGCGAGGCGAGGTCCTTGACGATCCACCGCCGGTGTAGATACCGCAGCCGGATCACGCGTTGGAGGTCAATCAGATGCAGGGACGACTCCGGCGGCGATGCGGGGTCGTGGAAAATGTGCGAAAAATACAGGTCGCGGTGGATGAAGCCGCACTCGTGGAGTCGCGCGACCAGCCTCGCCAGCGGCGCGGTGAGACTGTGAAGGACCGTGCGATCGCCATCTCGCCATTTTTGAGCCAAGCGCTCCAACGAATCGCCCGGAACCGCGGCGGTCAGAACCGCGCTGCGAAGCTCCCTCGATCCGCGAAATGCCTCGGCGAACGCGACGGGGCTGACACACGGGATGCCTTCGGCTGCAAGACGCCGCATCCAGGTCCACTCCAAACCTGCGATGCTCGACGCCCCTCCGCCGGACCTTCGTACATCGCGGCGGACGCGCAGCGGCGGGCCGCGAAACCGCTTGAGGTAGAACGTACGTCGCTCGCCACCCACATCCAGCGTCAATCGCAGCCGCTCCCGCCAGGAGCTCAGGCCGGGTTTGCTCAGCAGCTTGGCACCCGAGGCGGTGAACAGGGCTTCAAGTGAATCCAGGCCGTTCGCGCGGAGCACGTTCTCATAGCCGGGTGCGACGGTCAGATCGTTGAGCGCGATATACCCTTCGCGAGACGATACAGCGGTGGGATCAGTCATCGGTCTGTACACTGAACGTAGCGGCTGCGCGAATCTGTAAAAGCTCTGCGGCAGCCTCGAACACCATGTCAACCGTGACACCCCTCATGCAGTCAAGGTGCCCCGGTTGGCAAACACGCTGCTGGCACGGGCCGCAATCCACGTCAACCCGCACGATCCGCTCCGCCTCATAGCTCGTGGCCGTCCATTCGGGGTGTGTGGGTCCGAAGATCGTCACAACCGGTACGTTGAACGCCTTGGCGAGGTGTCGCGGTCCGGCGTCATTGCAGATCAGCAGGTCGCTGCGGTGGATGAGCGATTTCAACTCGCCGAGTGTAAGCAGCGGCGTGTCGAATACGAAGCCGCTGCGCTGCATTGCGGAGCCGATCCGTCGTGCGATTGGCTCCTCACTCGGTCCGCAGGTGACTATGACGGTCGCGTCCTCCGTCTTGATCAACCGGTCCGCGGCGGCGGCAAACCGCTCCGGCGGCCAGCACTTCGCAGCCCCGTACTTCGCGCCGGGACTGACGACCACGAGCGGCCTGCGGTCCGCGACACCCAGGGACGCGAGCCGTTGCTGCACCGAGTCGTCGCAATCCGGAGTCGTGAACAGCTCCAGCCGATCGCCGGGCCTGTCGCAGCCGATCGTCTCCGCCAGATCAGCGTAGTATTCGACCAACGGTATAGGTACGAACCGGTCGTCCCTGCGGTTCTTGACAGGTAACCGATCCGTCAGCAGCAGTCCGCGTCCATCGCGGTCGTACCCGATCCGCCGCTTGACGCCGGCCAGACGGGCAATTAGGGCCGAGCGGAACGAGTTTGGCAGCAGGACCGCCCAGTCAAACCGCCGACGTCGCAGGTCCCAGGCCAGATCGCGGTATTCCTTCCGTAGCGGTGATCGCCGGTCTCTTGCCGGCCACTGGACGCACTCGTTCATCCAGTCTCCGCCGCTGACCAACTCTCGCAGATTCGGCTCCATGAGGAACGTGATGTGGGTACCGGCAAACCGGCTACGGATCGTCCGCAACATCGGCGTCGCCATCACAAAATCGCCAACCCAGGTGGGCAGAACGACGAGTATGGTTTGCGGGTCAGGTTGGCCGTGATCGTGAATTTGCTGCATAGCCGGGTATTGTACAGCAATGCGTCGGGTGTTGCAGGTCAGCGCATTGGAGCAACGCGGGCCGGTCAGTGGCATTGGCTGAAGTGCGGCATGTGCTCCGAGACCGGGCCGTCCTCGTCCACCTTAGCCAGGGACCTGTCCTCGGCGGTGGCCAGCCTCGCCGTTCCAGCACAGCTTGTCCTTCGCTATTCGGTGCTTGCTATTCTCCCAATTCGCTCGCCGTTTCCGTCAGACTTTCAACAGGTCGGACGATTTGGACCGAGAGGCGTGATGGACCGGGTAGTCGCGGCCAACGGCGGCTTGTTGTGCTTCGATGGCCAGTTCGGGGCGGTTGTTCTGCTCGCTTAAGTGCGCCACGGCGACCCATTGGGGACACTTTCGCCCGCAAGCCCGGAGCAGAGCGGCTGATTCGTCATTGGAAAGGTGCCCGCCCGAACCCTTGATGCGGGCCTTGAGACGCGGTGGATACGGACCCTCATCAAGTATCGCCGGGTCATAGTTGCATTCGAGGTAGGCGGCGTCGACCGATTCGAGCACGCTATGGAGGCCGGGGAAGGGATGGCCCAGGTCGGTGAGGATGGCCAGCCGCTTGCCCTCGCACTCGACCACAAACGCCGCCCCATCGACCGCGTCGTGCGCTGTCGGCACCGTGTGAACGAGCACATCCGAGAACGCAAGTTGCTCACCCGGGCGGAAATACCGCACATCGCTGAGCTTGCCCAGATTACACCACATGGCGGTCGCCGTATGTGTTCGACTCGTCATGTAGATCGGCAGGCCGAATCTTCGCTGATAAACCCCGGCGCAGCCTACGTGGTCCCGATGCTCATGGGAGATAATCAAAGCGTGGACATCGCGGATGTTACGGTCGTGGACGGCCATGCGATGCTCAGCCATCCTCCCACTGATGCCGGCGTCGAACAGCAGACGCACGCCGTTCGCTTCGACGTAGATCGCGTTGCCGTTGGACCCGGATTGGAGCGAGAACGTCAGCATGTCAGTCCATTGTAGCGGAATCAGCAGCCGCCGCCTCTTTTTGGCGGGCTGTCGCTGTGGATTCATTCTGCGCGCCGATCAGACGCCTCTACGGCGTTCTTCGTTTTCGTGTAGCGGCATTGTGGACACCGAACACGCCTTGACGAAGGAGAATCCGTGCGGGGTTTGAGCCCGCGGCTCGCTTGACGGCGTCACTCATGAATGGCGATGCTACAGAGGCCGCGATACCCTGCCGGTAAGAACGCCGTTATTCTCGCGCGAAGGGACCGAGGAACCTGGAAAAATCGTCGAGGTCCACGTCCGCATCGGCATCGCGATCGAAGACGCATAGGCAGTCGGTCGCGGTGACACCCGGGATGGTGGGCTCCGGCGGGGCTCCGGGACCGGCCAGACAATCCGTAAGGATCGCGAAGTCATCAAGGTCCACATCGCCGTCGTCGTCAGCGTCGCCGGGGACGGCGCTGCGGATGATCAGAAATGGCTTCGTTGCAGGCTCCGTGTCGAGGGCGTCAATGAACACCTGATTGGATGCATACGGGGTCTCGGGATCGATCTGGAATCGAAATGCCACTCTCTTGTCACCGCTCAGCAAGGCTGACTTCACGAGTTCGGTTACGTCGAGCGTCTCGGTCCTCGGCGCCTGCATGCCCATCACGGTGAAAGCACCCTGCAAGATGACGGGCTGAGCGGAGAAATCGCCCGGCAATTCGATCAGATCCGCCGGGTAGGAATACACGTGCAGGGTTACATCCGGAAACGGGAAGACACTGGCCCCGCGGATCGTGAACGTTAGTGCGGCGTCAAGTGGTGTCGTGAGGCTCACTCCGCGCAGGTCGTACTCGCACACGATCCGGTGCTCGACGGCGCTTCCCGGAGTCTCCGTTGCGAGCGTTACGGCCCCGGCGAATCCCACGGGACCAAACATCCAGTTCCAACCATCCGCGATGCCGTCATAACCGCCCAGGCCTCCACCGTCCGCCAACGTGCCGTCGGCAACGGGGTAGACAATATCGGCGGCGCGTGTCGACAATAAGGGAAATACACACGGGACTGACAACACTAGAGCGAGTATCGTTATTCTATGGTGAGCCGCGGGCTTTAACCCGCGCGGATTCACCGGCGCAGAAGCCTTCTTCGTCCCGCCAATTCCGTCACAAGATAGTGAAGAATGCTTTAGGCGCGTCAGGATTCGGGTGAGGCAAATCATCATTCACCCTCCTCGATCCGGCTGCGAGCGTCTCTGGCGGTCTTCCCGCTCTGGTCGTGCAGCAAGTTCCCGTGCAAGTCGAGCCACTCGCGGTAGTAGCGTGTGTGGCTCCCGGGGACGGGCAACGCCTGGCCGGGCCCGAAAAACGAATGGCAGGCCGCACAGTGAAGATCGCCCCCCGGTTCGACGTATCCGCCGCTGTCGATGTAGCCGTACTCACGGTCTACGGTTCCGTCGTTGTAGACTCCGAAGCTGATGGCCAGGTCGACCATGGTCCTCGCTGCCGTCGGCTCTTCATTGGCAAGGCGGGCACCGTGGGGATTGTGGCACGTCACGCACGAATTGCGCGAATCCTGCGTCGTGTCGTTGTGGTCTATGTCCCAATTCGAACTTCCAAGACCGGTCAGATTCCAATGTATGTTAGCCGGCTTACCGCCATACCAAAGCCACCCGTAGCCCCACTTGTATTCATTTCGGAAATTCGTTTGCGCCACACCTTCCGGCAACTGGAGATGGGACGGCGGGACGGCCAGAAGAAAACCATAGTTGTCGGGCACGCCCAGGATCTTGATCTCATCATGGCACGAGAAACACAGCCTGAAATCATCCGCGGTATAACCAACCGAATCTCGCGGGACCTCGAGCGCCCTTCCGCCATTGATTCTCCGCAACCTATAGCCGCTGTTGTACGCTTCCTTGGCCAATTCTCGCTCTTCGGCGAATTCATCTTCGTCGGTCGGGGGAAGCGGGGAATGCTTGCATCGCTCGCGGAACGTCCTGGCAACACCGTCCGTATGAGAAAGTGCCGGATCGTGGCACTCAGTGCAAACGATCTGATTTTGCCCATGACCGGCTACGTTGTAGCCCCACGTCCTATTGTCTCCCGCCAATTGTGGTGCCTCGACCTCATTGACAAGCGCGGGTGGAGTATCATGGCAACCCAAGCACCAGTCCTGTCTATCCGGGTTGAGCACATCTCCGTCGTAGACACCATCCGCCCAATTGGCTTTCGCGCCGATCACCGGATCGTTGACGCCGTCGAACGGGCCGCCGTCGCTGTGACAGGTGTTGCAGACGTCCGCCTCCGCAAGGTCAATATTCCCGTCGAGGTTTGCGTCCACACCCGAAGCGAAGCTGACCACCCCGTTGTCGTGGGTCGCGATCTCCTCCCAGGCGTGGCAGGCGTAGCAGTCAGCGACGTCCGGTCCGTTGATGGCGGTAAGGTGGACCGCGTGCGAACCGGCCTGGTTCGGGAACACCGTTCCGTCGGGCGGTTCCCCGTGGCAATCTGTGCACGACGTGAGGAAGCCGGTGCTATGAACATGGCACTCCGTGCATGGCCTATCCTCGTTATGCGTGTGATCCAACTCGAGGTCACCGCGGTGGTAATCGGTATCGGTGTGGCAGACCTCGCAGACACCGTCAAAGTTGGGCGGATCGCAGATGCCGTGAATGTAGTCCCGCTGCCCGTCGCCGGGAATGCTACTCTCCACGAATGTCACGGACGCCCCGTTGATCTCCCGCGCGATCAGCACGACGTTCCCGTTTTCCGTGTCGTGGATGCCATGACACTCGTGGCAGGTCGGCTGCCACTCTCCAGGCACTTCGTGGATCGTGTGCTCCGTGTGGCAGGTCCGGCACAGCGTTTCATCGTTGAGGCTGCGGAGCAGCATGCCGTCTCCGTCACCGCCGCCGGTGCCGCCCGAATCCGCGCCGTGTGGCGCGTGACACGTCATGCATTCAACCGAGCCATCCTTGATAAAGAGCGGGGCGACCTGGTCGGAGGCGGGATACTCACCGTCGCCCCCTGGATAGGCAAAACCCACCGGATGAGAACCGCCGTCTCCTACGCCCCTGTCGCGCGGGGCGTGGCACTCCTTGCACATGGCGTCTGCGTCGTTGCTCACCTGCAGATATAACGGGCCATAGTAGGTGCTATGTTGATTGTGACAGGTCGAACATTTGATGTTGCCGTCGGGGTCCAGGTACATGCTGCCAGGCATCGGACCCACGGAATCCGCCATTGGATTTACCGCCGGAACACCCCAGGCGTGCGAACGACCCAGACCGTCTACGGCTGCCGCATTCGTCCCAAAGGGGTCGGCCATGTCGCGCTCGTGGATGATTACATTCAGCGCCCGCCCACCGGTGCTGTGGCAGGACATGCACAGTACGCTCTGACCCTCGACGGTGCCCCCGTGCGTGCCCGGCTGACCGTTGATCCTGTGGCAGGGCTCACAGAGATCCGGTCTGTCTTCGACGCGATGCGGTCCGTCCAACCAGTCTTCATAATCCTGCTGCGCGGCCACACCGCCTTGCATGTCGTCAAGCGTACGTGGCAGACTCCATAATTGGTTCGTCGTCGAGGTGCCGCCGTGGCCACCATCGGCGCAACCACCGTCCGTCAGGTCATAGATCTCCACGCGCGAGCTTCCGGTGCTTGCGACGTACAACCGCGATCCGTCGTTGCTCACCGCGAGATCACAGGGAATTCGCAGCTTGCCCGGCTCGTACCCATACTCAACGATCTTGCCGAGTTCCAGGCCCGTCGAACCAAACACGCGAACCGTGCCCATCAGAGCGTCAGTGACGTAAATATGTCCGTCCGCGTCGACGGTTAACCCCAGAGGCCGTGGCATCCATCCCTCTAAACCACCGTCCGTGGACTTCAATCGATCTCCGAACTGCTGCAGGAATACGCCGGCCGTCGTGAAAACATGGATACGGAACTTGTCATGGTCTGCAATGATGATGCGATTGCGCGGTTCATCGATGGTGATTGCACTGGGGTATATGAACTGGCCGGGTTCGCTTCCTCGCGTCCCGAGGATCAGTGCGAGGCCGCCGTCACTGTCAAACCCGTAGATCCTGTCGCCTTCAGCGTCGACAACATAGATCCGGCCCGTATCCGCCGCGATGTCGATGTCCGTGGGACCGGCAAACGAAACCAACGGCTCATCCTCGCCAAGGTACTCCACGAACTGAAATACGCTGTCATAAACCGCGACTTTTGGTTCATCGCGCAGCGAGACAAAGATGCGACCATCCGGGTGGACACCCACACCGATCGGCCCCGACGGCACGGGCCACAGGTCCGCCAGAACGCCAGACGCATCGAACCGGGCGATGTGCCGGTTGAGCGGGTCGGAGACGAAGACCGAATCATCCGGTGCAACGGCCAGTCGAGCCGGTCCGCGGAGTTGCTCCGTCAGGGAACCAAGATGCGGCAACGGCTCCATCTGCCCGACGGACATCAGGCCGACAATCACAGCAGTGATTGGAATCACCACGAACCACCTATATAAGTGAGCGATCCCCCCGTGAGAATGCCCCCGGACCTCTTCGTCCTCACACTGCCTCAGTATAGCACGCGACCCGCCGGTGGTCAGGACATAGATTACGGAGATTGGCAATATTTCTCGGTCCGCCGCCCACCCGGAACCGGAAAAGGTGGCGTTTATCGGCACCCCTGTGACGGGGAGTCGCGGCCCATCCCCTGTCACGACATCCGATAAGGGGTGGATGATGAAATATGAAATACGAAGGATGAAGGGTGAATTGGAACCCTGAGTATTCATCCTTCAGCCTTCAACCTTCCACCTTATCCGTCCCCTCCCCCACGTGACCAACAGGCGTGGCGTCGTCTCACCGATATGCGCTGGGAAGTAATGCGGTCCTATAGGCCGCTGGCAAGACCTCCACCGCTGGGGAACACCCCGATGACCTTGCCCAGAACATTCGCCCGCCGCCGCATTCGCTCGGTCCCGGCAGGCGCGGGTCTGATGACCGCGCTGTCACTGACAGCTGTGGCGGCGGGGCCAGGCGGTTTGTCGAGAGCGGACAGGGCGTGGGGATCCGGTCCGGGCGTCATGAATCATCCCGTTCGTGTCATCCCCTCAGGGACCGTCACCGTGCCTCCGGGCTGGCCGCTTGATGACAACGGGGCGATCACATGTTTGACTTGTCACACGGAGATCCCGACCGGCTCGGAAGCATCAAGGCCGAAACTACGCGATTTCGAATCGCAGTCCGCACAACAATCCGGGTTCTGCGCGAAATGTCACGGTCTGACCGACCGGCGTGACGCCAGATCGATGCATTGGCTTGCACTCGGCGTGGCCCATGTCCCAAGCGACGGGACGGCTTCTCGCGCCGATGGCGGTCTGCTCGATACGCGGACGCGACAGTGCCTTTCGTGCCATGATGGCGTCAGCGCACCCGAATCGACGAACGGAACACCATTGAACGGCTCCCGAAGATACATGGGTGACAAACGCCGCAATCACCCCATCGGCGTGCAATACGGTGGTCTTTCCCGTTCGAAGGACCTTTCCCCGCTTCGCCCAGTCGGCCTGCTGCCTCAGGAGGTTGCGCTGCCCGGTGGGAAGGTGGGCTGCGTCTCGTGTCACAACCTCTATGCCAAGGGGCGATACCTGCTCACCGTTCCGATCAAGGGATCCGAACTCTGCTTGACGTGTCACGATATGAGATGAGAAGAAAAGGATGAAGGATGAATCCGGACGCTGGTGCTTTCATCCTTCATCCTTCATCCTTCATATTTCATCCTTCACGTTTCATCCTTCGTTCGAGAGGAACTGGTCAAAGATCAGGTCGATGGTGACGTCGACGAACGACACGCGGGCGGCATTGGCAATGGTTAACTCGTCGTCGGTGCCGAGCAGCGCGCTGCGTGTGGCCGTCTCCATCACGCTCACGATATCGTTGCGGAACTCCGGACAGCCCCCCATAAGAAGGGGTAGCAGCAAGCACAAGCCGAGCAGCGGTTGGCGCGCCGTTGATCCGGTAGAGGCGTTCGTACCTGTCTTCATGTCTTAACGCTCCGAGGTCAGATCTTCCGCTCAATAGGATGCCGTCATCCTCCAGACGTTGCAAGAGCGCGGCAGTGAAACCTATGCGCCGGGAGTCGCCGGCGGATTCTTCTCACACTTCCGAACGTTCCACGACCAGCCCCGGGACCCGGCAAAGACCTTGCCGAACAGGCCCGGCCCCGTCAAATGTCGCGGTGAGATCAACTGTCACGTCAATACGCCCCTGTAGCAAACCAGGGCCGTTGTCTGGTTCCCAGCCCAAAAAGCAAGCCCACGGACCGAAACCCGTGGGCTTGCCGGTTTTCAGTTGTTTCTCCTGTTAGTAATCACTCCTTTTCCAGTAACCGATCGCTCCCGGGCATCAACGTTCGCGCCGCTACGGCGGGCACGTGCCAGGACCGGCGAACGGATACGCGTAGCCTTTGAACGCATCGAGGATTCGCGTGACATCCGTCGAGACATTGACCTTCCACTCAGGAGTATTCGGGTCAACGTCCGACCTCGCCTTGATCGGCGCGCCAA
>Ga0307432_1001674_pt1 | contig 12990 bp, 13 predicted proteins | sample SalMarWE160150MG_FD_202158 | JGI IMG/M metagenome (GOLD analysis project Ga0307432, IMG submission 202158) | Salt marsh sediment microbial communities from the Plum Island Ecosystem LTER, Massachusetts, United States - WE1603-150 | ecosystem: Environmental > Aquatic > Marine > Intertidal zone >...
CCACCTAATAACGCCTGAGTGGCTTTGTTTCTAAATATGCTTTTGATTTTCTTAAAGATACTCGCAGGTCTATCTTTAAGTAATTCAATTCCGTCTCGAGATTTGATTGATGCTGCGATAAAGACATTTTTTCTCGCTAAGTATTTGGCGGTATCGAATTGGCCTGGATTTGTCGAAGGTTTAAATCTGTCCAACCAGCAGTATGCCTGAATGTAATCGCCGGCTTTTAAGTCCAGGATGGGTTCGGCAACCTGAACCCTGATAGTTCCATCTACATTCGCCCAGCCATCGACAGTTTTGAGCTCGCTGATTTTAAGATAGAAACTCGTATCAGGGTCGGTGAACTTAAATCGTGCGAATTTCCAGTTTTCGTTTCTATTGATATACGGGTCGGTAACGAGCAGGCCGCGAATTGTTGCTAATTTCCGCATATCTATTTTTTTAGCCACAGATTTCACAGATTTTAGTTTATCATTTTTTACTTTATCCGTGTAATCCATGGTTAGTTCTTCATCAATGCTCACAAAATTGCAAATATCGTCTGGCTTTGGCTGATGGAAACTACTCAGCCGAATAGCACCAAGACAGGCAAAGCCGATAAGAGTACAAACACTTAAGAGCACAGGGGCATAAGAATCAATTTTGCCTTTTCGCTGGGTAATAAATAAAAGAATTGCTGTTACCGCAGAAGCTATCAGTAAAACAAACCAAAAAAGTTGTGAAGCGAGTAGTTTGTTCTGAATTAAAATGCCGAGGATTAGTCCGACGGCTGCAAAAACAAGCGGGCTGGTAGTTATGATACGCTTATATGAATTGAAAAAACCGCCGGAGAGCTGCTTATCAATCAGAGCCAATTTCCGCTTGATGTCATCCATAGCGGAACAGACTACAGACCAAAGAGGCAAGACTCAAGAGTAATTTTAGCCACAGATCCATTCGACTGTGCTCAGGACAAGTTTCACAGATTACACTGAATTCTTGGCCACGAAGACGCAAAGACACCAAGAGATAATTGGCAACAGCGGATATAGAAAAGAAATTGGAAGTGGATTCCTGCTCCTTCGGCAAGCTCCCCACTTCGCTCTAAACGGCTTCGCAGGGCAGGCAGGACAGGTTTCGCAGGAATGACCCACCGACGCGAGGTTTTGTTACCCCCGAAGCAGGCTTCGGGGGTAAATAAATTGCGTCGCCGTTCCGGCGACGGCTAAACAAACGCTAAACAAATGATTCTATTTTCTCTTTGCCATTCACCCCGTTAGAGGAAACCCGCTTTGCGAGAACCCAAATTTTTGCTTTGGCCTCTATTTCTTTGTTATGCGCTCTCTAACGGGGTAAATATACGGTCGAAGGACTTTCGGTATCGTTACTGAGCCGTCGGCGTTCTGGTAGAGTTCGAGAAGAGGTATCAATATTCTCGGACTTGCGATGACGGTGTTGTTGAGCGTGTGACAGAACAAATTTTTCTTCGTGGTCGCATCTTTATAACGCAGATTCAAACGTCTGGCCTGGAACTCGTATAATTTACTTGCGCTGTGCGTCTCACAATAATTTCCCCGCGAAGGCATCCAGGCCTCGATGTCATATTTTTTCGCCTGGCCTCGGCCTAAATCGCCGGTACAAACATTCACCACTCTATAAGGTAGCTCCAGTGCCTGCATAACCTGTTCGGCGTTGGCTAATATCTCCTCGTGAAATTTGTTGCTCTCTTCGATACTATTTTTACAGATAACGACCTGCTCAATCTTGTCGAACTGATGGATTCTGTATAAGCCATAAGTGTCTTTGCCGGCTGCACCAGCTTCCCGCCGAAAACAGCTCGATAAGGCCACATATTTTAACGGCAATTCTTCTGCTTTTAAGATTTCATCCATTCGATAAGCCGTCAGCGGTACCTCGGCTGTTCCTGCCAAATTGAGCTGGTCTTTTTCCATTTGGTATGTCTGGTCTTCAAAGCCGGGGAAAAAGCCGGTGCCTGTCATCGCTTCATCCTTGACCAGCACAGGCACCGAGAACGGCACATATCCTTTGCCGACCATAAAGTCCATCGCAAAGCGCAAAACCGCCCAGTGCAATAGCGCACCATCGCCTTTTAAGATATAGTTCCGTGTCCCGGCTAACTTAACGCCTCGCTCGATATCTATGATACCAAGAGCTGTGCCTAACTGTACGTGGTCTTTGGGCTCGAAATCAAACTTGCGAATTTCACCCTCCCTTCTTATTTCAACGTTTTCCGTATCGTCTTTGCCAATCGGCACATCATCGTCAGCCAGCTGAGGAACATAAAGCATAAGCTTATCGAACTTCGGTTGCAGTTCCTTAAACTTTTCATCAAGAGCAGATGCTTTTTGCTTTAGCTTTGAAAGTACAGTTATTACTTCCTGTCTTTCAGCTTCTACAAGTTTAGGGACTGATTTTCCAAGCTTGTTAATTTCGGTAGTGATTTCCTGAAGTCTTGATTTGTCTTCTCGTAGTCGGCCGTCAACTTCGAGCAGCTTGTCTATATCTACCGGGAAGCCCTTTGTTTCACATGCAGTTTTGAACTTTTCCGGGTTCTCGCGAATTAGCTTAATATCAATCATAATTCGTCTTGCTTAGCTAAATAACCCCCAGGATAAACCCTTCGGCAAGCTCATGGCAGGCCTGGGGGCTAACCGCTACCCCGCCCACAGGTGGCGGGGCTAAACAAACTAAATACTATTCATATCTTTTTGCGATTACAACATTATTCTGCCCGCCGAAGCCGAATGATTCGCTCATCGCAATATTAACCGGCGCTTTTCTCGGCTCATTCGGGACATAATCCAAATCGAGCTGCGGGTCGCGGTCCGTCAGATTTATAGTCGGCGGTAATATATTATCGCGTATCGCCAAAACACAGGTTATCAATTCTGCGGCACCGGTAGCACCAATTAAATGGCCGAACATACTTTTGACACTGCTGGCGGGTGTATTTTTTGCTTCTTCTTTGAAGACGGCCTTGATTGCTTTTGTCTCTATCGAGTCGTTCTCAGCTGTGCTTGTGCCGTGGGTGTTGATGTAATCAATATCTTTGTAACTTATGCCGGCGTCAGCAAGAGCCGCAGTCATTGCTGCAATAGCACCCCTTGCTTCTTCGTGCATATCGGTAACACGGAAGGCATCGGAACTACTACCATAGCCGATGACTTCAGCCAGGATTTCAACGCCTCTTTTCTTCGCTGAAGTTAAGGATTCGATAATAAGTATCGCTGCACCTTCACCGAGGACAAAGCCGTCTCTGCTGGCTGAGAATGGCCTGGAAGCTGTTTCCGGGCTGTCATTTCTTGTCGACAGAGCCGTAAGACGGTTAAAGCCGGTAAGACCCAACAGATGTATCATCGAATGCGCACCGCCGGAAATCATAACGTCTGCGTCGCCTTTACGGATAAGCATCATTGCTTCACCAGCGGCTTGTGTACTGGCTGCACAGGCGGTAAGACAGCTCCTGGTCGGGCCACGAGCACCGGTGAGCATTGCGATATGGGCGGCGGGCATATTCGGCTCCTGCTCAAGCTCACGCATCGGGTCCATCCTGCCAAAGGCAATCTCCGCCCATTTGCCCCAGTCCATTTGGCTCTTATCTGCATCCCAGGCCTGAACTATTGCATCAAAAAATACATCATTGTCAACAGAACCCTCTCCCGCTCCCATATAAATACCAAATCTATTGCGGTCTATGCCGTCGGTCGGCTCGTCGGTTTCAATATCAATGCCTGCCTGTTTGCAGGCCTGGGCAGTTGCGCCAACCGCGAAACCTGAGCCACGATTGCAGTGTTTGTGGAACTGCGGATTTTTTGTATATTTTGTAAAGTCGTAATCCTTTACTTCTGCATCGAAGGTCGTTGGAAACGTCGAGGCATCGAAGATGGTATTTTTAGCTACACCGCTTTTACAGGCCAAAATGCTCTTCCAGAGCTCCTCTACATCATTGCCCAGAGGACAGACAATGCCCATTCCGGTTATTACGACACGCTCAGCCATTTATTTCACCTTTGAAACTCCCTGTAGCATTTTGAATAATGAACATCCAACGAGGAACATCGAATGTCGAAGCAAACAACCCACCTGTCACAAGCCACGATTCATTTTTCTAAGGCGATTAAATCCTCATAAGTTTCGCGTTTTCTAATGACCGAGAACTTGTCTCCGTCGACGAGCACTTCGGCAGCTCGGCCTCGTGCATCGTAGTTACTGCTCATACTGAAACCGTATGCACCCGCAGTAAATATAGAGAGCGAATCGCCTCGTTTTACCGGTGGTAAAGCTCTGTCTTTAGCGAAAAAGTCTGCACTTTCGCAGATAGGCCCGACCACATCAATAATCTCAGTACCGTCTAATTGTAAGTCTCTATCCCGCTGGCGCGGAACAAATTTTTCACCTACTTTTACAGGCCAAATAAAATGAAACGCATCGTACAATGGCGGACGAATCAAATCATTCATTCCCGCATCGACAATAGCAAATTTCTTTCGGCCACCGGTCTTCAGATATAAAACCTGCGTTACCAAAATCGCTGCGTTGGCAGCAATGCTTGCCCCCGGCTCAAGAATAAGTTTTAGGTTCTTTCCTTTTAATAATGGTACAATGGCGGCGGCGTATTCTGCAGCCGTCGGTGCTGTTCCGGTTATATAATCTGCTCCATAGCCGCCACCGATATTTAATGCTTCGATGCTGAACCCGTCGCTGCGCAATTTTTCAATTAGAGACAGTACTTTTCCTATCGCCTCAACGTACGGCTCGACAGTCTTTCCCGCTGAACCCAAATGTATATGGATTGCGGAAAGTGCTACTGCTCTGTCTCTGCCGTAGTTGGTAAAAACTTTTTGCGCACGCTCAATATCAACGCCAAATTTAGTTTCCTTTTTACCCGTAGTGGTATATAAATGCGTTTTAGGGTCGACGTCTGGATTGACACGCAAAGCAGCTTTGGGGTATTTGCCTTGTTGTTTTGCCAGCCGAATCAGGTTTTCAAGCTCGGCCTCAGATTCGATATTGAAATAGGCAATATCGGCATTTAGCGCTTCGATGATTTCTCTGTCGGTTTTGCCAACTCCGGCGTAGACAATTTTCGACGGTTTACCCCCGGCTTGTAAAACGCGATACAACTCTCCACCGCTGACAATATCAAATCCGCTGCCTGCTTCAGCTAAAAATTTTAGGATGTTTATATTGCCGCAGGCCTTGACGGAGTAGCAAATCGTAGTATCAAATTTGCTATAGGCCTCCTGGATTTTTCGCAGATGCTCTTTGAAAGTGGCTTTACTGTAGATGTAGACCGGTGTTTGGACTTCGGCGGCGATTTTTTCAACATCTACCCCTTCAGAAAACAGCCTACCATTTTTGTAGTTGAAATAGTCCATATCCTTCTTCTCTCTGTGAGTATTCTGCGGCAATTACAAGAATTACCTTATTGGCAATTGACAGTATATGAAATGCGGCGCAAATTGCAAGAACACGGTCGTTGATATGTAACCATATTTATCAGGATAGGTATTTTGGGCAAATGCGTTCGAATTACCATACATAAAGACTGAAATGGAGCAGCTTTTCGTAACCCGATGTAGCTGAATCGGCACAAATATGGATTTCGTCTAAAATTGATGCAGTAAAGCTGGATTTATTGAGTGGGCGTAACCTCCTGCTATTTCGGCAGATAGGAAAAGCAATGCCTGGGCTTTAAGCAAATAAAATGGAAGATTTCATCTTAACGACGAAATCTTCCATCTTTTCATAACTTGCCGCAGTCCTGAGCTTCGGATTGCAGCTACGTTTTCCCTTTGCAACAAGTCGCAAGAGAAAAGCCATCAATTTGCCGGCTTTAACCGGCAGCCCGCCAAAGTCCATAACACAAACGGGCTTTTAATCAAATTGTTGCACTATCTTTGTTACTTTTTCTTAGCTTTCTTTCTCTTGGCTTTCTTCTTAGTTGCTTTCTTCTTAGTTGCTTTTTTCTTCTTTGCTTTTTTCTTTGCCATTATTTAATCACCTCCTTTTGGTTGATTAAAACTCCTTCATACTAAACTTAACATTGCAATAACAATCCTAATTTACTTTATTTTGAAAAACTCTGTCAAACAAATTATAAAAAAATTAAAAGTTTTTTTATATATTTTTTATCGGTCAAACATTAAAAAATACTTGATAAAAAATTTTTACTATCGATATTTTACATAACCGCTCATATTGTTTATCATTATCCTGTAATGAAAAGATGTAACTTGTTTATCCGTGATTTAAATTTTTATTCAAGCTAAGAAACTATTTTGTGTGATTACCGCTGTTAAAGGCAGTTTATGTAATTCATTAATTTGTTTTTACACTTTTGATTGTAAGAGAAAGAATACTTTCTTTTATTATTATGTATATTGTTAATGTGTTGCTAAAATGTTTTAATTATGTGAAAGGCAAATTGAATTCTAAAAATTTTAGTGCTTGTTAGCATCCTTCATCGGCTAAAGTTTTCAATTTCTTTCATAACTTTTTTTCACAGTTTACTTGTTAGTTTTTATGATAAAAAGAAAAATAGTCTTGTTTGGTGGAACGTTTGACCCAATTCACCTGGGACACACTACGGTTGCTTCCGAAGCAGTCAATCAAATCGGCGCAGAGAAAATTGTTTTCATTCCTGCCAAGCGTTCTCCGTTGAAAGGTCTATCTCCTGAGGCAAGTGATGCCGACCGATTTGCAATGCTCGCTCTTGCAATCGCTGATATCAAAAATTTCGAGTTGAGTGATTACGAATTGAGAAAACCTGAGCCGAGCTATACCCTCCAGACTGTTAGGCAGTTTCAGGCCGATTATGGCAGCGATACCTCAATTTACTGGCTCGTCGGTGCTGATAGCGTTGATGAGCTGCCGCTCTGGCATCGAACTACCGAGCTGATTGACAAATGTAATTTATCCACGATGTACAGGGCTGGCTGTAAACCTCCGGACTTTTCTAAATTTAAAGTTCTTTGGGGGCTTGAGCGTATTGAAAAACTGCATCGCAATGTTATCCAGACATCCCTGATTGATATAAGCAGCACCGATATTCGAGACAGATTAGCTGCCGGCCGGGATGTATCCGCTCTGCTGCATCCGGCAGTCGCTGATTACATCCGCAAACACAATCTCTACCAATCAAAAGAGACTAAGAATCTGTAACAAAACCCAAAGTGGCTTTAATAAAAACATCTGGATTCCCGCTTTCGCGGGAATGACAAAGGGAAACGGACAGTTTTGTTATAAGCTTTAAGTAGCACTGTATTATACGCTGCTTTTTTTGACCGACTTTATTAACCAGTTGTACCAGTTGGTTATACCTTCTCCGGTTTTGGCTGATATCGGGAAAATTTCAATACCTTTATTTAATTTTCGGGCATCTGCTTCCACTCGCTCGATATCAAAGTCAACCAGTGCTTCTGCGTTCAGCAGGTCAATCTTGTTTATAAGGAGAACTTTTGACTTTGCAAAGATAACGGGATATTTGGCCGGCTTGTCATCACCTTCTGCAACAGACAGCACAACTATCTTGCCGGCCTCGCCCAATTCGAAGGCCGATGGACAAACCAGATTGCCTACATTTTCTATAAAAATCAAATCTAACTCGCTAATAGGCAAATTTTTTAACGCCTTATTTACCTGAGCCGCAGATAAATGGCACGCACCATCGGTGTTTATCTGAACTACGGGTGCTTTGGTTGCTCTAATTTTCTCAGCGTCTATGTCGGTCTGGATGTCTCCCTCGATAACGCCGATTTTAATCTGGTCCTTCAATTCGTTTATCGTTCTCGTCAAAATCGTGGTCTTACCGGAGCCGGGAGACGATATCATATTCAGGCACAAAGTCTTGTGCTCGGTTAAAATTAGAATGTTCTTAAAGGCATATTCCTCATTCGCACTTAATATTTTTTTAGCGACATTAACTTTTTGCATTGTATTACCCTGACTAAAATTCTATCTCTTCCAGCAGAAGCGGTGCATCCGGCAGTAATTCAAAGTCTTCACTGCTGCACTTTGGGCATTTTGGGCCGGAGAAATCGGCATTAAAAGTTTCATTGCATTTTTTACATCTGCATTGTATCGGCTTATGTTCTATTTGGAGTTTCAAACCTTCGCAGGACGTATCTTTTGCAATGGCCTCGAAGGCAAAACAAAGTACCTCGTCATTAATAGCATAAAGCTTACCACAGCTAATTTTGGCTCCGATGGGTTTTATTTTTCGTTTTGCGGCTTCATCAGATATTGCCGACAGCAGGTTCTCCGCCACCATCATCTCATGCATTAGCATATCCTCGGCAGTTCTCTTCCGTACGGCATCTGGACAATTCTCCTGCCGCCGATTTTTGTTATTAGTTCCACAACAGGCACATCACGGCTCCGGATAACCTCACCGATTATGCTTGCCTCTTTGCCCAATGGGTGTCTTTTGCAGATATTCAGACAATCATCAGCCGACTCAGCCGAGACAATCGCAACGAATTTGCCTTCGTTAGCGATGTTAAGCACATCAAAGCCGAGCATATCCGCCGCTGCCTGCACCATCGGCTTGACCGGAATATCAACCTCACGAATTTCAATGCTCAGGGCGCTTGCCCTTGAGATTTCGTTAAGTGTCGCAGCCAATCCACCACGAGTCGGGTCCCGCATAAACCTTACCCCGTTTGTGTTCTCTAAAAGTTCACAGATTAAACCCGATAGAGCAGCACAGTCGCTTTGTAGCTGCGATTTCACCCCGTTAGAATCCCCTGTCAAACGCGAGCCGAACGACTCTGGCGTCTTATTTCTAACGGGGTGAAACTTAATGCCTTGACGCTGGGAAATAACGGTCATCCCATGGTCACCAATTGTGCCGTTGATAATTATTTTGTCACCAGTCGCTATTCTGCCAAACCCCAAATCCACACCTGCCAACTTCTCACCAATTCCCGCCGTATTAATAAAAATTTTATCGACTGCACCGGATTCAACCGTCTTTGTATCACCGGTAACTATATTGACATTGTTTGCCTTTGCTGTCTGGCTGACGCTGCTTAAAATTTTTTCAAGCAATTCAAATTCAAAACCCTCTTCAATTATCAGCGATAGCGCCAAAGCAACAGGCCTTGAGCCGGAGACAGCCAAATCATTTATCGTCCCGCAAACAGCGAGTTTTCCGATATCACCGCCGTTGAAAAATAACGGCTTAACCACATAACTGTCTGTAGTGAAACATATCGATTTTGAATCAAGGTTTAATTTTGCTGAATCAGCAAGTTCATTGAGAATATCATTATTGAAGCGGGGCAGAATATGATGCCGGATTAATTCATCCATCAATCGCCCACCGCCACCGTGCGCAAGTAAGATTCTATCGTGTTTATCTTTTTTCATTAATCCTAAACCCTACCGCCCTGATTTCCTGACCCCGCCATACTTAAACCACGCTGCACAAGCCCCTTCAGAGCTTACCATACATGGTCCGACCGGCGTATCAGGAGTGCAGCTTTTTTCAAATAAACCACATTCCGGCGGCTCAACCAACCCACACAATACCTCACCGCATCGACAGCCATTTCTTTCCTCACCCTGTATTTCGATTATGTCAAATCGTTTGAAGGCATCGAATCGGCTGTATTTATCTCTTAGTTTAAGCGTGCTTTTTTCTATCTTTCCCAGCCCTCGCCAATAGCCGTCTGTTGGTTCGAAGCGCTCGTTGACGATTTTTTGTGCAGCGGTATTACCTTTTTCGGTTACCACAGCTGTATATATTGATTTTAGTTCCGGCTGGCCATCGGCGAGCTGTCGACAGATTTCGCCAAGCCCTTCGACTATTTGCAGCGGCTCAAAGCCGGCCACCACGCAAGGCCGACCGAAGTCTTCTACAATCTCACCAAAAGCGCCATAGCCGATTATCACACTGACGTGGCCGGGACACAAGAAGCCATCTATGTTATTATTTTTCTCAGACAGTAGCGCCCGCATCGCTGGTACTACTAATTTATGCCCGCTCAAAATACAAAAATTGTTGATATTTTCTTCAGCCGCTTCCTTTACCACCACAGCCGTCGCCGGAGCTGTAGTTTCAAAGCCAACCGCAACAAACACAACTACCTTTTCGGGATTGTCCCTGGCCAATTGTAAAGCATCTTCGCTGCTGAGGACAACCTTGACATTGGCTTTTGTTTGTTTTGTCTCGAGTGAGCCGCCTTTGCCGGGAACACGAATCATATCGCCGTACGTGGCAATTAAACAATCTTCTCTGCCGGCCAATTCTAAAACCGCATCGATATAACCCTGGTCGGTAACGCAGACCGGACAGCCAGGCCCGGATAACAGTTTTATTCTTTCTGGCAGTGTTGATTTTATACCGTTGCGAAAAATGGAGACCGTGTGCGTACCGCAAACCTCCATTATGTTGATTTGCCGCCCTAATTTTTTGCGGGCGGCATCCATCAAACTCTGTGCTTTATAAATACGTTCGAGCATAGAATCTATCCTGAGATTTTATTCGGCGTATTGTCAAAATCGGCGATTTCTGCAAGAAGCTGCCAGGTCTCTTTCGCATCTTCTTCGTCGACAGTTGAAATAGCAAAGCCAGCATGTATCAGCACCAAATCGCCGAGCTTGGCTTCCGGCAGCAGCGTAGTTTTAGCTCGATATCGATTGCCCATCGCATCGACAACCGCGTTATCTTTCTCTAACTCAACTATTCTCGCCGGTATTGCCAAACACATAATTTTTTTCTTTTATTATTATTCGCAACTCACAAGCTTCGCGGCTATTGCCGCCTGGCCGACAGCTATGCCGCCGTCGTTGGACGGCACTTCCCGATTAAATAATACGTGAAAATCGCTTTCCTTCAATAGTTTAATCAAACGGTTCGTCAAATACCGATTGCAAAACACTCCGCCGGTTAGCGCTGCCGTATCCAATTTCGTACTTTCCCTCGCCTGTTTAGCCATCGCTAATAGGCCATTAGCAAGCGTATTGTGGAACTTTGCAGAAATTATGCCCGTGGCTTTTTCCGCCTGAATATCGGCGACTAATTGCTCTATCATTTTATTTAAGTCAAGAAGTATCGGCCCGCCGTCTTTTCTGATAAGCTCAAAGTCATAATGTTCTTCAACACCACCCTCAGCAATCGCCTCAAGGGCAATTGGCAATTGCGCATCAGTATGATTGAAACTACCCAGCCCGACCATAGCTGCAACCGCATCGAAAACTCTGCCCGCACTGGAAGTTTCAACGGTATTGAGCCGCTTGTCAATCTGCTCTGAAATAATTTGCTGTTTATTTTCATCCGGCTCAATCTTATCGAGCAGCCATTTGAATTTATCTGATTCAAACCCTTCGCCGTAAGTTTTCTTCAGTAATCCGAGGACAGGCCTTATGGCCTCTTTGCTTGCCTTATCGGCGCCGGCCAAGGGATAGTAGGCCAGATGGCCGAATCGCTCAAATTTTTCCAGAGATGCAATCAGACACTCACAGCCCCAAACCGCTCCATCCGTACCATAGCCGGTCCCGTCACATGCAAGCCCAATGACCGGCCCTTGCTCGCCTCGCTTCGCGGGCGAAGCGGGCTGGCCGTGCTCAAACAGAACTGATGCGATATGCGCCCAGTGATGCTGGACCTGGATTACCCTAACATCAGGCATCGACAGAGCATATTGCGTGGATAAATAACCCGGGTGAAGGTCGCATACCACGACCTTCGGCTCGACTTCATAAAGCTGCCGCAATTGCTTGATTGATTCGATATAGTGATGATAGACCGCCGCATCTTCGAGGTCGCCGTTCTGTTCGCTGCAGATAAGCTGGTTCTGCTTAACAAAGCAGAATGTATTTTTCAAATCCGCCCCAGCCGCGAATATATCCAGCGGGCTGGCCTCTTTCATGATAATAGTAGTCGGCTTCAATCGGCCTTTCTCCTTCTTGCCCCCCACGTCTTCTTGTCCCGCTGCCCCGACTTGTGTCGGGAGACGCAGGGGCAGGCGAAGACAATGGACTTAGCCATCCCTAACGGGAGAGTGGGTGCTCGGCAGTCTTTAATACGCACATTTACTTCTATGGTTCAGGCGGGACATTATAATTCAGCAGCACACAAAAGACAATCACCCATCCTGCTTGCCTACACCCCCGAAATTGAGTGAAAAGAAGAGAAGACTTGTCAGGCAATAATCTATTGCTAATCTATCTTTTCCGGTATAATGTCTTACTATCAAAAAGCGTTGTATAGCTCTGCCACAGGTATTATTATGTTAAATGCGCACAGGAAAAAGGAGAAACACTATGGATATTATTACCGTCCGGACTTTCTTTATGTGGTGCACGATTATTAACGGGGCATTGCTGATTTTCTCGTCCCTGATTTGTACCTTCGCAAGTGATTGGGTCTATCGAATGCACAGCAGATGGTTCCCAATCTCCAGGGAAGCCTTCAACGTAGCAATCTACTCTTTCATCGGGTTGTTCAAGATATTTTTTATGGCGTTCAATCTCATTCCCTATATTGCCCTGGCGATTATAGGATAAGATGAAACGTATTGTTGATTGATCTTCTTGCGGCGTGCTAACTTTATATCAAACTTGTGCCCCTGCGCCTTTAGGTAATAGGTATCTGTGCCCCGTGCCCCTAGCGACAAGCGACGGGTCACGAGCGACGAATTCCCCCTTGCCAATCCAGCCAAAATCGAGGTAAAATTAGGAAAGATATGTCAGAGGAATTATTAAAAGATAATAAATTTAGGCTGAAAGGACGGCGAACAAGTTGCGAATTTCGATTTTTGATTTTTTAACCGAGCGACGAGACCCGAGACCCGAGATACGAGCGACGAATATTGTTTCCCGTTTTATACAGTACGCCATAGGCGTATAAAACTGTATAGAAGTCATCCCAAAACCCTCCGAAGGAGAATAACGATACAGCCAAGTTGAATCATAGCAAGAAAGTTTTTAAGATGATGTTCATAACGAACGACAAGTCGACGAAAGTTTTGAAGCCAAGCAAAC
>Ga0307432_1001675_pt1 | contig 12984 bp, 6 predicted proteins | sample SalMarWE160150MG_FD_202158 | JGI IMG/M metagenome (GOLD analysis project Ga0307432, IMG submission 202158) | Salt marsh sediment microbial communities from the Plum Island Ecosystem LTER, Massachusetts, United States - WE1603-150 | ecosystem: Environmental > Aquatic > Marine > Intertidal zone >...
TGCATCGTAAGACGCAGGGGCAAGCAGAAAGCATGGGGGCGAAGTGGAGAAATCTGCTCAAAAACAGATTTCTCGACTCGCCTTCGGCTCGCTCGAAATGACATTCTGAACTCTTTTCTACAGAGCATTATAGTTTCTATAAAAAGTCTTATCAATTCTGCAACACACCTCATCTTTTTACCTTTTTGCACGTCAGTAATCGGTTGTTTTCTTGCTGTCTATGTCGAATCCAATATACTTATCTACTGTGAGCCTGTGATAATAATGCTATTGGTGCACGCCTCCGGCGGGTTCGTGTAAAATTGCCGGGACGATTAATGCCCATTATAACCATACAATAGGCTCCGGTTTTATAATTTATCTCGTTTTCAACTAAGGATTTTCTATAAGCATCTAAGGTCTTAAGAAAAGTATTTCGTAGTATAGGAAAGTGATGTCGAATTCGATTCAAAAGTCTTCAGAACGGATTCCTGTTTCGCAATCCTTTGCACAAAACATAGTAAAGCGATACTTAAGCCGGGACTTGGAGTGGTTGCTACAAAGTTTCATCTCCACAGGATCCCTTTCGGGATTTTTTATTTTTTTCTATCTGTATCTCTGGCTCTATGTGGATATGCGACTTATATACCACGGGGCCGGTATTATTACAAATTTCCCAGCCTTTTACAAAGGCTGGACTTTTTTCCTAACGTTTCTATCATACCCAGGCGGACCTCTTGAATATCTCTCAGCTTTTCTGTCTCAGCTCTTCTATTATTCCTGGGCCGGAGCCCTTGTTGTAACATTGCAAGCCTGGCTGATCAGTGTATGTATAGGCTATTTGTTAAAAGCTGCAAACTTACTGCGAATTCGCTGGATCTGCTTTATCCCGCCAATTCTTCTGCTTATTCTCTATACCTGTTATGCCTATCACTTTGCCACAACACTGGCATTTTTGACTGCGCTGCTTACCACATGTTTGTACCTAAAGATGACCTTATCACGGACGACGGCTGTCGGCTATCTGAGCACTTTTCTATCTCTGTCCGTAATTCTATATTATCTTGCTGGTGGAGCATTTCAACTTTTTGCAGTTGTCTGTGCAATTTATGAACTAATTTTCAGGTCTCGGTGGAAGACGAGCCTATTTTATTTATTATCCGCTGCTATTATTCCATATATAGTGGGTCTTCTCACCTTCCGTGTTAGCATTAACGATGCCTTTTGCAACTTGTTACCTTTCTCCTGGAGAATTCTCTATTACGAAACTCGTAAAAGGGCAGTAACAATAGTATATCTACTTTATCTGCTCCCACCTTTGACACTTCTTGTATCTGGCCTTTGGCAAATACTCAGTAAAAGAGTCCATTCTGTAAAAAGCCAGACACCCCCCTTCTTGCTTTCGCAAGAAAGCTGGGGGGCAAAAAAGCACCGAAAGAAATCCACTAACTTACCGGCAAAGATATTTTCCTGGTATAGACACTCAAGCAAATTTAGATGGGTCATTGAATTACTGCTTGTGCTTGCTATTGCCGGCAGCGTCGCTTTCCTCTCCAGCGACGACAATCTTAAAAGCCAGCTTGAAGTTGATTATTATGCGTACCACAAGATGTGGCCTGAACTGCTCACATCAGCTCAAAGTAATCCGACCAATCCTTTTATAGTCCACGCCGTTAATAAAGCTCTCTATCACACCGGCCGACTTGGCTACGAGATGTTTTCCTGGCCACAGGATCCGGATTACCTATTTCTGACTGATCCAGCGTACAAGTGGGTTTACTGGCAAAGCGCCGACGTTTATTTGGACATTGGCCTTATTAACATAGCTGAAAATGCGCTTACCGAATGTCTCGAAGGCCTTGGTGATCGTCCTATGGTTCTACAGCGGCTGGCCTTGACAAATATGGTAAAGGCCAACTTAGGCTCAGCACGAATCTACCTCGGAGCGCTTAGTAAAACTCTCTTTCACGCTGACTGGGCCAACCACTATCTTGACCTGCTCCGGACCGACCCCAATCTCTCAACAGATGAGTATATTCAACATTTGCGCCGCTTACGTCTGGATAAGGATTACCCCAGCCAATCAATACCAACGCAGGAAATGCTCTCTTCATTATTGGAAAAAAACAGCCAAAACCAAATGGCCTTTGAATACTTAATGGCCTGGTATTTGCTGAAAAAACGCTTAGGTAACTTTGTCGAATATATCGAGCGTTTACAAGATTTTGGCTATCCCCGGCTGCCCACACATTACGAAGAAGCAGCCCTTATCTATGTGTACGGAACCAAAAAACCCCTCAATCTAAGCGGTTACCAGCCAAGCCTTCAACTGCATCAGCGTATAGAAGACTTTAGCCGTCTGCTCAGCAGTTACGGCGCAGATAAACAGGCGGCCTTCAAAGAGCTGGCAAGAAACTTTCGCAACACTTACTTTTTCTATTACATCTACGCACCTTCAGGAACGAAAAAATGACACAAACGCAGAAGCCTAAAAAAACAAAAAATTACAAAAGTAAAAAAGTAAAGTTTCTCTGCGTATTTGTAGCTTGTGCACTCATAATTTTTTTACTGCTTTATGCGTTCCGCAGCGACAAAGTGACAATAACGCAATATAGTGTTATTAATCACCCTGCAAGAATTAAGCCTGGTTTTTCTGACGCCGTCATCCCACCTAATATCGCGCCATTAAATTTTTCCATACTGCAAGATGGCTGCCGATACTTCGTGAGAATATACTCCAAAGAAGGAAAACCAATTGAGATACTCAGCAAGACGCGAAAGATAATGATTCCCCAAAAGGCCTGGCATAAACTTCTCGATTTGAACCGGGGTCATCAGCTATGTTTTGATATTTTTGTAGAATCTCGGAATACAAATTCATCTTCAAAAGTGGAAAATAAACAATGGTCCCGCTATGAAACACTCACCAATGAAATTGCCTATGAGGACATAGATGCCTTTCTCGTTTACAGAAAGATTCGACCCGGTCATCGCATCTGGAGGGATATGGGCATCTATCAGCGCGATTTGAACGGTTTCGACGAATCGCTCATATTGGACAATGGATATTTCAAGCACGGCTGTATCAACTGCCATACGTTTTGTGGAAACCGTACCGACAACATACTAATCGGCATCCGCAGCGCAGATTATGGCAGCTCAACTTTGTTAATCAACGACGGCAAAGTAACAAAGATCGGAACAAAATTCGGATACACATCCTGGCACCCCAGCGGCCGAGCTGCTGCATTTTCCGTAAATAAGGTAAGACAATTCTTTCATACCTCTGCAAGTGAGGTCCGGGATGTGATGGACTTCGATTCCCTGATTGCCTACTACCTGGTTGACTCAAAAACTGTAAAGACCACACCGAATCTTACCAAAAAAGATCGACTCGAAACATATCCAGCCTGGTCTGCCGACGGCCGTTACTTATACTTCTGCAGCGCACCAATAACGTGGTCAGATCGTACCGTAGTTCCCAAATCCTATGACCAGATCAAATACGACCTTGTCCGAGTAAGCTACGACCTTGCTCGTGACCACTGGGGCCAACCGGAAACTGTGCTTTCGGCTAAGGATACAGGTCTAAGTATCCTTTTGCCGCGGATTAGTCCTGACGGCCATTGGCTTCTATTCTGCATGTGCAATTACGGCTGCTTCCCGGTTTACCAGCACAGCAGCGACCTGTATATAATGGACCTCGAAGCAGCCCAACAAACAGGCAAATATACGTACCGCCGGCTCGATATCAACAGCAGCGAAAGTGAAACCTGGCATAGCTGGTCAAGTAACAGCCGATGGATAACCTTCAGCAGTAAACGAAATAGCGGCGTATTCACCAGAACATATCTCGCATATGTGGACAAAAGAGGCAAGGTATATAAACCGATACTACTACCTCAGAAAGATCCAACCTATTATGAATCTTGCCTTTGGACCTATAGTGTTCCCGAGCTTGTCACTGAGCCTGTTCCAGTAACAAAGGAAAGCCTGGGCAGGATCGTTCGCAGTTCCAAGAAAACACCTATCCCGATGCCCATTACCATGGCCACGCCCAAGGCTGGTGCGCTGCCTGACCATCAGGAGCCTTGGCAGACGGATCGCGAATAAGGGCGGTGGCATACTGCGGTCACGATTATATCATAGATAAAATAACAACTTGTTGAGTCAACCGCTACCAAACGTCCTGGATTATCCGTGACTGAGTCTGCGTCCGGATGTAGGTCCGACGGTCGCGCACAAACTGTTTGATTCCGTCCCTTCGGCCGCTACCAAGCCCATCGGCGATTAGAGCATTGGCAGAATCGTCAAGAAATTGATCAAATGCCGTCGGTGGATTTGCCGTCCCGTACGAGGTCTGCCATGGGCCGTTCACTAATTCTGCGAGTGCCTGCAGATATATCTGCCGGTACTTGGGATAGCTCAAAAATTGATTGACCTCCGGAAATTGGCTGACGGTCATGGAGAATAAATTCGTGCTGGTCCCGTCACCTGATCCAAGCGTAAAGTCGATGTCCCACGGCAGCAGGTACCACTTGCCTTCCGTCATGGCGTAGTAGAAGTAGTTGTTCTTACCCCGCCGGTATCCGTAGCTGTCCCAATCGCCGACAGCGTGGCGAATCGCCAAGACGCGGGCAAAGTGTTCGGGATGGATGACCGACTCAATGGCCTGCTCATACGTTGGACTGCTCGACGGCATATTCATCACATTGGCAAGATCAAAGAGATGATCCCACGTGTCATTCTCGCGATGCGACCTTTTCTCAAATCCCCATCGATAAGTCTCCTTGAGCCGCGGGTGTTTAGAGTCAAACTTCAGCCCTTCATCGAGGTTTGAGAATCCCGTGCCATCGGCTGTGTACTCGAAGTAGTCATCGATTTTGTGAATGTAGCCATCGGCATCGTCCGGAAACCACTTGTCAATGTAGTCACCGTCAATCTTCTGGACATCCTCATAGTTGCCGTGGTTTCTCCCGTTGATGACCAGGCGCACGAACTCCTGCATTGAGAACTGCAGACCCATTTGCTTGTAGAACCAGTACGATGCGCGTTCCTGAAGGGGGCCACGGTTGCTGCCTTCGGTATTGTCGAGATTGATTTCCTCACGGTCGCTGAATTTTTGGTCAGGATTGAACTCGATCCGGTAGCCGTAGCGGTCGCGGGGATCGCGGCCCCAGCCGCTTCGGATGAACGGGCTGCCACGATAGCGAATCCCACAATTGTAGAAGACCTCGTTGTTGTGGACGAACGTGCAATCCAGCAGCTCGTTCGAGAGATTGGGGCGCGAGCGAAATGTGTTGATGACACCATCGGAAAGCCAGATGCGGTAGGTAGCAAACTGAGTGTTCAACAACGTGTCTCCAACACGAACCAAACAGGTTCGGTCGGGCACATCAGCCGAGGGTTCCAAGCGGGTTGGATACCGTGTCGATGCCGAGCCGTCAGAGGCCACGATGTAGAACACCCGCATCGTGTCGGCGGATGCACCCGGAATCGTGGCCGTGAAGATTCCGTCCCCGTCGATCAGGTCGTCGCCCGAACCATCATCTACCATGGGCGCGTTTGTAAATCCGCTGGTGCCCTCGGATCGATAGTAGAGCGTGACCGATGCCACGCCGTCGTTGTCGGCCACGCGGGCAGTAACGACGATCGGCTCACTACCAGCGGGTAGGACTGGCATGTGTTGCACCTCGAGGATGTCGGGCCCGCGGTTGGACACAAACGCCGTGTTTTGCAGTCCTGGCGTTCCCAGGTCCAGCGGCATGTTTAGCTCGAACGCATGAGCCGGTCGCGGCGGCTGAACGGGTGATCGGTCCCGCGTCGTCCGCAAGAGTAGGAATCGGCTTCCTCGCAGCCACCGGGCCCAGCCGCGAAACGTCACAGCGCTAGCGGTTACGTTGGAAATCGACCGATTGATACGATTAGCTCCGGGGTCACCATGGCCGCTTGCAATCAGATGCAACGACCGGGACCCGGAGTGACGATCCTCCGTGGTCACAAACGACCGAGTGTGATTGCCAAGAATTCGCCAGCCAGACTCGCCGTTCTCGAAGCCGCCGTTACTTAGGCGGTTCGAGCCGCCAACGATAAGCTCGATATCGTCAAGGAGCACCTCACCGCGGTTGAGCAGTATAAAGTCAAAGATTGATATCCTATCGTGTGTGTATCTGGAATCACTGCTGTTTATAGTAAACGAGAACTGTTCCCATGCGGTTTTGCCGCTCTGGTTACTGTCGGCCCAGGCATCAGGCGTGTCATTGTTGCTGCGTGGATCGCGCAACTCTAAGCTGGCTCCCTGGCCATCGGCCCATGACGGCCATCTCCCGCCATCGTAATAAGTAACCTCGTCCGCCGTAACCATGTAAGTTTCGAGCCTGCCGGTTCTTGGATTCACCTGTTTGAGCGGATACGACAAGCGGATACACTCGCTGTGATCATCCAGACTGCCCGAATAAGGCCCGAATAGATTCGACCCGACTAGCAGATTATCGTACACGCCCTCGAGAAGGTCCGGGTCCTTGGCCACTACCAGATACGAGCCCGGCGGCATCTCGGTACCTTCGTCGAATTCAAAGTCAATACCGTCAGTGAAAGCCCAGCCGCTCAGCGCAATCCTGCTGGTACCCCGGTTGTAAAGCTCGATATACTCATATCGCTCGTCGCGGGTGGCGTGGTGGTACATGATTTCGTTGATTACGATGTCGCGAATTAATGGCTGAGCGTTTGGTGCCCCAAAGGTGGCCGAAGCCAAAAAGTCTAAGTAGTCGGACCCATCCGGGAACCGGCCGAAGGTCAAATCTGGCTCCATAGTCCCAAAGTGCACCGCGTCCAAGACGCGAACCGGCTCCGGCACGGAGCCATTGGTAGCCGCTGTAACATAAATAGTCTCGCCTGAGAAGTCCAGCGCAAATGGTAATCCGTGGGGCGTCGTGCCTTCACTGACGGCCCAGAACTCGCCCGGCTGCAGCACGATTCCATCTGGAATCTTGTATTTGAGCAGGTCAAGCCGGTCGTCGCTTAGATATACGTTGCCCATATCGACCGTAGTCGGACCTGGGTTGTACAACTCGAGCCAGTCGATGCCGGGGGACGCGTCGCTATTGGCCAGCAGCTCGTTGATCACCATGCGAACACGGGGGTCTTCGCTATCGTCGGTCTCGGCCGTGGTCGCCCGGAGGACTGGGCTTGCGAAACCATCCGAACTTGTAGGATTCAGGCAATTGTGGGCCTGGATAGCCAGGATATTTGTGCCCGGAACCAGCAGGTTCATTCTACCGGTTAGGTCCACGTTGGCAGACGGGGCGTCCCAACCACTGTCTCTGCCCGCGTTGTGTGGGGGTGGATTGCCGGAAATACCATCGGAGGCCTCTAATCGCGCGCCGTTGAGATACAGCACGAAATCATCATCATAATGGACCTCAGCCCACAACTGCGAGAATGAGTTGATCTGCTCTACCGTCAGTGTGAAGCGCAGCCGGGCATACACGGAAAAATACCTTCCGTTCATGTCGTTCAGCTCAGTTCTGATAAACTGCAGCTCGCTGGGGTCGTTGCTGTATCCGTATCCGCTGGGACCATCGAGCCACGCGGTCGTGCTGGGATCATCGTTGAACTGTTGTTGCGTCCAGATCGTTGTGGCTTGCTGGTTTTGGCCCGGCGATGGTTCTCTGGTCCCTCTGAAATATCGTCCGGGGTGACCTACATCCACAAGGGTCACCAGCGTCGGATCTTCAGGCTCAACCTGGAAATCATCCGGCCCGCCCGGTGTGCCACCTATAAACATGCTGGGCGACCAGGTTGACCCCTCCTGAGGATCAGCGCCCGGCCTTGCGAGAATCAGCGAGTGCCCCGTACCGTCGGGTGAGGCTGGCCAAGGACTTTCATTACTATACCGGAATGAGATGACAATCTCCCCGTTGCCATTGGACAGCTCGATCCGTTCACCGTCGTTGTTGAGCCGACCGGTGAAAGGACCATGCACGCCGCTGATACCATACGCTGCCTCCAGAGCGGCTGGATCGCGCGCCACCACTAAGTATTCCTTAGCCCCGATGATTGTTCCTGGCCCGAACTCGTACTGGATGCCGTTCGTGAATGCGTAGCCGGTGAGGTCTTCGAAGACAGCCCGGCTGTTGTACAATTCAATAAACTCAAGTGTCTCGGCCTCATCAATCGGGTAGTACATTACCTCGCTGGCCACGATTCCCATGCAGGGTCGCGTGACCCATAAGGCAATCATGCAGGTTATCACTAGCAAAATCCATCGATGTCGTCTTCGGTTTTTCATAAGTGTCCGATCCTTTCTCCAATGATGGTAGTCATACTTCCCAAGCCCACCACATGCAGCCTCTTCTCGCATCAAGTGCTGCCGGACTCTCGCCCCTATATGACAGCATAGGCGAACATAGCATCGTCGCACCTCTCAGATGTTCCACACAGTGTAGCTTGCCAGCTTTTTAGCCTGCGGACCGGTACACCGGTGTAACTCAATTCCGGTGATTGGATTCCACTTCCTCGCCTTCGTGCCAGCATCGCGTATACCAAAAACCCTCCTCTTTAGGTCGCAACCACGACTTTTTAAGCCACTCCTGCGACCAGTATGATCCGGTATTCACTATTTAGACTGCTTAGTAACATTTCCAGAACCTTCTGATAAGCTATTTTACCACATTCACCCAAAAAATTCCACCGTTTCAGAGCAAACTTATCTCATTTCTGGCATGGTTCAAATAAATCATATTCTGGGTAACATTGATCTGTGGCTCCATAATGTGTGGCAGCCTCATCCCTTAGGGATGGGGATGGTTACGCCACTTTTGGAGCCTTGCCATCCCCAAGCTGCGTCCTTCGACTCGGTTCGACTCTTTCGACTACGCTCAAGACAGGTTCGCTCACCACAGGTTGCTCAGGGCAGGCTTGAGGCTGCCACCCAAGATTGAACCATGCCTCATTTCTGCTGACGACATACACTCAAAGAGCTAATAAAAGATGGAATCATCACTCTTGAGAACGCAACCGTTTAGCTCAGGGCGATTCACGGTCTGACGATACTTTTGGCTATAAAGAAAGAATATTGCTCTGTTGAAAAGAGTTCAGAATGTCATTTCGAGCGAGCCGAAGGCGAGTCGAGAAATCTGTTTTTGAGCAGATTTCTCCACTTCGCCCCCGTGCTTTCTGCTTGCCCCTGCGTCTTACGACGCAAGGCGGGGCAGCGGGCGAAAGCAGAAATGGGGGCTTCGGTCGAAAAGACGGTGAGGCTTTTCAACAGAGCAAAAGAATATAAAAGGCTTCCAGCTTCGCATATGCTGGATATTTGTTATAATTGTCTCAGATAGTTTTACTACTTTCTAATGGCGGTTCAAGAACTGTCTCGGCGTCTTGCTCCGCCGAAGCGTCCATAATAACTTGACAAGGCTGTGATAGGCGTTGTGGAGGCGAGTAGGCTCACCGAGCCGGAGCGGGAAATGGAAATTCAGTGTGAACTATGTCCAAAGATGTGCGTCATTCAACCCGGCCAGAGCGGTGAGTGCCGGGTGAGAATCAATATCGACGGCGTCTTGCGCACGGTCGTCTATGGGTATCCTTGTTCGCTTTATCCTTACGACCCGGTCGAGAAAAAACCTCTTTTTCATTTCCTGCCGGGCACCAGAATTTTCTCGGTGGCTACAGTCGGGTGCAATCTTCATTGCAAAAATTGTCAGAACTGGGAAATATCACAAGCCAATCCTGAGGAAAGCCAGGCGTATGTTTGTTCGCCAGAGAAACTTGTTGAGCTGGCAAAAGAGCGTAACTGTCCCTCCCTGGCATATACCTATACCGACCCTATTATTTTTTATGAATACGTCTATGATACCGCAAAGTTGGCCAGGCAAGCCGGCATACGCAATGTCCTGGTGACAGCCGGATATATAAATGAACAGCCATGGAAAAAACTGCTTGAATATGTCGACGCTGCAAACATAGACTTGAAATTCATTTCTGATGACCTCTATCGGCGTATTTGTTCGGGAACGCTGAAGCCGGTCCAGAACGCTCTGGTCGTAGCAAAGGCAAGCGGCATACTGGTTGAAGTTACGAACCTGATTATCCCGACGCTGAACGACAAGCCTGAGCAGATACGCCAGCTTAGCCACTGGGTTAAAGCAAACCTGGGCAGTGAAACTCCTCTGCACTTTTCAAGTTTCACCCCTCGATATAAATTGCGACATTTGCCACCGACTTCGCCGCAGACTTTGGACATGGCTCGTGAAATTGCGATCAGCGAAGGACTAAACTACGTTTACATAGGAAATATTCTCAGCAAAGAAGGACAGAACACATATTGTCCGAGCTGTAAAGAATTGCTTATCGAACGCAGCGGCTATACTATCCTGAAGAACCAGCTTAAAAATGGCTGTTGCTCAAGGTGTGGTAAAGAAATATACGGAGTCTGGAGATGACACGCAGAAAATTCATCCAGAAATTATTGAAAGCAGGTTCAACAATTGTTATTAGCACCTCATGGCTTGCCAAAAAGACTGTCCCGCGTAAATTCGTTCGGGCTGTCCGGCTTGGAAAGTATCCGGGTTCTCTCAGGCCTTTGCGGGACATCTCTAAACAAAATAAGTGGAGCGGCTGATATGAATAGGCAGGACAGAGGACAGAGGACAGACGACGGAAGACAGAGAACAGATAACAGAAAAGACCTCTGGATTCTATCCTCTTTCCTCTTGGTGATGGTGACAGTAGGTATTGTTGCTGTATTTCTCTGGAAAACACGTGCTCCCAAAGAAGCTATCGCCCAGCCAGGCAAAGTAGTTCTCCGTTCATCACTTGCCGGCAGTTGGTATTATGCAGATCCAAACGTGCTTACTGCGCAGCTCGACGAGTTCTTTCGGAAAGCCGATACTAAAGTAATAAACAATGTTATTGCACTTATTCTTCCTCATGCAGGATACGCATACTCAGGCCAAACCGCAGCCAGCGCGCTAAAAACCATCGACAGGAAGTATAAACGAATCATCGTTATTGGCCCCAGCCATCACACCTACATGGAAGAGATGCTGAGCGTGCCGAGGGCAACACATTACGAAACACCTTTAGGCCAAATCCCGCTGGATACTGAATTCATCGGCAAGCTGTTGAGGTTCCCGGTGTTTCAAAATCTGCCGCGTGCATTTGAGGGTGAGAACAGCGTAGAAATGGAGCTGCCGCTATTACAGTACTGCCAAGAAGGTTTCAAGCTTGTGCCGATTGTAGCTGGTCAATGCTCGCCGCAGACAATTAGAAAAGCCGGCTCAATTCTCCGAAGTCTTGTAGATACCGAAACGCTCGTAGTTACAAGCTCCGATTTTACTCATTTTGGGCCAAGATTTAACTATGTACCTTTTACGGAAAATGTGCCTGAGCAGATTAAAAAGCTGGACATGGGGGCATACGAATACATAGCCAAGCTGGACGGAGAGGACTTTCTCGAATACAAGCGCAAAACCGGAGCTACGATTTGCGGTTACATACCAATAGCCGTGCTGCTTTCAATGCTGGAAAAGGAAACCAAGGTTAGTTTAGCAAATTACACGACTTCCGGCGAGTTGACCGGCGATTTTAGCAATCCCGTCAGTTACCTATCCGTTGTCTTTTCCGGGACGTGGGCAAACAACCCAGAAATAAAACCGCTGCATAATAATCCCGAATTAACTGAAGAAGATAAAAGACAGCTTTTAACTTTAGCACGCAAAACAATAAGTTACGTTTTGCAAAATCAGCGAGTCCCACAACCTGCTGAGTTAGGCGTTACCATAAGCGATGCAATGAGCTGTCCCCGTGCAGCCTTTGTAACGCTCACGACAAGTGGCCGACTGAGAGGCTGCATAGGTAACATTCTTCCGCAGCAGCCTCTGTATAAATCAGTTATTCTAAATGCTATCAACGCCAGCTTAAATGATAGACGTTTCTCTCCGGTGACAGAAGACGAATGCAAAGACATAAAAATTGAAATCTCCGCCCTGACATCGCCGCAACCAATCGACTCGTATGATAAAATCCGAATCGGCACCGATGGCGTTGTGTTAAGAAAAGACGGCCGATCGGCTGTGTTTTTGCCACAGGTTGCACCCGAACATGGCTGGGACCTTAATCAAATGCTCACACAACTGTCACTAAAAGCCAAATTACCTCCGGATGCCTGGAAAGAAAGCACGAGCTTTTTAGTCTTCCAGGCCGACACTTTTGGTGAAGAATAATGAGAATGTCCCGCGCCTTTTTGATATTCAGCTACGGTCTGTTCACTATAACCGCCCAGTCTTTACTTTTTCGCGAGTTTATCACCACCTTTGAAGGCAACGACATAAGCGTTGGAATTTTCTTCGGCACGTGGTTTTTGTGGGTCGCATTAGGGGCAGCGCTTGTTTATAGAGCAAAGACCTTCGCTGAAAAATTGCTCAAAAACATAGAATTCCTGCTTCTGGCATTTCTGCCAGCTTTTATTCTTGAGTGGATATTGATTGTTCAAGCTCGCGAGCTTGCTGGTGTCGAATCATATGCGCTACTATCTATACGGGCTATTTTGCTCTTATCAATAGTGATTAATGCACCGGTCAGCATCATCACAGGATTGTTCTTTCCTATTGCTTGTCGATGGATTCGCCCCGTTAGAAATCCTATAACCACGGATTACACAGATTTCACTGATGATAATCCGGACCAAAAACATGTGGTTTCTAACGGGGTGAAGCAAGAGGCATCTTTTGCTGTCTCGCGTGTGTATATTATTGAAGCTGCGGGAAGCTTCCTCGGCGGCACCGGAGCGACCATCCTTCTCGGACTGGGTGTAAGCTCGGCAAGAATTTTCTTTATCTTGGCTTTTATTTTGTCTTTATCAATAGTTTGGGTCCGGCTCATCAAGGCAAGAAGATGGGCTTGGATTTTTGTTCCGGTATTTATTTTAGTTTCTCTCGTCGCCGGAGCCGACAATTATCTGTCCCAACAGATCCGCATCATCAAATGGAACAAGCTTCTTCCGCA
>Ga0307432_1001677_pt1 | contig 12983 bp, 10 predicted proteins | sample SalMarWE160150MG_FD_202158 | JGI IMG/M metagenome (GOLD analysis project Ga0307432, IMG submission 202158) | Salt marsh sediment microbial communities from the Plum Island Ecosystem LTER, Massachusetts, United States - WE1603-150 | ecosystem: Environmental > Aquatic > Marine > Intertidal zone >...
CAGGATTTTACGACCCGAAGGCCTTCGTCATCCACGTGGCGTCGCTCCGTCAGGCTTTCGCCCATTGCGGAAGATTCCCTACTGCTGCCTCCCGTAGGAGTCTGGGCCGTGTCTCAGTCCCAGTGTGACCGTACGCCCTCTCAGGCCGGCTACCCATCGTTGCCTTGGTGAGCCTTTACCTCACCAACTAGCTAATAGGACGCGGACTCATCCTTGAGCGAAGAACTTTAAAAATCCAACTTTGGTTACAGAAATTGCTTTCTTTAACTTTATCCGGTATTAGCATCCCTTTCGAGATGTTATCCCAGTCTCAAGGGCAGATTATCCACGCGTTACTCACCCGTTCGCCGCTAAGATCAACCATCACAGAAAGTTCATAATTCACACAAAGTGTGAATTAATTATCTTCTGCTTCAAGCTGATCTCCGCTCGACTTGCATGTATAAAGCACGCCACCAGCGTTCATTCTGAGCCAAGATCAAACTCTCCGAAAAGTTTTTTTTCTTTGGGGCTATCTGCTCTACCAAGTTTTCAAAGATCAATCACATTATATACTATTATTTTAAACTGTCAAGTGCAGAGTGGTGTAATTTGATTCGCTGCTAACTATCATGCGATTATAATATTAAGAAATTTTTTATTTTTGTCAAGTCCCCTCACTCTCGCCTGAGACTGGCTCCTAACTGCTCCTTCAATAACCTTACTATGGCTTGCTGAATGCTATCTACCTCCTCATCTTTTAAGGTTCTATCCGAACATCGAAAAGTTAAAGAATAGGCAAGACTTTTATAACGAGGAGGAATAGGTCCTCCCCGATAAATATCAAAAAACTCAGCTTTCTCTAACCACTTTCCTCCTGCTTTGATAATCTTCTCTTTAACTCTTTCGGCTGGGATTTCTTCTTTGACCACCAGAGCCAAGTCACGTCGAATAGAAGGAAACTTTGGAAGCGGTTTAAATCTCTTTTCCAGGCTATGAGAAGACAGAAGATAAGGAAAAACATACTCAAATAGATATAGGGGGAAAGAGAGCTGGAAGTTTTCGGCGATTTTCTGGTTAAGTCTTCCCAGTCTCCCAATGGGGGTTCCCCCCTTTTTAACTTCAGCTCTCTGTTGAGGAGAAAGGTAAGGACAATCACAGGGGGTATATTCCACTTCCTTTATGTTCAGACCATCCAGGAGAGTTTCCCCTATTCCTTTCAAAGAAAGAAAGTCAAACCCTTTTTCCAAGACTAATCCGGCCAAGAGAGGAGTTTCCTGGAAAGGGTGATCTTTCTTGAAGATAGGTGCTAATTCAAAAATACGCAATTCCTCTATCCCCTGATTGAGATTATGACCGACAATGGCTAATAAACGAGGAAAAAGATGGCTGGTTAGAATTTCTCCTTGCGTAGATAGAGGATTTCTGATCTTTATTTCCTCCTTAAGGGAAAAACTGGCCTTTTTAAAGAGACTTTCTTCACTGAGGCCACTTGCTATAACTTCATAGAATCCCAACCCTTTAAGGATTTCCCTTATCTTTTTTCTATAAAGTTCCTCAAGAGGCTCGCGAGATTCCTCGCCTCCTAAAGGGGGAAAGCTTATCCTTAGCCGATTGTATCCATAAAACCTGGCTATTTCCTCAATGAGATCTATTTCCCTGTTGATATCAGGTCTAAAAGAGGGGATACCTATCCTCCAGTTTTTCTCTTTTCCCTCAACGTCAAATTGTAGACTCTCGAGAATCTGCTTCATTCTGCCCGAGGAGATTTGACTTCCCAGAATTCGACGGGTCCGAGAAGGACGAAGAAAAGTCCATCGTTTCTTTGCCGGCAGCGATCCTGCCTCCCGGATGGGTCCCTCAATCTTCCCCCCAGCTACTGCTTGGAGAAGAAAAGCGGCTCTATCCAGAGCTTTCCTTACCCCTGAAGGATCCACGGTTTTTTCAAATCTATGGGAAGCCTCAGTGCTCAAACCTATTCTTCTGGAGGTTCGCTGGATACTCACCGGATCAAAGTAGGCCGCCTCCAGAAGAACATCTTGGGTAGCTTGAGTAACCTGAGAATCTTGTCCTCCCATAACTCCAGCTAAGGCAATCGGTGCTGCTGCGTCAGCGATAACCAACATATCCTTGTCAAGCTCTCGTTCGATTTCATCCAGAGTAATTAGAATCTCATCATTTTTTGCCCGGCGAACCATTATCCTGTGGTCGGTAATGAGCCTATAATCAAAAGCATGAAGCGGTTGACCCATCTCCCACAAAAGATAATTAGTAATGTCCACTACATTATTAATGGGTTTGGCTCCGGAGAGCACAATCTTTTGCCAAAGCCAGAGAGGGGAAGGCCCCACTTTTACATTCTTTATCAGGCGAGCGCTGTAGTAAGGACAAAGATCGCTATCCCTTATCTCTATCTGAACCTCCTCAAGGGAGCTTACCTTCTCTTCTCTTATCCTATAAGAAGGTAAATGTAGTGGGTGGTGAGTGAGGGCTGCAATTTCCCTTGCTATTCCCAGTATGGAAAGGCAATCGCCGCGGTTAGGTGTTATCTCAAGATCCAGGACGGTATCTTCCAGATCCAAAGCTTCAGATAGATTTATTCCTGAGCTAAGATACGAGGGAAGCACCATAACTCCTGATTGATCCTTACCCAATCCAAGCTCATCCTCTGAGCAGATTGTTCCCGGAGAATCCACTCCCCGCACTTTTACCTTTCTTACCTTTATTCCCCCCCGAAGCACTGCTCCCTCCAAGGCTACCGGGACCATCAAGTGCGGTTTTATATTAGGCGCACCGCAGACAAGGGGGATAACTTTACCTCCTATATCTACCTTAACCAGCTTTATCCTATCCGCATTAGGATGAGGCTCAATGGAAAGAATCCTCCCTACTACAATCCTTTCGAGTTTACCGAAGGGCTCCACTGATCTTACCTCAAGACCGAGGTTGGTTAGCTGCTCAGCTAGCTCCTCCGGAGAAAAAGTAAAATCGACTATTTTTTTGAGGTACTGATAAGACACTCTCATCTTTATTTTTCCGGTTTGGTCACTTTTATACAATAGACGAGCCTCTTTGTCAAATTCTTAACCCCCAGTTTCCGGAAAAAGTTTGAAGCTGGCTTTCTGGAAAGGGCCTTTTAATTTGACAGGGGTGGAGGGAAGTTATAGAATAACCAAAGGAGGATGGGTCTTGCACGAAGAATGCGGTATTTTCGGGATCTATAACCATCGCCAGGCAGCCAGGCTGACTTACCTCGGACTCTACGCTCTTCAACACCGTGGGCAAGAGAGCGCAGGAATAGTAACTTCAGATGGATTTAATGTAGCTACTCATCGGGGAATGGGCCTGGTAGACAAAGTTTTTAATAATGAAGTATTAAGATCTCTTCCCGGCCGTCTGGCTATCGGGCATAATCGTTATTCAACCATGGGCTCAACTAGCCTGGCCAATACGCAGCCCTTGCTGGTGAGTTTTTTTGGAAAAGGAATTGCTCTTTCTCACAACGGAAATCTTATCAATGCGCAAGAGCTAAGAGAAGAACTTGAATCAGGGGGATCGATTTTTCAGTCTACTATGGACACCGAGATCATTGTGCATTTACTCACCAAGTTTTCCAAATCTCTAGGGAAAAGACAGGCTCTTTTGGAAGCCTTAAGGCGAGTAAAAGGCGCCTATTCCCTGCTTGTTCTTTCTGGTCATGAACTTATTGGAGCCCGAGATCCCCAGGGATTTCGCCCTCTTGTTTTGGGCAGGTTGGGGAAGAGTTTTCTTCTGGCTTCAGAGACCTGTGCCTTTGACCTTCTGGGAGCGAAATACCTAAGAGAGATAGAGCCTGGAGAGATGTTGGTGATAGGGGAAGAGGGGTTAAAATCTTTCTCTCTGGGGCCAAAGGAAAGGATTGCCCAGTGTATCTTCGAGCACATCTACTTTGCCCGTCCTGATAGTCTTGTCTTTGGAGAGAGCGTTCATAAAGTAAGGGAGAGGTTAGGAAGGCGCCTGGCTCAGGAGAATCCATCCCGGGCAGATCTGGTGATTCCTGTTCCAGATTCAGGAGTCTCGGCCTCTTTGGGCTATGCTCGAGAGAGCGGTATTCCCTATGGTATGGGGTTAACCAGAAACCACTATATAGGAAGAACCTTCCTTCAGCCCATCCAGTTCGTTCGGGACATCGAGGTGAAGATAAAGTTAAATCCTATACGCGACGTTCTCCAGGGGAAAAAAATCGTTTTGGTAGATGATTCTATCGTCAGAGGCACCACTTCCAGGAAGATAATTCGTCTCTTAAGGAAAGGAGGAGCAAAAGAGGTTCATTTCCGCATCTCCTCCCCCCCAATCAAATTTCCCTGCTTTTTTGGAATTGATACGCCGGTTCAAAGAGAGCTCATCGCTTCCTCTCACAGTGTAGAGGAGATAAGACAAAAGCTGAGGGCAGATACTCTTGGGTACCTGAGTTTAGAGGGACTTCTCAGTTGCGTCAAGAATCCGAAGAATTATTGTACTGCTTGCTTTAGCGGTAATTATCCTCTCGAGGTTCGTCCCCGCACTAAGTATATATTTGAGACTAAAAGGGTGGGTGCGTAGAATAATAAAATGACTGAGCAGTCAGTAACTTATCGTCAAGCACGGATACTTGCAAGCATGATATGTGAAATGACTGGCATCTTATCATACTAGATTTACCCCGTTAGATAGCGAGCATCTAACGGGGTTTGCCACTAAATTTGGATTATCTCTCAGTTATTCTAATATCTTCGATAATCCCTTTTTTCTCTACTTCTAGGTGGGCGAGCTTCGTCAACTTTCAAGTTACGTCCTTTGAAATCGGAACCGTTCAATGCTTCTTTTGCTTTTTCAGCTTCTGATGAGTTAGACATTTCAACAAATCCAAAACCTCTACCTTCAATTATGTTAACTTGCTTAACTTCACCATAATTGGAGAACAACTCTTCCAACTGCTCCTTAGTTACAGAAAAACTAAGATTTCCTACGTAAAGTTTGCTACCTTGCATTCCAACCTCCTTTTTTTCTTTGTTTCTCTCTGTCAAATAATGTTTCTTTTGGAGGTAGAAGCAAGAGCGCGTCCTAACCTACCAATGACAACATTATTAAACACAAGAGAACCCTCGTTAAAAATTTGTTTCAGAAGATTTAATTGAGTATTCTTATCACCTCCTTCAGTATTTCCCAGCCATTTCAGATAATGGTCACGCGGTCATGGCAAAGTGGAAAATCTGACTAAGCTATCCTAAAAGGCCCCAGGGCATTCCGGTAAGAAGTATACTTAACTTGAGGACCCCCATGAAGATGAAGTTGAAAATCCCACTTATAAGCAAGATAATGAGGATGATGAAACCAAAGGGTTCAATTCTGCTCAATCGGTAACTGTACTCCTCGGGGAGAATCCCGGTCAAGATTCGGGAGCCATCAAGGGGAGGGATGGGAATTAAATTAAAGATACCCAGCAGAAGATTGATGGTAACTCCGTAAAAAAGAATGATCGCTGCTAGAGATGCCGGAAAGACGAGAAGGCGAAAAAGAAGAGCCAAAAGAAAAGCGATGCCGAAATTGGTGGCCGGACCTGCCAGTCCAATCCACATCATATCTCGTTTGGGATCATTTAAATTATAGGGATTTATGGGAACTGGTTTGGCCCAGCCAAATATGATCCCCGGAGCTCCAAAAAGGCTCATCATGATCATAATACCTGGCAGAAGTATGGAACCAATAGGGTCCAGATGAGGAATGGGATTGAGGGTAATCCTGCCTGCCTGTCTTGCCGTGGGATCACCATGATGCTCAGCCGCAAGCCCATGGGCACACTCATGCAGAATTATAGAGAAAAGTAAAATTATGAGAGAAGAAAATAACAGAAGTGCTTTCATTTTTTTTCCTTGAGGGGAAAATTACTCCTTACGTACTTTATTTCCTCTTTCTTCGTCCTTATCCTTCCGTCCAATCGAGCTTTTTTTAGCTCCTCCAGAATCTGACTGAATCTTGGGGAAGGTGAGTAGCCAAGACGTTTAAGGTCATTTCCGTCTATCTCAACTTTCACCTGCTTCAATTTTGCTAGATAATGGAATATCCGGCGTTCCAGCATTTTATCTCTCGTTTTAGCTATAGCAAATAATAGAACCTCCTGAGAAAAGGGCTCAAGCAAATGGTAAATAAGACTCGGAGCAAGTGATCCGGAAATACTTAGCTCCTTAACTATCTTTTCTGCCTCAAGTCTACCGCTGATAAGGGAATTCCTTTCTTCTTTACTAAAGCGGTATCTCTGACAGAATTCTTCTACTTCAACCTGACTCATATCATCTAATAACAATAACAGACGAATCAGCCACCTCTTGACTTTTCTGGAGAAAAGAATCTGGAAACGGGCAAAGATATCCACTAGATAGTCTAGTTTTTTTTCTTTTTCCAGGGTAAGCTGGAGCTTAGGATGAACAGCCTCAAGAACACCCAGTTGTTGCATGCGATGAATGACTTTACCCGGCTTGTCTTCCTCTAGAATTTGAATCAATTCTTCCCGAATCCTTTCTCCACTCAATCGGCTCAGAGCTTTACTTCTAAGGGCTTCTCCCATTAGCCTAGCCGTACGCTCCTCCAGGGTAAAGGCGTATCTCTGCTCGAATCTTACTGCACGAAAGACTCTGGTAGGATCTTCGATAAAGCTATCTTCATGTAAAACTCTCACCTTCTTTTGCTCAAGGTCAAGCTGTCCGCTAAAGAAATCTATCAGATTTCCAAATCTTTCAGGGGCAAGATCGATGGCCATAGTATTTACAACGAAATCCCGACGAGAAAGGTCCTCTTGCAGAGAAGCTGGTTCAACCTCAGGCAGGGCAGCCGGCTGCGGATAAAACTCCTTGCGGGCAGTGGCAATATCCAATTTAAAACCGTCGGGAAGAGTAAGAACGGCTGTTCTGAATTCGGTGTGCTTCTTTACTTCTCCACCCAACGCCTTGGCAAATTGAGCGGCAAACTCGATCCCATCTCCCTCAATGACCAAATCTATATCTAGATTCTCTATCCCCAATAAGAGATCACGCACGAATCCGCCCACTATGAAGGCCCTGTATCCTAGCTCGGCAGCTATCTGGCCAGCTTGTCCGAGAATTCGATGAACTCTCTTGGGAACCCTTGTCCCGAGCAAATTTTTAAGGTTCTCTCTGTTTTTGCTTACCCTTAGGTTCTTTTTTCTCCCATGAAAAGCCTCTAGGAGGTCGGAACCGGTAACAATCCCCACCAGCTTTTCCCCTTCCATGACCAAAAGTCTTCGGGTTTCTTCCTCTATCATAACCTGTTGAGCTTTCTTAATTGAGACAGAGGGAGAGACAACCGCAACTTTAGGGGAAAGGTAACTTTTCAAGGGAACTTTTTCCCAATTATGAGCCATAAGATGATCTATTTTTTTCCGCGAAATTATTCCTACCACCTTTCCATCATCCATCACCGGAAGATCCTCCACCCCGTACTCATTTAGTATCTTTTTTGCCTCCTTAAGTAAGGTCACAGGTGAGGCTGTCCTGACGGGAGAACTCATTACCTCACTTACAGTGACTCGCGGTTCTATTTTATCTTCGAGAACTTGATAGAGCTTGTGCTCGAGTCTTTTGAGATTACCTTCTTTAATCAAGGCTGAGGCAGCGAAGTTATGTCCACCTCCCCCGAAAGCGGAAAGTATCTCACTTACGTTGACCGAGGGAGTTCTGCTCCTACCGAGGAGGTAAGTTCGATCTTTGGACTTTATGAGAGTAAAAACCACCTCCAGGTTTCTCAAATCGATGAGCTTATGTAGAGGAAGGGAAAGTCCTCCTACAAATTCGTCAATTTCAGTAACTATTACCACCACCTCAACTCCGTTAATTAGCCTCATCTTAGCCTTTTTCAAGAAATCATTGAGAAGCAAGTTCTGCTTTTCCGTGAGTTGTTCATTTAAAAAACTGGAGATAAGCTCGAGGTTAGCTCCCTGAGAAAGGAGAAATCCTGCTGCCTCAAGGTCCAAAGAGGTGGTTGAGGTAAAACTTAAAGACCCGGTATCCTCATAAATTCCTAGAGCAAAAAGAGTCGCCTCCGCCGGGGCAATGGAAATACCTTGTTCCTTTATTATATGGACCAAGATACTAGTGGTTGCACCTATTTCTTTGCACACGCCCCCATCTCCCTTTATATCCTGAGGATGAGGAGGATGATGGTCATATAGGTGAATTTCCACTTGCCTTTTTCCGATAAGCTCACGGAAAATCCCTATACGATTAATCCAGCGGGTGTCTACCAGGATAAGACGATCTACAGTATCAAGGTTAACTTTTTTTACAGCGACATCCTGCAATATCTTTCCATAAACACAGATAAATTGACTTACTTCCTTGGCTACCGATCCAGGAAGGCATATCTTGGCTTCAGGATAAAGTTTCCTTGCCGCCACCGTGGCAGCAAGGCCATCAAAGTCCGTTCCTGTATGAGTGGTAATTATCTGCATTTTTTGCGTACAACTGAAATTAAAATAGCTCCTTTTGCTTAAAATATCAGATTGAGCCTGGCTGTCAAGGAAGGCTCAAGCTCGGGGGTGGTATTTTTTATAGACCTTTTTCAGGCGTTCCTGGGTTATGTGAGTGTAGATCTGAGTGGTAGAAATGTTGGTATGTCCTAGAAGCTCCTGTACGAAACGAAGATCGGCATCCCGGGAGAGAAGATGAGTGGCAAAAGAGTGGCGAAGAGTATGAGGCGAGATCTTTTTAGTTATACCAGCTTTTTGACTGTACTTTTTGATAATCTTCCAGCAGGCCTGTCGTGAAAGGCGCTTTCCATAACGGTTACAAAACAAGGACAGCTTATCGGTGGTTTCTGTCCTTCTTTTTCTCAAATATATCCTCACCCATCGGCAAGCCTCTCTTCCCAGAGGGACAATACGTTCCTTGGAGCCTTTACCCAAGACTTTTACCCATCCCCCTTTAAGATTTAAATCGGTGAGGTTAAGATTAATTAACTCCGATATACGAAGGCCAGCTCCATATACAACCTCCAGGATGGCCCTATCCCTGATTCCATATTGTTCATCGACAGATGAAGCCTCCAAAAGGGCCTCGACTTCTTTCTCGGAAAGGAAAGAAGGAATCTTTCTTCCCAGCCGAGGAGAGCTAACTCCCTCTACTGGATTATGATCAGTCTTTCCCTCTGTGTAAAGGAACTTATAAAACATCCTCACCACGGAAAGTTTTCGATTTAGAGTGCGAGACTTATTCCCTTTTTCTCTTAAAGTGGCCAAGTAATTTCCGATCAGGGCTGAGTCCACCTGGAGAAACTCTTTTTTTAACCAATCTCTGAACTGACAAAGATCTCTTCTATAAGCCTGTAAAGTATTAGGGGAAAGACCCCTTTCTATGCTCAAATAGTCAATAAAGGACTCAATTGAATTACGAGACAAATTGCTCGCCTTCTCTTAAAGCCTTCTCATTCAAGGAGAGAAGATCCAACTTATCGGCTGAAATCACTTGTTTAAAGGAGTGAATTAAACTTTCCAGCTCAACTACCCCTGTTTTTTTAACCCAGGCCCCCAGAGCAACCATGTTAGCAATGCGAGAGCTACCTATTCTCTCGGCTATTTCGTTGGCCGGAATCTTGATTATTTCTATATCCTCACGAAAAAGCTCCTCCTTAACGAGAGAACTATTGATGAGAGCCCTTCCTTTTGCTTTAATGCGAGGAAGAAACTTAAGATAGGAAGGATGACTCATCATAAGTGCATTTTGAGGATTAGCCACCACCGGGGAAGCTATAGGCGAATCTGAAACTATCACTGTACAATTGGCTGTTCCTCCCCGCATCTCTGCTCCATAGGAGGGAAAGTAGACCACTTCTTTACCCTCCTTTAATCCGGCGTGGGCGAGGAGTTTTCCGGCAAAGATTATTCCCTGCCCTCCGAATCCAGCTATTATGAGTTCTTCATACATTTTAAATTGCCTCCCGAGCCATCTTCACTCCTTCTTCTATGATTCTATCTAATTGGCTTTGGCTGGAGGCCTCAGCATAAACTCTCACTTTGGGTTCGGTCCCTGAGGGTCGAATAAGAAGCCAGCTCTCATCTTCCATGAAGAATTTGACCCCATCGATAGTTTTAATCCGTCTGATGGGTATTCCACCTAAAGTCGAATAGGGTGGGGAAGAAAGTTTTTTTATCATCTGCGGTTTATTCACTTTTGCCTCGGCAAAATCTATCCTCTTGAAGAAAGAAGCACCAAATCTATCCTCCATGTGCTTCAAGATTGCAGAAAGGGGTGAGCCTATTCTGGTAATCATCTCAACAAAGAGAAGACCCGAAAGAATGCCATCTCGCTCCATGAGATAGCCCCGAAAGCCGTATCCTCCACTTTCCTCACCCCCAAAAAGAATATCCTTTTCCTGCATCCTATCACAGACATATTTAAAGCCCACCGGTACCTCATCTAAAGATAGATTAAACTCTCTAGCTATTCTTTCTGGCTGATAACCCAAGGAGACAGTCTTTACTACCCCCCCTCGGAGATTTTTTTCCTCTACCAGGTACAAAAGAAGAAGGGAGAAAACCTGGTGAGGGGTAAGGTACCTTCCCTCGTTATCCACTATTCCTAATCTATCCGCATCCCCATCAGTGGCTACTCCTAAATCCGCTCCCTCCTTTATCACCTTCCTTTTCAAGTCCTCCAGGTTCTCCTCAATAGGCTCAGGATTAATCCCACCAAATCCAGGATTGTATTTGTGATGAATAGTGATTATTTCACATTTTGATCGAGCCAGGATTTTTTCCACAAAACCGTCTCCGGTGCCGTACATTGGATCGTGGATGACTTTAAGATGCGCCTTCTTTATTAGATCCCCGTCCAGAAAGGATTCAACTTTTTCAAGATAACCCGACACCAGATCCTCTTTTTTGAGGAATCCTCTTTTTTCAGCTTCTCCTAGGGAAATCTTTTTCACCTGGTGTTTATCCAGGAAGGATTCGATAGCGTTGGTGGTCTCGGGAGGGGCCGAGCCTCCAAAAGATCCCCTGATCTTGACCCCGTTAAATTTAGGAGGATTATGAGAGGCGGTGATCATCATGCCTCCTGCTAAATTTTTATGGGTTATGGCGAAGGAAACACACTGGGTGGGAACATCTTCTGGAGAAAGGATTACTGAAAGCCCGTTACCGGCAAGGACCTGGGCTACTTCCTCAGCAAATTCCCGGGACAAAAAGCGGGCGTCATATCCTATGACCAACCCTTTTTTCCTCTCCGGTCGGGTCTGGTAATAATCAGCAATAGCCTGGGCAACTTTAGCTACATTGGCAAAGGTGAAATCATCAGCAATTACTCCCCTCCAGCCATCGGTGCCAAATTTAATCTTTCCCATATCTTCATCCTCAATGTAAATATTCAGTGAAGGACGCTCTATGTTGTTGACTGCGAGTAGCCGCACCCTTTAGGGTGCGCATAAACGCAGGCTCTGAGCCTTGCGACTACCGAGGTTGCTTCGCTCGCGATGACGGGGTTCACTGAGTATTTACTTGCTGATTGCTTAAAGCTGAATGCTTTAGTAAGGCTAAGCTATCCTACTACAGCCACCCGAAAATGTCAATTTGAAGGCTGGAAGACTAATCTGGTCAAGGTGCGGCTTGCTTAGCTTAGGAAGTTTTACTAGAGACCAGGTTCCATATTAGAAAAAGGGCAAGAAATGGTAAAAGACATGATTTGGGCATTTGAATGTTATGGAGACAGCAGTGAAATTTGGGCTCAAGATTTAGGAAGAGTAGGTTATGAGCAGACCGAAAAGAATAAAGAAATAAATCAAAAAAAAGCGCAAAAGAAGGATTAAAGATATTTGTCGAGCATTTTCGGGATTTATGGGATTAAAAACTTGGGTGCTGGCTACAATGGGAAAAGTGGCAAAACGTTGGGGGAAAAACTCTCTCCCGACTAGCTCAACGAACGTTTACTTGGTCATACAGATCGGATAGTCTATCTTGTCTGAGTCGAAATTTGGTACCGTGATTATGCCCGGTTCGGGCATCAAAATCGACGAGAACAAAACCTCTCGTAATCGCCTGTAGAAACTTGTCTAAGCTGAATTTCTGCAATACCATGATTTCTTTATACCAAAAATATTCGCGGCCATTTTCCCGCTTTACGGCTGCGTGTATGTAAAAGCAGTTCAGGAGTTTTGTTCCTGCCTTATGAAAAAGATCATCAAAGCCCCAATATGGTTGGGGATTTAATTCACCCAAACCAACTCGTCTTTCAACAGATTTGAGCCACCCATAATGCCGCTCTGCGACAGCATTTGCATCAAAAGAGATTAGCACCTTCTGAGTGTGAGGGTCAACAATAACTTTGAACCCCCGGTCGGTGCAAGATAGAGCGTTAATTGTCTGTCTAAAACTCATTTCATTGGGAATGGATGCGTGTTCCCAGCCATACAAAGGCAACAATACCTTGGGTACAAATTTGATAGCCCGGGGAGATGGCTCCATGTGAAAAAGAGTTGTCAACCAACTTTTGCACGAAAGTTTTTTGATAGTCAAAAATAGCTGTTTTTTGAGAGATTTTCAGTGATAAACTTTTCGGTATTTTCTATTGACTTCTCCTTTCTTTATGTTAGAATAAAGGCGAAAGGAGGAGAAAAAGAAAATGCCTTATCGATCAATAGATACCGAAAGAAAGGTGGAGCTCATTTTAGAGCACCTAAAAGGAGCAAGAATTTGTTCCCTAGCTCGTAGGTACGGAGTAAATGAAGATTCCATTCATCTTTGGAAAAACAAAGTCCTGAGTGCTTTATCGCAGATTTTATCTCCTAAAACACCGGATCCACGACCTCGTTCCCAAGTTGAGATTCTCGAAGAGGAGCTAAAGGAATTACAGAAAGCATACGAAGCATTATCACGCATATCTCAGATAACTGTCTCGACCAAAGCCCCCTCTCTTTTGGAAGAAAGGCCCAGCAAGTGCCCTGAATGTGGAAGTAATCGTATCTGGAAGAATGGAACCTAT
>Ga0307432_1001679_pt1 | contig 12978 bp, 9 predicted proteins | sample SalMarWE160150MG_FD_202158 | JGI IMG/M metagenome (GOLD analysis project Ga0307432, IMG submission 202158) | Salt marsh sediment microbial communities from the Plum Island Ecosystem LTER, Massachusetts, United States - WE1603-150 | ecosystem: Environmental > Aquatic > Marine > Intertidal zone >...
GGGTAAAAATGTAGTTAAAATAGCCATCTATCTCCTCTTTTCCATCCCTTCCTTGCTTAAATTCAGTTACCCTTTTCTTACATCTTTCAAGAATTCCTCTATCACATCTAAGCTTTCATTCTTAACAACTAAATTAAACATTTTATCCTTTACCTCGGCTGGAAGCAGTTCAATGCTTCGAGTTGTAGCAGTATCAAACTTGGCCATTGGATAAACTTTTAGAATCTGATCTTTCTGTTCCTCTGTACATTGTAGCTTAAGCACTCTCATGCCGGCTAATACATCTTCTGTCATATTAGCAAGACCGGCTTCCTGGAGTTTCTCGTATCTTTCATCATTAATCCATATATTAATAGGGTATTTTTCGGCCATCCCTTATCTCCTTGAATAATTAACATTGTCTAGGTAATCTTTCAAATAAAGTTAGATCAACTTTATTTTTTCTAAGAATACGGAAGTAGCCCTCGCTGCAAAACTTGTCTTCCCTCAAGATATAGCCTATTAATAGCTAGGGAGAGGCCAAAGCCTCTCCCCTTTTGGCTATGAAGCTGCCATTTCTGCTGCTAATCCTCAAACTCAATAATATTAGCCCTACATGTATCCTAGCTTGCGTAGTCTATCCATGGCTTTTTCTTTGTCTTGTCTTCTGCCACCCCTTTCGATGGTATTTTCAAGATCCTGCTGCCAGGCAGGGACACCAACTTCCATGGGATTGCTGGTAGTTCTTACCCCTAAGGAGCGGTAACCTATCTCATAAAGTGAACAGTAGGGAAGGCTGTGCAGTTTAATGTTGTCCCATATATCTCTTTCTGTGAAGTGTAAAATGGGAGCTACTCTGGTGTGCCCAGGTGTTAAATGGCCCTCTTCTTTTTTGGTAAAATACTTATCGTCCTTCCTTGCTGGGTGCTCATCCCATCGAACGGCCATGAACAAAGCTTTTATGTTATTTTCTTCCATGAATTGATTGAGAACAACCGTTTTCATGAGGTGGTTGCCGGTATAGGACTCTGCTTCAAAGGTGAATGAATCTTCTTCAAAGCCAATGCGTTTAAGTTCAGCCTGATTTCGCTCGTTTAAATCCTTCACCTTAACAATATTGCCTAACTTGCTCTGAGAGGCTTTAAGCACATCAAAGTTACAGAGCCATTCAAGATCTATGTTCCATTTTTTTGAGATCTTTATAAGAAAATCGGTGATTTCTGTGAATGCATCACCTTCGTCTATTGTTATAACGTGCGGAAGATCAATGTTATCTTCCAGGCACACCTGACGAATAATCCAGAGGTTTGTGGTGCTATCTTTCCCGCCTGTCCAGGTAATAGCCGCCTCAGAGGGTTTAAATTTTTCAAATGCTTGGCGTACAATTTTCTTGGACTCATCAATTTTTTTTCCAATCCCCTTTGCCTTTTCCTCGCTAACTTTGTAGTCTTTCATTTATTTACCTCCTTCGCTTATTGTTTTAATTGCTCGCCCTTTAACCATCTTCCTACCCTTGGTTTTAATATTCCCTTCATCTCATCTGCTCGTGGTGATGCCTCAACTATATTATCAAGTTCCTTAGGGTCCTTTTTAAGATCATACATTTCCCAACTATCAATACCCTCCCTGTATATTATTTTAAGCTCTTTCTTTTGGTAATAGTATATGGGTCTATCTGTTTCCTTCTCGTGTACGCTTCTTTTGTTAATAGCTTCGCCAAAACATCCCCTTTCAGGACGGTCTTTAAGTGGAAGAACAGAGTAACCTTTAAAATTTTTCTCTGGCTCAAGACCAAAAAGATAGACGATAGTGGGAGATATATCAATATTACTTACCAGGGCATCGGAAACCTCACCTCTATCTTTTGCATAATCAAAGATGAGAAAAGGTACATTTATAAGCTCTGAATACATCTTGCCATCGTGAGAGAGACCACCATGCTCACCAAACTCATCGCCGTGATCCGAGCTCATAATAATGACTGAATTCTCTAAGAAATCAAGTTTTTTCAATATGTTAAAGAACTCTTCAACATAACTATCTACTTCCCGAACATGGGCAAAGTAGAGTTTTTTTAGAAGCTCTACTTTCCTTTTGTCTGAGAGATCTCTTTTCAGAAGTGTATTTTTAAATAAATTAAACATCTCTTCCTTACTAAAGTTAATGGAAGGATCAACCATATCAACATATTTTTTTTCAGGCACATAAGGCTCATGAACATCCATATAGTGAAGCCAGAGGAAAAATGGCCTATATTCTCCTCCTTTGATATAAGAGGATAGCCATTCATCTACCTTTTTGTTAATCTCGTCTCCTTTTATATAAGGAACTTCGCGGCTCACCTCAGCCTCCATAGAATCATAAAAAACATCCCAGCCTCGATTCCACCCAAAAAAATCACATAAATATGGATTCGAGTGAAAGGCGGCTGTAGTTATTCCGGATTTTGTGAGTACCTCAGAGATTAGAGTCTTCTTTGGTGAAAGTTTTTTCTCCCTTCCGTCTTCAAGATAATAAGAAGAGGTAAGTATTCCTGGAAATGAGGCCTGAGTGTATGGTCCAGTAGCCTGCATGTTGGTAAACTTGATGCATCTTTCCTGAAGAGAATCAATAAAAGGGGTTAGCTTGTTTTTGCTGCCATAACACCCAAGCACATCTTTTCTCAGTGTATCTATGGTGAATAGGATAACATTTTTCATTTTGCACTCCTGTTTGGTTTTGTTTTTTCTTATGCTTTCACTCCGACCTATTTTATCCGGATATCAATTTTAGCTAATTATTATCACAGTACTGGAAGTTCAAAAACGGGCTTTCTTTCAGCTAAATACTTCTTTGTACAAAAAGGAGAGCCAAAACCATACCTTTCGGCGCATTCCATTAGCTTATCATATATTTCTGGTCTGAAGATAAGCTTGGTGGGCTTCACCCTATCTTCAAGCATACTTCTAATTAAAGTACCGCTGAATTGTTGTCTTTCCTTACTATGAGCGCACAAGCCAGAGTAGGTCACCTCGCCACATACCGGACAGTACCACCACTCTAATACCCGCACCGGCTTTATATTCAAGCTGCCTTGAGGAATCTGGTCAAATATCCGGTGAGCATCATAAGAGTCATAAAAGCTGCCTACTCCGGCATGGTCTCTACCAAACATATGATGAGTGCACCCTAAGTTTGTCCTTAATATGGCATGGAAGATAGCTTCTCTTGGTCCGGCATAGCGCATATCCCACAGGATAATAGAAACCAGGTGTATGTCGTCTCTAAAATACCCTGCTTCGCGGAGCTCATGATGGCCTAAGGCAATGGCCTCATCTATATAGTCACCCAACCTTTTTGGTCCAATGATACAGCTCACCAATATTCCTGTGTTCAGCCTTTCTACCGGGAGTTCTCCATTGGCAGAAAACCAGGCTCCCTTCATCAACCATTCATGTCCTGAGTGAGGCACATTTCTTGTTTGATGGGCTACCACTCTTTTCCAACCCTTTTCAGCGATTTTCTCTCGCAGTTGTCTGGGTGTATACCAGAATTCATTAAAAGGAGGCTGGAACTCTGGAGGATTTACCAGACTAATCTTGCCTCCTAGGAAGGTATTTTCCAATCCATTAAGCATCCTTACACCAGGGTGTTTTTTATCGACTGTACCCAGCACAGCTTTTGCCATTTTCATTTTATCGAACCTGAAAATCTGTTCCACTTCTAAAATAGCTAAGGCAGAGTCAGAGTAAGTAAGAAGGATGGCATCTCCTTCCTTAATTTTCTTTGCCTGGATTTGCTCATCTTCCACATCCAGAACAATGGGAATGGGCCAGAGTGTGCCATCGGCTAAGGTCATTTTTTCGCATACCGCATCAACGTCTTCCCTGCCCATAAAACCTTCTAAGGGAGTAAAAAAACCATAGGCAATATCAATACATTCTCTGGCACACCGTCCACTAACGGGAACCTGTTTTAGCCCTCTAATTTTTTGCTTCGCTTCAGTTGCCGGTATTACCCTTTCTACAATCTCTTTGTTAGCATGTCCCCTATAGTTCATCGTCCAATTACCTTCCTTTCCCTAAAAAAGTATAGAAAGCTAGATTTAGCATTTGACTCGTAAACCCCATTACAAAAAGGCATTCTCTTATGCTATTATGTTCTTGCAAAAGTCCGTTGTCAAGTTTTGTCGTAGAGTTTCTGATATAAGGAAAGGTAGTCCTGATAAACTTTCTGGTAGATAGCCACATTAAATTATTGAGTTTCCTGGTATAATAAAAAGAGTAATAGATTAGATAGTTAAATTACCCTTTGATCTTGTTCAGTTGCTCTATACGGGAACTAAATTATGGCATTCTGAGTTTTCCAATCTAATAGTCCTACATCTTCAGTAGGGAAATTCACCCATAACCTTTCACCTTGAGAAGGATAAAATATCTCTACTGAATAAGTTTCTTTAAATGAGTTTCTTTATTAGAGCAATAACATCTTTTTCATTGGGTAAAAATGCCTTTTCCAGAACTGGGGAGGAAGGTGGAGGTGTATTTGGAGCTGCTATCCTCAATACCGGTGCATCAAGGTAATCAAATGCCTTTTCCTGGATCTCTGCTACTATTTCTGCCCCAAATCCCATAAATTGAACAGCTTGATGAATTATCACTACCTTACCTGTTTTTTGGACGGATTTTACTATAGTATCAATATCCAGAGGATATAGAGTGCGAAGATCAATTACTTCCACTTCGATATCTTCTTCTTTTAATTTTTCAGCAGCTTTTAAGGCTACAGGCACCATAGAAGACCAGGCAATTAATGTTATACCTTCTTTAGAACTGTCAGCCTCTCGTCTAATCCTGGCCTTTCCTAGGGGAACTAAATATTCCCCTTTTGGAACCTTACTTTTAGCTAAAGGTTCTGCGTAAAGATTTTGATGTTCAATGAATACCACTGGATTATCATCTCTTATTGCTGATGTCAGCATTCCCTTTGCATCATAGGCATCTGACGGAACAGCAACTTTTAATCCTGGAAAGTGCGCAATGATGGCTTCCAGGCTCTGCGAGTGTTGACCAGCGTATCCTTTTCCTCCACCGATGGTTGTGCGTATGGTCAAAGGCAAGACTGCCTGCCCGCCAGACATATACTTCCATTTTGCTGCCTGATTTCCCACTTGATCCAAAGCCTGCAAAATAAAATCAATATACATAATCTCTACTACAGGCCGCAGGCCTCTCAAGGCTGCTCCAACACTGCTTCCTATAATTGCTGCCTCTGAGATAGCCGTATTGAAAATCCTGTCTCTTCCAAAGATCTCAAGAATTCCCTTTGTAACATTGTATGCTCCTCCATAATCAGCAATATCTTCTCCCCAGAGCACAACCCTTTTGTCTCTTACCATCTCCTGAAACAGCCCTTCATTTATTGCTTCTCTGTAGGTAATTTCTACCTCAGGGTCTCTTTCCAAAAACTCAGGTTTTTTAAAGGTGGAGACATCCTTGAACTCTTCGGGGACATCAGCTGATGTTGTGGAGCTAAAAAGACCAAAATACATTTTTTTAGGATCAGGGCTTTTTCCCGCAGCAGCCATAACAGCCATTTCCTCATTTCGGGCTCTTGCCTCTTTTTTAAACTTTTTAAGCTCTTCTGGAGTTATTATCTCCTCGTTTATAAGCTTCTTAGAAAAGGTCTTTAGAGGGTCTAACCTCTCCCATGCCCTAAGCTCCTCTAAGGTACGGTAGGTTTCATCCTCTTTTTTATCCAATCCATCCTTTACATTATGCCCCTTAAATCTGGAGCACCAAAACTCCAAAAAGACAGGGCCCTGCCTACTTCTAGCCAGCTCTGTTGCTCTTTTTGTTGCATCTCTAACGGCAAGTACATCCATTCCGTTAACAACCTCAGCATGCATTCCCTGCCTCTTATAACCAAAGCATCTTTCTGCCAAAAAATTTACTCCTGTAACTTCGCCTCTTTGCTGTCCAGTGTATCCATATTGGTTGTTAACAGCACAGAACACAACAGGAACTCCATATTTTTTGCTCATCAGCCCATTGGTAAACTGGGCCATAGAAGCCATATTCATTGTCTCATGAGAGATGCCATTGTTGAAGGCACCATCGCCGACAAGACATAGGGTTACCTTCTCATCTTCGAAATAGCGGGAGGTAATTCCAGAACCAACAGCCATACCCATACTTCCCCCCACAATAGCATTTGCTCCTAAATGGCCTCTTTTAAAATCAGCTATGTGCATTGACCCTCCTCTTCCCCTACACCAGCCAGCATCTTTCCCAAAAAGCTCAGCTATAGCTTTGAAAAGATAAAGCCTGAGAGCCTTCTCCTCCAGCTCCTGGCGATTTTTACCCTGAGTTTCAAATCCCAGGAATTCAAATATTTCTTCATCTCCGGTAAGGAAACTAACAAGGGCAGAATCATCCATTGATTTTATGGCAAAGTAGCCTTTAGCCAGAGCATCCCCATGTCCACGATGGTTACTGGTGATGTAATCACTTAGGGAAACAGCTGACATAATACCAGCGGAGGTTGCTTCCTGGCCAACAGAAACATGATCTGCACCGATATATAAATATTTAAGAGGTCCATATCTGCCCTTCTTCTCTTTAAAATTACAAATCATCACTTCCAAATTCCTGACCAAGAGCATACATTTAAGTAAATCTATAGAATTTTCCTTGGTGATATTTCCTTCTTCCAGCTCCTCCTGAAGAGATTTTTGATATTGAAATTTGGGAATCCTCCCTTTTATTTCAATAAATCCAGGGGTAAACTCGGGCATTAAAAGAATCTCTTTTACCATTTTTTTAAATTTACCTCCTTCAACCTTCAACTATCCTTCTATTTTAATACAAGATTGACAGAAAGAAAAAGGAGAACTTAGACGGAAAATAGGTAAGTCATCTATTGTTGTTGTTTCAAAAATATTTCCTTTTCTTATCTCGTATTCTCCTTAACAAAGTCAATCATCTCCTTAACAGCCCCACTGAACTGTTTTGCAGTATTTAAAAGAGCTGGATGGAAGTTAAACTCTTCTGGTTTATACCCTTCTTCATCATATCCTTTGGCAAAATAGCTAATCTTCAAAAGTTTTTGCATCACCTCATCCGGCACCACCTTATCAATCTGATTGGAAAACTCAATATGATCTGCCTCCAAAAGAAGCGATGCAATAAACTTGGGTGGGCAGGTATAAACTATATCAGCACCAGCTAATTTTTCCAGGGACCAGCAGTGTTTTTCTCCATTTATAGTGGGACTGATTCTCATGGAACAAAGAAGCATTTTAGATGGATAACCCCCTTCCTTTATTATACGATATGCTTTTTTCATTATGGCAAGTTCTGCCCATCTTATGTCTTTTTCAGAAAGGTGGATACCTTTTTGTTTTGCTTCCTTTTCAAGATCACCCAGAGCAGTGAACCTTGCACTCATAAAAGTGATTACTGATCTCCACCCGCTAAGATCGACCCCGTTGGCTTTGGCTATCTTTACTCCTTCTTTTACAGCATTTGCACAGGTTACAAATTGGGGAATCATAAAAGAGAGGGTGTTGTTAGTGGGGATTCCTCGAGAAGTTAAAACCTTTATTATCTCATACCCCTCTTTTGTTCCAGGAACCTTAATCATAACGTTGGGTGAAAGAGAGGCAAGTTCCTCTGCCTGCTCTAACATGAAGTCAAAGTTTTCTCTATCTCTTGGGTCAAGCTGGGCAGAGATGTAACCATATTTATACCCGGAATTTTCAAATATGGGCAAAAAAAGCTGCGCTCCTTTCCGAACAATTTCCTTATACATCTGCCAGAAAATCTGTCCTGGTTTTTTATTGGGGGAGATACGAACAATCCTATTTACAAATTTTCTCCAGTATTCTTTATGGTAGCTTAAAACATTAAGACAAAGAGGCGGATTGGTAGTGATGCCTCTAAAAAGGGATTTTTCCGGATTGCCTACATCATAAAGACGCAAAAGCTTTTCTTTTACCTTCTCCTTTTTACCCTTATCCTCTATTGAATTTAGAAGCTCATCTGCCCATACCTCGTAGATAAGAGGTGATGAATCCCACCAAATCTCTGCCTCTGGATTAACTTGTGCGAGTTTTTCGAATATACTCAGATCTTCATTTTTTTGCATTACCCTATCCTCCTTCTTTTACGCTGTTACAGAACCAACATAAACAGGATTTTCCAGAACAATTCCCTACTTTCACTTCATGCCTCTTCTTTTTTATATGGAATTAATTTCTCCCAAAGCTCCACCCAGCTCCTGCTTGCTCCCAACCAATGAGGACCGCTCAGATGTAATTTACTATATGTTTAACTTTCCCCCTAAGTTCATTCCCTTAAAGGGAAAACACCAGCATCATCTACTATAAGTATATCGATATCATTCCTCCATCTATATTGATTACATGACCTGTTATATAATCTGATTCAGAAGAAGCTAAAAATACTACTACCTTAGCCACATCTTGGGGAGTACCGGCTCGACCCAAAGGAATTTTCTCCACGTTTTTTTTCTTTACTTCCTCTGGCCACCAGTTAGTCATGGGAGTATCTATAAAACCTGGAGAAATAGCATTTACCATAATATTGTATTTTGCAAATGCTCTTGCCATAGATTTTGTTAGGCAGATTATTCCTGCCTTAGAGACCGCATAAGCCGGACTGGTAAATAACCCTCCTTCTTGACCAGCTATTGAAGAGGAGCTTATTATTTTTCCCCGTCGTTGTTTCTTCATATGTTTTACTGCCTCTTGAGATAACATAAATACTGAATCCAAATTAATTGCCATCATTCTATGCCATTCCTCTAAGGTCAACTCCTCAAAAGGAGTGAGAGAAACAACACCTGCATTATTTACAACAATATCAATTTTGCCAAATCTCTCTATAGTAGCCTTTACTAAATTTTTAATATCTTCTTGCTTTGAGACATCAATATGCAAAGCTATACTTTCAGGCCCTATAGTCTTTATTTCTTCGGCTACCTTAGTTAGCTCTTCATCTACTATATCTGCACCCACTACATTAGCTCCTTCTGTGGCTAAGGAGAGTGCTATTGCTTTTCCCTGCCCGCGAGCTGCACCAGAAACAATAGCAACACAATCTTTAAGTCTCATCTAAACCTCTGCCCGAAATAAAGCACTGATATATCAACGCCTACTTATGATGATTCTCTTTTCCTTAATGCTACAATGCCTGCAACTTTGAATATTTTCATTTCATCCTCCTTCTTAACTTTACTCATATAACCCCGCTGACTTTTTACCCGCTTTTTTACAAAGACCTACCTGATGCTAATGACTCACATACTATTTACTTACATCGCCCTCACCCCCTCATCTAAGTTATAATGACAATTTAGGATACATATTTAGCCCAACCAAAGGAACGCTCTACCGCTTTTTTCCAACCATGGTATAGCTTTTCCCTTTTTTCTTCTGACATTTTCGGCTCAAATATCCTTGCAACTTTCCACTGCTTAGCTATTTGTTCTTTATCACGCCAGAAACCTGTTCCTAAGCCAGCAAGATAAGCAGCACCCAAAGCTGTCATCTCGGTAATTACTGGCTTTTCTATAGGTATCCCTAAAAGATCAGCTTGGAACTGCATGAGGAAATTATTAACTGTAGCTCCACCATCTACTCTCAATGAACTCAATTTATTTCCAGAATCAGAAGCCATTGCTTCAATGAGATCTCGAGTTTGATAGGCAATAGATTCTAAAGCAGCTCTTGCTAAGTGTTCTCTTGTAGTGCCTCTTGTTATGCCAACAATAGTGCCGCGAGCATAAGGATCCCAATAAGGCGTACAAAGTCCGGTAAAGGCAGGCACTACATAAACACCTCCTGTATCTGGTACCTGATTAGCGAGCTGCTCTGTATCTGATGCCTTCTTAATTATCTTAATTCCATCGCGGAGCCACTGCACAGCAGCTCCACCCATAAAAACTAGACCTTCCAAGGCATATTTGACCTCATTATTAACTCCCCACGCCAAATCTGTAATTAACCTACTTTGAGAGAGAATAAATTTATCCCCAATATTCATCAGTACCCCAAGAGCTGTTCCATAGGTGCTCTTAACCATTCCTGATTTAAAGCATGCTTGGCCAAACAAAGCAGCTTGTTGATCTCCTGCAACTCCCGTTATTGGGACCTTTGCTCCAAAGAAGACTTTTTCGTCCGTATAACCAAATATGCCACTTGATAGCTTAGGATTAGGCATTATTTCTTCAGGAACTCCCATTCCTCTTAATAAAAGCTCATCCCACTGGAGGGTCCTTACATTAAAAAGCATAGTTCTTGACGCGTTCGAATAATCAGTAACATGGGCTTTACCACCAGTAAGTTTCCATATTAACCAAGAATCAACATTCCCGGCATATATGTTACTCTGTGCAATTTTTTCCCTAACTCCCTTAACATTATTAATTATCCACTTTATTTTCGTAGCAGAAAAATAAGGGTCTATAAACAAACCTGTACGTTCCCTAACCTCTTTCTCTAACCCTTCTTTTTTTAATTGTTCACATATAGGAGTAGTTCTCCTGCACTGCCAGACTATAGCATTATAAACTGGCCTTCCAGTTGTTTTATCCCACATAATCGTAGTTTCTCGTTGATTAGTAATCCCAATACCGATTATCTGTCGAGAACTTACATTACTTTGGGAGAGAACTTCTTCTACACATCTAATCGTTGATTGGTATATTTCTTCAGGGTTATGCTCAACCCATCCCGGTTGGGGATATATTTGCTCTATTTCTCGATAAACACTGGAGATAATTTCTCCTTCTTTATCAAATAAAATAACCCTTGTCCCCGTGGTTCCTTGATCAACAACTATTATATAATCTTTTTTCACCTTTCCCTTCCTAAGTTTTACGGTTCAATCTAAACACAAACTTTCCTGAAAACTCTACGCACACCATGAAATTTAGATGAATCTCCTCCAACACCTATTACAACTTTGCTCCTCTCTGAATGAAAAAACCAATATTTCCTCTCTCTCAGCTATTAAGGAAGAGAAAATAGCCAGCGATACAATTACTTTCGCATCTGGATAAGGCTTAAGAGAGTACTCCGTTATCTAAGATATACAGGAAATCCCAAGCTTGCTAAAAGAGAATGGTCCTATAGAAGGACTTTTCTAAAGTACTCTAAAAGATAATACGAGGAACAACCCTCTAGACTTTCACTGCCAAAAGCCTACGAACCATCCTTAGATCCATTGGAGGTAAATAGTGGTCAATTATCCTGTCCACCTACATAGAAGAGCTGCCCAATCTCTCACCATCTCCTTTCAAGGCTATCTATCTTTCAGCGAGAAATCTCTTTAAGAACTTCTTCAAACACATCAAGTACCTTTCCTACTTGCTTCTCGGTTATACATAAAGGCGGTTTAATTTTTAGAACATTGCCACCTTGGAGTCCCATTCCTGATTTGCCCAAAAAAACACCTCGCTCCAAAGCTTTTGCAAGGATTTTCTGCGTTTCTTCCACGGCAGGTTCTTTACTATCCTGGTCTTTTACCATTTCAACTCCTATCATCAATCCCTTTCCTCTTACATCTCCAATTATTGGATATTTTTTTGCTATTTCCTTAAGACCATCCATAAATATTTTGCCCATCTTCTCAGCATTTTCGAGAAGCTTTTCCTCTATGAGCACATCTATAGCCGCTAGGGCTGCTGCACAAGCAAATGGGCTTCCAGCATGGGTAAAGCCCCACTCTCCTTTTTCGAGATCGGCGTATTTTTCAGTTGTAACTACTGCTGTAATGGGAAAACCAGCTCCAAGACCTTTTCCGAGTACCAATATATCCGGAACAACATCAAAAACTTCAGCTGCAAACATTCTACCACATCTTCCCATCCCTGTCTGGATCTCATCAAAGATTAAAGGAACATCATATTCAGTACATATTCTACGTATTTCCTGAAGATATCCTGGGGGTGGCAGAATATGTCCTCCATTTGCCTGAATTGGCTCTAGTATCACTCCTGCTACCTTTGTATCTGCCGCGTGTTTCAAAGCGGTTTCCACAAATTTTGCGCAGAGCAATTTACACTCAGGATATTTAAGGCCAAAGTGGCACCTGTAACAATAAGGATTTGGAACTCTAATTGGTTTAGGCATAAATCTTTCCATTCCTCTTTTAACAGGAACAAAGGCATCGTAGGTATAACTCATTGCTACTGTGGTAAATGTCCGACCATGATATCCTTGGTAAAGGGTTACAAAATCTTGACCTTGAGTGTATCTCATAGCAAGATGCATCGCTCCTTCAATAGCTGTTGATCCGGATAAACCAAATAGAACTTTGCTAAAGCTCTCGGGAGTAATTTCTATAAGCTTTTCTGCTAACATCAACATAGGTATATTTTGAAAGGCAAAAAAGGTAGTTGCCAATTTCTCTACCTGATCTTTCACAGCTTCTATAACCCGGGGATGGGAATGACCAACACTTAAAGTCCATGCCTGTGCCGTACAATCAATATACTCTTTTTCTGTAATATCTTTCACTACACATCCCTTACCCTCTGCAAGGATCAGCGATGTATGTTCCCAACATCCTATTAACCGGCGTTGACCTATGTTCCTTAGTTCATCCGCATTAACTGACATCTTTTCACCTCCATTAAAATTAAACCGATAGGCTGTCACCTATCTGCAGACAGATACTGTCTGCCTTCTTTATTAACTGTGCTGATTTAGAAAAAACTATAGGTCATACAAGAAGGTAGAGATATCTCAAAAAGACCAGAAAATCCTTAGAAGTGTCAGAGATTACTCCACCTTCTAAGAGAAGCCGGTTGGTGACTAAGAAGAAAATCCGTCATTTTTACCGGATTCTGGTTAAACTCCTCGATATTACCCGACTGGAGATTCTTTTTTTAACAATATTGGTAAAAGCTCTAATACAGGCCAACTACCTGGAGAGGACTATTAAATACGCAAATTACGGAATCTCTCTCCCAGTTCACGAAGCTGGAGACGCA
>Ga0307432_1001680_pt1 | contig 12977 bp, 14 predicted proteins | sample SalMarWE160150MG_FD_202158 | JGI IMG/M metagenome (GOLD analysis project Ga0307432, IMG submission 202158) | Salt marsh sediment microbial communities from the Plum Island Ecosystem LTER, Massachusetts, United States - WE1603-150 | ecosystem: Environmental > Aquatic > Marine > Intertidal zone >...
AATCAAGAGGCAACGCGGAAAATCGAGTTAGCTAACCGTCCTACAAGGTAGCCTAACGTTCATTCCTCAGGTTCTTTACGGAGCGTACTCTACCCACTACCGAGGTGTTCCATGACCCATGACCCATCACTCACCGCCCTTGGACTGTCGGCTATTGACTCAGGACTCCCGACTGTCTTGATCACCGGTGCGTATCAGGAGTACTATGAGAAGGTATATGGCAGGGAGTGAATGAGCTTGATTGGCGACAAGGGAGCAATCAGTCGTCAACACTTAGCCTATTGCTTAAAGCTGATGGCTGATCGCTAGTGGTGCCCGACGCTGGTCAAGATCTTGTTCTTTAAGCGTAGCGGCGGAACCCGTGTCCGCCGAAAACTGACTGCTATTGCTGAAAGCTGACCGCTGCTTTCGGTCTGGCACCATGCAACAAATGGTTGAACTAAGAGCTAGGAACTAAGAACCAACAACCAACAACAATGCACCACGCGCCACAGGCTACGAGCTATTGACCATGAACTATGAACCACTTACTACCTACTACCCACTGGCTTCCGGACCTTAGACCCTGGACATTTAGAGTAGCATGTGTGAGAGCAGTTATCGGCAAAGCTTTGGAACCGGTAGAGACAAGGGCAAGGGCAATGATGCTTAAGATTCAAGTCACATTGTTGGGGAGATTCTAAACATAGAAGAAAAACTATGTATATAAACGATTTACTAAATAAGATTAGAAAAAAAAAGGCATCCATTGCGGTGATAGGCCTTGGCTACGTGGGTCTGCCGCTTGCGGTGGAGAAGGCGAAGGCCGGGTTTTACGTTACGGGGCTAGATCGCAACCCTGAGCGAGTGGCGATGGTGAACCGGGGGGAGAACTACATCCCGGACGTGTTGGTAGGTGAACTTACCGAGATGGTGAGGAAAGGAAAACTACGCGCCACACAGGATTTCTCCGTAATCGGTGAGGTTGACGTAGTGGCGATCTGCGTCCCCACCCCGCTTGATAAGAACAAACAGCCGGACACGACCTACATCGAAGGGGTAGTCAAACAGTCGCTCCCGTTCATCCATCGGGGGCAACTGATTGTGTTGGAGAGCACGACCTACCCTGGCACAACCGAGGAAGTGATCCTCCCTTGGATCGAATCGCGCGGGTTCAAAGTTGGCGAGGATGTCTTCCTCGCCTTCTCCCCCGAGCGGGTCGACCCGGGGAACGAGCGCTATAAGACGAAGAACACCCCCAAGGTGGTTGGCGGGGTAACTCCGGCGTGCACCAAGATCGCTACGGCCCTTTATGAGCAGGTGCTCGACGGGACAGTCTTTTCGGCCTCCTCCACTCGGGTGGCGGAGATGACAAAGCTCTTGGAAAACATCTTCCGCATCGTGAACATTTCCTTAGTGAATGAGCTTGCACTCTTGTGTGAGAAGATGAAGATCGATATCTGGGAGGTGATCGAGGCGGCAAAGACAAAGCCGTTCGGATTCATGCCGTTCTATCCTGGACCGGGGCTCGGTGGTCACTGCATCCCACTCGATCCATTCTACCTCTCCTGGAAAGCGAAGGAGTACGGTTTTACCACCCGCTTCATCGAACTTGCCGGCCAGATCAACGCCGCGATGCCGCACCACGTTATCGAGCGGGCGATGGAGCTTTTGAATGACGAGAGGAAACCCCTCCGAGGAGCGAAGGTCCTTCTCTTGGGAATGGCCTACAAACGCGACATCGATGACCTGCGGGAGTCTCCCGCGCTCAAAGTAGCCCGATTGCTCGTCGATCGGGGAGCTGTGCTCTCCTACCACGATCCTTACATCCCGGAGATCAACGAAGAGGGTTTGACCCTTCGTGGCGTCCTCCTCACCCCGGAGACACTGGCAGCGCAGGATCTCGTTATCATAACCACCGCCCACACGAACGTGGACTACAAGATGGTGGTTGACCACGCTTCACTGATCCTCGATACCCGCAACGCGACAAAGGGGATAGAATCCTCCAAGATTGCGCGCTTGGGGGTAGGACGATGAAAACAAAAATCCTTGACTTGATCCTTCTTTTCGTAGCGTCGGAGCTTGCTTGCCCTGTGGAATTCTATTTCACTGGGGTCTCCGACGTTGAGACCGGAGGTTCTTCATGAACAAACTCGCCGTGGTTGGGATCGGCAATTGGGGAAAGAACCATCTACGTACGTTCGTCTCGCTTTTGGGAGAAAACTGCGTCATTGCTTGCGATACGGATACCGGGTGCCTTGAGAGAGCGCAGGCACAGTATCCGCAGCTTGAGACGACCACTCAAATTGGCGATGTGTTGGGTGATTCATCCATCGACGCCGTGGTCATCGCTACCCCTGCCGTGACTCATCACGCATTAGCGCGTGAGGCCCTGCTTGCAGGAAGGCACGTCCTTGTCGAAAAGCCGATCGCTCTAACATCTCGCGAGGCGGAGGAACTAGTAGATATCGCGAAGCACAAGGAACGCATCCTCATGGTGGACCACCTCCTCGAGTATCACCCGGCCATTCGAAAGCTGAAAGACCTGGTGGACCAAGGCAACTTGGGGAAACTTCTCCACCTGACGAGTGAGCGACTCAACCTGGGAGTGATCCGCAGCGAAGAGAACGCATTGTGGAGCCTTACCCCGCACGACATCTCGGTGATCCTCTACCTCCTCGGCGAAGAACCGATCGAGGTGGCGGCCCACGGAGCGGCCTATCTTCAGCCTGGGATCGAAGACGTCTGTTACCTGACCATGCGCTTTGCCTCCGGAGCTCTCGGCCACGTGCACGTGAGCTGGCTCGACCCGATAAAGACGCGGCGACTCACGGTGGTTGGGGAGAGAGCGATGGCCGTTTTCGATGATGTTGCACAAGAAAAGCTCCGTTTGTTTGGCAAGCGTGCAGAGAAGGTGGGAGATACCTTCCGGCCCGTTCGTGGAGATGAGCAGGCGATCCAGATCGATCCAGGGGAGCCGTTGAAGGAAGCGGCACAGACATTTCTTGAAAGCATCCACACTGGCACATTGCCACAGAGCGACGGCCGTGATGGCTTGCGCGTGGTGCGTGTGTTGGAAGCAGCGCAGAAATTAATCTTAATAGAGGGCTAAATGTCAAATTCAGACTACTTTATTCATAAATCATCGTATATTGATGACAATGTTATGATTGGTATCGGTACCCGTATCGAACGATTTACACATGTTATGACGGGAACAAGAATCGGAAGGGACTGTCAGATTGGGCACAACGTCGTGATCTACCAGGACTGTCAGATCGGGGATAGCTGCCTAATTGGCGATGGAGCAATCCTAAGGCCTGGGACCAAGATCGGAAACAACTCGGTCTTTGGGACGATGTCTGTATCTGAAGGAGACAACCAGATTGGGGACAGAGTAACGATCCATTCTCAATGTCACATCACCAAGACGGTGGTTATTGAAGATGATGTGTTCATTGCCCCTTTCTTCTGCGGTGCTAACACGAAGGTGATTAGCCACGGTAGAGGCTATCCAGTGGTCATGGAAGGATACCGCATCAAACGAGGAGCCCGAATTGCAATAGGTGTTCTGGTGCTTCCTGATGTGACGATAGGCGAGGAGTGCTTAATAGGTGTCGGAACAGTAGTTACCAAGGATATCCCAGATTATAGTATTGCCTACGGGATACCTGCAAGGGTTGTAGGATCTGTTCCCAACGAGGAAAGACTACGTTCTAAACCTACCTCATTGTAGAAGTTGGCGATTCTACGATGAGAATAGCGTATCGTAGACATCCGATTTACAAGAGCTGGTTTTTCAGCGTGCTTGGCTACGATGGTGACGCGAGGAAATCTTGTCGGAAGAATCCCGACAAAAAAGGAGAGTAAAAAAACTAAATGATAGGGATACTTGGTACAGGCACAATGGCGCGCGGCATCAGTTTGCTTATCGCGACTTCAGGGCACGATGTTTTGGTTTGGGGAAGGTCGTCTAAATCGGTTGAAGCGTTCAACGCGTACGTTGCACAGTGGTTTCACAGGCGTCTAGAAAAGGGTAAAATCAGTCAAGAGATGTATGGCGCTTCTCTTAGCCGGATCGATACGACAAAAGAGATTGCTTCTCTCTCTGGTGCCGAGTTGATTATTGAAGCTGTGGTTGAAGATTTGGAAGTGAAGAGGGATCTTCTGGATGCTACAGATCAAATATGTCCATCAAACACGATCATCGCATCAAATACCTCCTCTTTACCTATTAGCGAAATCGCGAGCAAGACGCAGCATCCGAATCGCGTTATTGGAATGCACTTCATGAATCCGCCACATGTAATGTCGCTTGTGGAGATCGTGCCTTCGAAAAGTACAAGCAAAGAAACGCTTAACAAGGCAGTAACATTTGCAAAATCACTCGGGAAAAAGCCACTTATTGTTCCCGACATTCCGGGCTTTGTCTTAAACAGACTTCTGTTCGCCATGCTTCACGAGGCGATGGAGCTTGTTGAAGCAGGATTTGTGGATCTTACCCTTGTGGATGGTGCCCTAAAAAATGGGGCCAATCACCCAATGGGGCCCTTTGAGTTGGCAGACTTCATAGGGTTAGATGTTTGTCTCTCTATCTTTGAGGTTCTTTACAGAGAATTGCAAGACCCCCGATATGATCCACCTCGGTTGCTAAAAGAGAAGGTGTTCGACGGGAAACTGGGGCGCAAAAGCGGCGAAGGGTTCTATAAATATCGTTGACTTTAAACTCGGCAAGAAACGCTGAATGAAAGGATGGTAGTATGAATAGTAGTTTTCTGACGACAGCTCTACGAACGCCTATCGGTAATTTTGGCAAAGGTCTGGCAAGTGTCTCTGCCCCAGAACTGGGCGGTATCCTTATGCGTGAGTTCATTAAGAGAGAGGTTTGTGCTCGGGATCAGGTAGACCAGGTTATCTTTGGTAATGTACTTCAGGCAGGAGAGGGAATGAATCCTGCCCGCCAGGCAGCGGTCAAGGGAGGTATCCCCTATGAGGTGCCTGCTTACACAGTAAACATGGTTTGCGCCTCGGGTCTTTATTCGATTATCCTCGGTGATCAAGCAATACGCTATGGACAAGCTCGTACGGTGATAGCTGGTGGGTTTGAGAACATGAGCCGTGCTCCGCGTGCCCTTCTTAACTCGCGCTGGGGAAATCCGCTCGGGCATGAGCGAGTAGCGGACTTGATGCTTATGGATGGATTATGGGATGTGTTCTACGATTGCCATATGGCCAATACGGTAGAAAATCTTGTACGAAGGTATAGGATCCCTAGAGGTGAGCAAGACAAGTTCGCTTTAGATAGCCATAGGAAAGCCGTGGCTGCAATGCGCTCAGGAAAATTTGATGAGGAAATCGTACCCGTACTGATAAACGGGAAGCAAGTGAAGCAGGATGAAAGACCGCGTGCTGATACCTCATTAGAAAAACTCTCTGCTTTGAAGCCAGTCTTTGACCCTAAGGGGACGATAACGGCTGGCAATGCTTCGGGCTTGAACGATGGAGCGGCGGCTGTGGTCCTCTCTGCTGAGAAGTCGTCTTGGGATGGTGCGATTTGTGCCGAGATTGTCGACAGTGCACTGGTCGCGGTGGACCCCATAAAGATGGGCATAGCACCGGTTTTCGCTATACAGAAGCTACTAGCTAAGACGAAGCTTAAGCTTGAAGATGTGGGACTGTGGGAGATTAACGAGGCTTTTGCGGGGCAAGTGCTCGCGGTGTTAAAGGAGATTCCTGTGCCGCTGGAAAAACTCAACGTCAATGGCGGTGCCGTTGCCTTAGGCCATCCCATTGGCTGTTCGGGAGCCAAGATCCTGGTTACCCTGCTTCATGAGATGAGGCGTAGAGACGTCGAGTACGGAGTAGCGGCTTTGTGTGTCGGCGGCGGCTTGGGAATGGCCGTCTTGGTACGCAATCTTGGTTAACATGCCTAGCATGGGAGGTAGTGGATGAAGGTTCCGCTTCTTGACTTGGCGCGTCAGTACACCGTCATCAAGGAGGAGATTGACGCCGCGATCCAGACAGTACTCATCTCAGGCCACTTCATTCTTGGAACAGAGGTAAAGGCGTTTGAAGAGGAGCTCGCCAAGTATTGCGGTGTCAACCACGCCATCGGGGTGGCAAGCGGGACCGACGCGCTTCTCCTGTCGCTCCGCGCGCTTGGCATCGGCCCCGGCGACTCGGCCCGTGGAATAACGAGAGATGGGAATATTCCACGGGCCAAGGTGATCGTCCCCAGCTTCACCTTCTTTGCCACAGCTGGGGTGGTACACAACGTGGGGGCAACACCGGTCTTCGCTGACATCGACCCCAAGACCTACAACATTGATCCTGCTGATGTCCGCCGCATCTTAACCACGAACCACGAACTACGAACTAACATCAAGGCCATCATCCCCGTCCACCTTTACGGCCAGATGGCGGACATGGACGAGATCATGTCAATCGCCAAAGAGTATGAGCTCTACGTGATCGAGGACGCAGCCCAGGCTATCGGAGCAACTTACTTGCCCTGTGCAATCCCAGGAGACGAAACTATTTCACGGGGTCGCAAGGTGCACAACTCCGAACCCAACAAACCCAACGAACCCCTGCCCCGTGCAATCACGACTAAGACGCCTATTTCACGGGGCAACGAACCCTACGAACTAGCTTCTAAGGCCGGTACCATCGGCCACCTTGGCTGCTTTAGTTTCTTTCCCACCAAGAACCTCGGAGCCTACGGGGACGGAGGGATGGTGATCACGGATGATGATGAACTCGCTTGGCGGGTCCGGTTGCTTCGGGTTCACGGCGCCAAGCCCAAGTACTATCACCATATGGTGGGTTACAATTCTCGTCTCGATGCACTGCAAGCGGCGATCCTCCGCGTTAAACTCCCATACCTTGACGAGTGGACAGCCGCGCGACAGCGAGTCGCCGCCCGTTATGATGAGCTGCTCCAAGACGTGCACGGGATCGAAACCCCGTATCAAGCTCCAGATCGGACGCACATCTTCCATCAATACACGATTCGCGTATTGGAGGGACGACGGGATGAGCTACGCGATTTCCTGAAAGAAAAAGGGATCGGCACCTCCATCTACTATCCCTTGCCGCTTCATCTGCAGGAATGCTTCAAAGGATTAGGTTACAATGAGGGGGCCCTCCCCGTATCTGAGAGAGCAAGCCAGGAGGTGCTTTCCCTTCCTGTATTTCCTGAGCTTACAGTTGAGGAACAGGATTTTGTAGTCCGGGCAATAAGTTTGTTCGTTGAGCAAGGAGTGGGCAAGGGGTGAAAGCTCGAGATTTCATGGTAAGCAAGGAAAGGTGTCCGCATGACGCCACGACATAAGCTCAAAACGCTTGTTACAGGTGCCACTGGGCAGCTCGGGAGTGAGCTTTGTTCATTTTTCGCTCGTGATTTCGAAGTCATCCCCTCGACCCGAAAGGAATTCGATATAACTGATCTAACTGCCACTAGAACCTTTATCGCGGAAAAGGAGCCTGACGTTGTAATTCATCCCGCTGCATACACCGACGTGGATGGCTGTGAAACCAATAAGGAAAAAGCTTTCCTGGTCAACGCGATAGGTGCGCGAAATGTGGCCATTGCAACCCGAAAGGCAGAAGCAAAGTTAGTATTTGTCAGCACCGATTTCGTCTTCGACGGTAGAAAGGAAGGTGCATACGTCGAGTACGATCCTCCTAATCCATTGAACGTCTATGGCTGGTCAAAGTTGATGGGGGAACGTATGGTTAAGAAGCAAAATCGCCGCACGTTTATCCTCCGAGTCTCTTGGCTATATGGGCTTCGGGGCAAGAACTTCGTGAAAACGATGCTTTCACTTGCACAAGACAGGGAAGAGCTACGGGTGGTCAATGACCAACGCGGCACCCCCACCTCCGTTGGAGACGTGGCACGGCAGATCGGAGCACTGATCGAGACAGATTACTACGGTCTTTACCATTGCACTTCCCAAGGGAGTTGCACCTGGTATGAACTTGCCCTGGAGATTTTTAAACGTAGTGGTTATGAGGCAGAATTTGACCCAAGCGGCTCCGTCCGTCTAATACCTAATGCCCAAGGCCTGACACCTATCACATTACGACCAGTGAAAAGTGATGAACTCCCGCGCCCGGCGAAAAGACCAAAAAACTCCGTTTTAGAAAATCACATGCTACAACTTCAGCATTTAGACATAATGCCACCTTGGGAAGAGTCTCTGGAGAGATTTATGAGGTCAATCGATAGTCAACGGTCAAGAGACCATAAAGTGGTGATGCGTGATGAGTAATGAGTGAAGAGTTGTGAGTGATAAGATAAGAAACCATAAGGACTTGGAAGTCTGGAAGCAGGGCATCGATTTGGTCGATGCAGTCTATCGAATGACCAAGACGTTTCCTCCTGAAGAGCTTTACGGATTGGTAAACCAGATGTGAAGAGCAGCTGTGTCCATTCCCTCAAACATTGCAGAGGGTGCAGCAAGGGCCTCCAAGAAGGAATTCACCCAGTTCCTGTACATAGCGCTTGGTTCTGTGTCAGAGCTTGAAACACAGACCATCATCTCAAAGCGGTTAGGCTATATCGATCAAGAGGGCGAGTTGCTGCACCAAACAGAAACCGCTCGCAGGCTCCTGTTAGGCTTAATAAAATACCTAAAGAAGAAGGCAGCGTGATCTCATCACTCGTAACGCATCGCTTTTTACTGGTCACTCTTGACTTATCACCCATTACTCATCACTTACTCGCCGTCGACTATTGACTGAAAATAAGGAGGAATCGATGAAGGGCATAATTCTGGCTGGTGGAAAGGGGACTAGGCTTTATCCTGTTACGCAAGCGGTAACGAAACAGCTGCTTCCCGTCTACGACAAGCCGATGATCTACTATCCGCTATCTGTCCTCATGCTCGCGGGAATCCGAGAGATACTGATCATCTCTACCCCCGAAGAATTGCCGAGATTTGAACAGCTCTTCTCTGACGGATCTCATTTGGGATTGAAGATCGAGTATGCAGCTCAACCTTCCCCCAGAGGGATAGCCGATGCATTCATTGTAGGTGAGAGATTCATAGGCCATGACTGTGTAAGCTTGATCCTTGGGGACAATATCTTCTTTGGGCACGGTTTGACAGAACTACTCAGGCGCGCAGCCAACAAGGCGCAATCCGAAAGTGGAGCCGTGGTGTTCGGTTACTATGTGGATGAGCCACAACGCTACGGGGTGATCGAATTTGATAAGGACGGGAAGGCCCTGTCCATAGAAGAGAAGCCCGAGAAACCCAAGTCAAGCTACGCTGTTACCGGTCTCTACTTCTACGACAACGACGTGGTGAAGATCGCCAAACGATTGGAACCTTCAGCAAGAGGAGAGCTTGAAATTACTGATGTCAACCGGGAGTACTTGAAGCAAGGCAAACTGTCAGTCGAACTGCTCGGTCGGGGCTACGCCTGGTTAGATACGGGAACCCACGAGAGCCTGTTGGAATCCGGAGAATTCATCGCTACGCTCGAAAAGCGACAGTCGCTAAAGGTAGGTTGCATCGAGGAGATCGCCTACCGGCTCGGCTACATCGACAAGGCCCAACTGGTCAAATTGGCGAAAGGCTATAAGAGCAGCAGCTATGGGGATTACCTGACCAAACTCCTAGAGGAGTGACAAATCCTTGCAAAGGCACGATAATAAAGGGCGTGGTTATGAACACAGGAGGTGAGGATTTAAGCCGATGATTACGGAGTATATTGAAGCCGCGCTCGCCAGAGCCACCTATGAGATTATTAAAGACGAAGAGCCATACTACGGAGAGATACCAGGTCTCCAAGGGGTTTGGGCAAGCGGAAAGACATTAGAGGAATGCCGTCAGAATCTTAAGGAAGTTATTGAAGGATGGATCATTGTCCGATTAAGAAAAGGTTTATCCGTTCCTCCAATCAACGGGCATCGGATAGAAGAGCTCGAGGAACTAAAGATCAGTGGCTAGGCTCACGCCGGTCTCCTGGGAAGATCTGGTTAAGCGACTGAGAAAGCTAGGATTTGAGGGACCATATCGAGGAGGGAAGCACCCATACATGGTTAAGGGAGATCTAACCGTGGCTATCCCAAATCCGCATCGACGCGAGATTGGTGTCGATCTCCTGCGCCGTATTCTGAAACAGGCAGTAGTTTCACGCGAGAAATGGCTTGAACAGTAATTCTAGAAAGAGGGGTTCCTCACGATCAAGTTAAGGTAGTTTGGGGAAAACTGAACAAGTGGCCTTCTCGCAAAGACGCAGAGGACAGTAAAAACAGGAAGCAAGGCGAAGCCAAACATATAAGGAATCCCGGAATGCAGGAGGAACCACGAACAAGAGGAATGAAAGGAGTAGGCTTGGAGCAACTAGAAACCGCGAACCAGCCACAAATGACGATTCTGAGTTATGATTGATGACCATCGACTCTTGACCGGTTCTCTGTCACTCATCACTGATTGCTCATCACCATTTACAGCCACAGCCAGCCGCCAAATTTGCTAACCGGCTCAGCCCATGATAAGCTTGCTAGTGAAGGGGATGTCATCTTGCTTAAGAAGACTTCTAGCCGCTTGTTGAATGTTTTTACAGGAGGTGTGAACAATGGCAGAGCTGAACACCAAGATCAAGTTCACCTATGAGGATTATAAGAGCCTGCCGGAGTCAGAGACGAAACGATACGAGCTTCTAGAGGGGGAGTTAATCATGGTTCCATCACCCAGCTTCAAGCACCAGCTTATCCTGGCAAATCTTGCGGACCACCTGCGAGAGTTTGTTGGTAAGAATGATTTAGGGATGGTCCTATTCGCCCCTCTTGACGTTATTCTTAGCGAAGGCACCGTTCTTCAGCCGGATATCCTCTTCATCGCCAGAAAGCGAGCTGATATTGCTGTTGGGGAAGGCATTCACGGTGCTCCTGACCTAGTAATCGAGATCCTGTCTCCAGCCACGGCTGAAAGGGATCGAACCTATAAACGCACTCTCTACGCCCGCCATGGGGTAAGGGAATACTGGATCGTCGATCCGGAGGCAAAGACGGTCGAGGTGTTCTCACTGGGGGAGCGGGGCTTTATCCTCGTGAGGGCCTATACAGGCACCGAGCGGTTAGGCTCCCCCCTTATGGAGGGGCTAACCATCGATCTCCGTAAAGTCTTTGAGATTGGTTCTTAGCGATTGGTTTTGCAATGAAGGTGCAGAAGCGCTAATAGCCGATAAGCCTCATGACTCTTGGCTTCCGTCTATCTTTTCGACCCAATGAACCCCTGCCCCGTGCAATGACGGAAAAGAGATTATTTCACGGGGCTACAAACTCTATGAACCCAATAAGCCACGAATTACGTGCCACAGGCTACAAGCTATTAACTATGAACCCAACGAACCCGATGGACATAAGACAACCACGAACTAAGCACCAAGAACTAGGGACTGTCCTTGTCACCGGCGGAGCAGGGTACGTGGGAAGCCACTGTGTGAAGGAGCTTCTGCAGCATGGGTATGACGTGGTGGTGCTTGACAACCTGTCGGAAGGATATCGTGAAGCGGTTTTCGCCGAGAACTTCCTCCAAGCGGATCTGCTCGATCTCCTGGCCCTCAATAGAGTGTTCGAAGAATACTCCATCGATGTGGTCATGCACTTTGCGGCCTTCGCCAGTGTTGGGGACTCGGTGAAAGATCCCCAGAAGTACTATAACAACAATGTGACAGGAACTTTGAACCTCCTGCGGACCATGTTGAAGCATGATGTAAAGGAGATTGTCTTCTCCTCGAGCGCTGCTGTGTATGGGGATCCCGACGTGATTCCCATCCCCGAGGACCATCCCAAACGCCCGAAGAGCCCGTATGGGAGGACGAAATGGATGATCGAGCAGGTTCTGGAAGACTATGCCCACGCGTACGGTTTGCGCTCTATCTCACTTCGCTACTTCAACGCTGCCGGGTGCGATCCCGAAGGGGAACTCGGCGAGAACCACCATCCCGAAACCCATCTCATTCCCATCGTGCTTGATGCGGCGCTTGGCAGGAGAGAATGCATCACGATCTTCGGGACCGATTACGATACCCCGGACGGCACTTGCATCCGTGACTACATTCACGTCAAGGACCTGGCCGAGGCGCACATCCTGGCGCTCGAAGCGCTCAAGAAAGGGTGCGCGAGCAGTGCTTATAATCTGGGGATCGGCAGAGGATATTCCGTCCGTGAAGTCATCGACGTTTGTCGACAGGTCACCGGGCAGGAGATTAAGGCAGTTGAAGGAGAAAGGCGTCAGGGTGACCCGCCCCAATTGATCGCCGATCCCACTTGTATCCAAAAGGATCTTGGGTGGCAGCCCAGGTTCACCGAGCTCGATGAGATCGTAAGTACCGCCTGGGAATGGCGAAGCAAAGCGTAACCTTGCCGGACGAAGACCCGGGGGAATGGACCCATACTCATAAAGAACCTCCGCTGGATACCCCCCAGTTTGTTGGGGGGAGGAAAGTGGAGATTCGCCGCAGGCGAATTAGCCTGTTGTTCGTACTGGCTGCATGAGTTCTCTTAAGGATAAACCCCTCAACGTCGCTGGCTGCATGAGTTCTCTTAAGGATAAACCCCTCAACGTCGGAGACGAGTTCCGACGCTACGAAAAGATGGATGTAGCGTGGTACCTTGCCTGCCTGTGCGTGTTCCTGTCTGCGTTGCGGATGCGGCAGGCGGGCGCACGTAGACAGGTGTGCTTGGGGGTGTAGTAGGTCCGTTCAGAATCTACTACACCCCCCAGGTTACCTCCAATGCGGCAAATCTACATCAAATTGCAGCACGAAGACCAACTCCGGTTAGGTCTTTAAGTTTTGCTTTTCAATGCCCCGCAGCTTGCTGTGGGATTCTTTACTGTCTGCTCTTTCTAGACTGAGTCTTAATCCTGGCGCTTACATTCCTCAAGCTTGACAAGAGCATTCCTTTGCGCTATAATTCAATTGTTGAATTCGACAGGTGAATGGTAACTTGACATGGGACAAAAAGAAAATTC
>Ga0307432_1001682_pt1 | contig 12969 bp, 10 predicted proteins | sample SalMarWE160150MG_FD_202158 | JGI IMG/M metagenome (GOLD analysis project Ga0307432, IMG submission 202158) | Salt marsh sediment microbial communities from the Plum Island Ecosystem LTER, Massachusetts, United States - WE1603-150 | ecosystem: Environmental > Aquatic > Marine > Intertidal zone >...
AATGCGTAAGTGCAAAGCAGTTGAAAAGTTTGTCAATGGCGGATACTCTACAAGTTGGGCGAAGGCGACTCCGCCGGAAGACATCTTAACGACTGCCTCCGGGCTTATAGAACGGCAAAGGTAACCGAAGAATTCCTCAGCACATAAACATCGATACATTGTATGCCAAAGCATGCGCAATCTTGTCGAAACTACCTACCGTCAACCGAATGTCAATACCTCTTGTAGTAGGTGAGTAAGCAAAACAACACCTGCGATAGAATCCCAACCATCAACCACTTGATATTAAAAATAGAAATAGCGATCAGGAATTTGAATTTAGCATTGGCCTTAATCTTTTGTTATCTGGCGTGACTGATGAGGCTTATGCTGGTATATCCCAAGCCAAAGACCTTGAAAAGACATTTTTGATTACATCATATATCCTTATCCCTTAATGGCTATTGTAGAAAGATTGGAGGATGTTCAAGCTCTTTTTGGCACTAAGGAAGTGTCTTGAAAATTTAAATAATGTTAGTGTATACTTCCAAATAGCTTTGTACCATTTTTTCTACCGTGAACATAGCAGCTTTTTTAGAAGCATTCGCTCGCAGTTTTTCCCGTAAATTAGAATTGTCAAGCATTTCCTTAACACCCGCTACAACGCTCTCGGTGTCATGTTGGTCAACTAATTTTGCAGCATCTTCGCCCCAAAGATCTCTGTGAGATTGAATGTCAGAAAGTAATAGAGGACATTCTAATATGGCAGCTTCCGCTGTCACGTTGGGAAATCCCTCATAATCGCTTAATAATGCCAAGCAACTTGCCTCTTTCATTAATTGCCAAAGACCTTCACTGCTTTGCCTTCCAACTAGCCTCACGTTTTTCAAATCTCTGTTGGAAACCTGAGCCTCCAGTTCTTGTCTGAGTGGTCCCTCTCCAGCAATAACTAGTGCAACATTGTCTTGGCGAAGTCTGCTAAATGCCTCTACCAAAACAGATACATTCTTGTGCTTTTCAAGACGTCCAGCATATAGAATATAGGGAGCAGCCTCACTTATTGAGACAGAACTGTCATGTGCAGTGTAAATGCGTTTTATGCTTTCGATAGGAAAGCCGTTGTAGATCACATATCGTTGTTTGTGGGGATACACCGATTCCCAATACCTATCACCTACATTTGAATTTGATACAATGCAAGTAGCGAAATGGGCTAATTTGCTTCTTATGCTTGCAAACCTTTTACCCTCCCATTTTTCTGCGCAGTTCGCCTCTCGCAAAATCCATGGAACCTTTACAATCGGAGATATGATTCCACCAATCACATCCATTTTGCGGATACATGTCTGGATAAGGTCAAATTTCTCACTACGAATAAGGCGAAGAACATGGGGTAAGATGTAAGGGTCTGCGACAAATTTCCCAGCCAATCTATGCACCTTAACTTTTGCTTTATTATATTTATTGATCAAGTCGACTCGGTCGCCATTATATTGACATCCAATATGCACTTCGTGTCCATACTTTGCCATCCCTAAAGCTAAATATGAAAGTTGTTTTTCAGCGCCCCCTCCAAAAAGATCTGTAATCAGATAAAGAATCTTCATTGATAACCGTTCCAGTCTTGCAATGATTGCAGAGTACTATCAATATGATGTGTTAAGTGAAGCTTTCACGACAAAGATATTACTTGTTCCGGGCCAAGATGAATTCAGTGTCTATTGCATTAATTAGAAGATTAGATTCGGGTGGACTTCAGCAGCTTTCTGCATGCTTATGCCTAATGATCCAACATCGTAAGCAATTAGTCCATGTCTTGTTGCGAGGTCCCATGCAAGTACTGTAGCAGTTGGACCGGCCTGCAAGATCACGGTATCAACCGATTTGAAAGACAGAATACGATCCAAGATATTATCATAATAATCGAAGCAATCTTTGTTAGGAATATCAAGGAAGTCAATATGCCGAGGACTTTGTATGATGCCGGAGTGAGCTAACTGTTTAAACGACTTTGAGAATATTGGCTTTTCAGGAGCGACAATCAACACTTTTCTATCTCGAAACATTCTACTGTACAAATCACAAATTTCTTGCATAGTCTTTTTGACATAGTCTTTAAAATAATGTTGTAGAAAAAAACAGGTTGCATCGCCAAGAATTTTTACAGATGTTTTACTCCTGAAAGATGCTAACATATTACGAAACATCAGCATCATCTTTGTTCGACGCCGTATAGCAACATCATTTTTTCTGTGTATCGATATATAGCGGACGTAGTTTTTCTGAGCTCTTTCGTAGTCCAGTACAACATAATGATCGCGGTAAAGAGTATAGGCATTGTAGTAACAAACGAGTACATTGGGATGTGCTCGAAGTAGAATCTCTGTAAGTCGTTCACGCAATCGAGGATCATGTTTTTGGAAGTGAATGTTGGATCTTTCCGGCCCAAAATTGGTCATCTGTATCTCTCCATCGCCAAAACGGGCAATCGAAAGGGTTTTCTTAAAAGCGTTTAATAAAGTATCCTTTCTTGTGAGTAGCTTCGGAACCTGGATTTTGTTAGGGCAAATGATTGCCTTAGGGTCGCATAACATATTGGTTACTACTTGAGGAATTCGCGATAGTTGTCTCGATATCATTATTTATAAGTTCCGCCCTTAAAGGGATTCTAAATTATCACAGGAAAAATTGGACAAATGCTTTATATCTTATAAAGTCTATGTTATTTTATTCTAGTTTGATGAATGAATTAGCTATTCTCATTTGATAAACTAATACGTCTGAACTGGTCTGCGTATATTTCCGCCATTCTATCAAGAGAGTGGTTTTCCTTTATGTACTGTAGTGCTCCGTTTTGAAGAGTCTTTCTCAATTCAACATTATCTATAAGGTTTTCTATAGCTAAGGCCAACTCTGAAGAGTTTTTCGGCTCGACTACCAGGCCGTCTCTTCCATGATATATTGGTAACCCGATATTCGTGACAATACAAGCGCAACCTGATGCCATTGCTTCCAGCAATGCTAAAGGCACACCTTCTGATAAGGATGGCAAGACAAAAATATCAGTTTGAGCCAGAATGTCCTGGACATTACTCCTGAATCCCATAAACATAATCCTGGAATCTCCAGCAGCCAACTCAACTAAACTCTGTAGTTCAGGGCCATCACCCACAACCAGAAGCCTGAAGTTATGCTTCAGACCAATCGCTGCTTTAATTAAATACTCAACACCTTTGACTTTCACAAGCCTACCAACATATGTTATCTGTATCCGATCTGATTGCGAATTATTATGATTGATAACTTTTATCCCTGTAGGTATTATTTTCCAATTCTCAGGAAGAAATCCAAATAGATATTTAAATCTATTTTTTTCGGCATTTGAACCAAAAATAATGCAATGAGCGTGAGAGAATACAAAAGTTTCGAATCTACGTATGAAAAATCTCATGGGGTATTGAGGTTGCGTAAAAGCGATACCTGCCGGCCTGACTATGGCTTTGCACCCTTTAATTTTTGATAGCAACAGAGAGACAAATCCTCCCATGGGCCCATGGGCAAGAATACAATCGTAATGCAAAAAAAGTGCCTTAAAGAATGAAAAAACGTTGAATGATGGGCCTCGAAATAGTGTACCTTTGAGCCATGATACTCTATGAATTTCATATATTGACGTTTCATATTCTGGTGTATTTCTAAATTTTCGGGTAATAATGATTGGCCGAATATTATTACGGTTATTCAAGGCAGCGACAAGGCTATCTGTATATACTTCGATCCCACCAGAAGGTAATATGTCTTCTCCGATGTTCGTACCCATAGGAAATTCCTTGGAACCTAATATCAATACCCGCATTGTAACCCTCCTCAATATTTTATGTTATGCGTAAGCTAATAAACTTATAGCTTTGCTGTTTTGGTGTGCCATCTATTGGACTAATTGATGGGTTTTATCTGTCGTTATAGGAAAGCATTGGCAGACAAGTCATTGCTGCAACGCAGATAAACATAGAGTTAACAGCTCCGAGTTGGCCTGAAAGAAAACTCATGGAAAAGAAAACACAGAGGATACCGCCGGCAATCGCTGATTCAATAGCCTTAAAGTCACACTTTCTCAATAATTTCAGGAAAACATACCACAGGAATCCATAAAAAAGGCAACCTGTTATGCCGCCATAAAAAAGCATATCAAAAGGTCCGCTGTGAGTGTGAATCCGGCTCTGTCCTGCTTCAACCATGCTTTTAAGCATTCGAGATTGGCTCGCCCCGAAAAAGAATTCAATAAAATCCGCTTGATGCAAAAAGTGGTTGATTGCAACCATCCAGTATTTTACTCTATAAGTGTTGTTGCCATCGGCCCAGGTCCAGCGATTCTGCAATCCCGTCAAGCCTGTGTATGAAACAAACAATATAAAACCCAAGCAGACAATAAAAATTAATTTATCTGCATAGCGCACATCTCTGCTAATACGGGCGTAAAATATCCGCCATAAACCAATCAATGCTAAAGCCAATACTAAACCTGCCTGGGCGGATCTTCTATACGTCATCATTACACTGCCCAATAAAAACAAGGTGAGCAGCGTCGGCAAAATACTTCTACTTCTTTTCCAAAACATAACAGAAAGCAATGCTCCCATTGCCAAGCTGGCAGGAACATTTTTTCCAGAAGAACCTTCTATACCAAAGGATGCTGTCGCCGCTTGCTCGTATGTACTCACTATTCCTTTTCCGCTGAAGTACCCCCAATATACAAAAAGACATATAAAAGAAACTCCGATGATCAAGACGGTCAGCAGTAGCCTGGCCTGTTTTGCAGTCTGTATATGCAGATAAATACAAAACCACCAGGAAATCCAATAAGACATTTTAAAGTACTGAATTATGTCACCCAATATGATATCTCCTCGCAAGACACTACGCATACTCCAAAGAATCAGACACAAATGTGCAAAAACGTAAAAGTATTTGACTTCCCATAAACGGCGTGCCTTAGAAAATGTTCCCATCAGTATGAAGTATTGCAGGAGTAACCAGGCTGTCCCTCTGTAGTATTGTAGTATGCTTAAGGCCCCAAATTGGCTAAAAGGTAACAGATAAGATATCTGTGATATAATCCCTTCGGATAAACCCAGAAATAGAAGAAAGTGAACAGCAAAACGCCCTGAGGTGGAAGTCTGCCATACGCTTCGATTATCCAGGTAATTAGTATCTAAGTAATAATAAGGAGTATCGACAAAGATATCCGAATTTATTTGTTTCATATTACAACATTGCTTTTATGAAAATCAGGTATTTTCTGTGACATTTTTAACGAACTATGAAATTATATTCATAAACTTATCGTATGCTTCTTCTATGTTGAATTCCGTCTCTAACAATTCAACACTCTTAGAGCCAAATGCTTTAATCATCTGTGGATTTTCAAAAAAGTAAGCAATGGCTTTGTAGAGATTGTCGTTGTCCGCCTTGACGACAAAACCATTTACATTATGCTTGACATAATGTGCTGTTCCATTGTCATCTGAGCAAATGACCGGCAGCCCATGAGCCATGGCTTCGATCTGGGATATACTGGCAGTCTCACGAATAGCAGGAATAATGAAAATATCATGTTCTAAGTATAAGTTCTGGACTTTTTTATATGGTTGATCAACAAGTAAACTGACTTTAGTCCGCAAGTTATTTTCTTCAATGAATGCTTTGACCTTATCGTAGTACTGCCTACGAAAAGCCAGTGAACATTCGCCTACAAGAGTTAGTGTACAACTGTGCGTTTTCGAGAGCTGTTTAAATACTTCGAGCAGAAGAAAAAAGTTTTTCCCCGGCTCAAACTTTCCGATAGCCAACAGCCGAGGTTCAGAGGTATTGTAACTTCTTGAACTACTCATAGGATTTACGCGTTTGAAAAATGGGACATATTCAAAGGGTGTATTAGTTCCTTCTGATTCTCTGTATCCAAATCTGTGTTTGACAGTGGTGAAACCACGAAATTTCAATATTTTGAAGAGAACAAAATAGAAAAGTCGTAAATACGGTGTTAGCCCATCTTCGTATTTAGGTCGCTGTGTATATATGGCTACGCGCGTCCCTGATAGAAGTAAATATGGCAGAGATAATAGACCATAGCCGGAGCGGATATCCCGAATAATTGCCACGTTGGCTTTTGATAATTTGAGCCTACGATACAGACGCACAAGATTGGGTAAGCCATGAGTGCGTCCAAAACATGGGACAGGCCTTTTGGCTATTCGGTTTATCACTTTGCTGAGCCATGAGGGGCCAACCACATATGGAGTTAATGTAGAATAATCCTCAGTTGGACCTTTTCGCATGACTAAAAATGAAACGTTATGTCCTTCCTCAATTAATTTTGAAACCAGATCCACTTGATTTGTGTGAAAACGTGGAGCAAGAAAAAGGATATTCACTAAAGTGTCTTCCTTATTATCCTGACCTAAAAAGAAAGAAAGTTCTAATGATTTTAATGAAGATAATGTCACGGATGAGCGAAGCGATGTTGTATTTTCACCAAGAATCGCGTCAAATGCAAAGGTATTAAGATAAAAAAGTACCACTTCCAGGCTTTGCGGTTCAATGGATCAACTCGAAGGATTGAATATATCCAATGCATGGCCTGCCTTTTTTGACCACTAATTATTACTCTCTTAAGATTTGAGCTTCTTCTGAATGCAACATAGGCACGTATGATTTTAGCCCTATCTTGAGAGTACATGCCTCTCTCAAGGTTGACCAGTAACTCTTTTACATAAGGAGTATCATCGAGAACAGGTTCGTTATGGCTAATACTACCATCAGTGTTGTCCCAATACTTTGTAAGTGTCTTATCAAGAAAAATACATTTATATTTTTGGAGCAAGCGATGCCAGGTATCAAGATCTCCACCACGCTTTTGCCTACCTGCGGGAAATCCTCCGATTGAGTTTAGAGCTTTTTTAGTGATTACTACAGAATCAGTATGTACTAAGCTAGTATTTGCTTTAAGGCAGAATTGCGTGTATTCTTTCAGTCCTAAGATTGAAACACGAGGGAGTTTGAGATTTTTTGTGAGGGATTTCCATTTTCTTTGGTATCTAGTATGTGCGCATGCGAAGAAATGGTAGTCAGGATAGCTCTCAATCAGCCGAACCATTTCTGTAAGGAATTCGGGCAACCATTCGTCATCTGCATCAAGAAAAGCAATGAGATCCGATTTAGCTTCCACAATACCTCGGTTTCTCGCTATATAACTGCCTTGATTAGATTGGTCGATTATTTTAATTCTTGGATCTTTATAGGCCCACACAATATCTGGCCCATTGTCTGTTGATCCATCATTGACTACAACAATTTCAAAGTACTGATAAGTCTGATTGATTACTGAATCGATCGCTCTCTTGATATAATTTTCTTTATTATACAAAGGTATGATTACACTAATCATTATAGTTTTCTCACAAACTTTGAAATAGATAATAGTTTTGCTTGTCTCTTTTTAATTGCTTGGCGTCAGCTATCCAAGTACCGAAAAAACACTCTGCCACATCATTTCAGTTTGTTCCTTATATATGGCCGAGGCTTTAGTGATTTTGGCAACGATTTCCTTGCGGTAATCTTCATTTATAATTCTCTCTATTTGCTTATTTAGAATCTCTGAATCGTTTGATACTGATAGGTAACTGTCCAGTATACCGTATTCCTTGAACAGCATTTCGTATTTATGGCTCCAGCCTGTGGCCAGAGCAGGAACACCTTGAGAAAGAGCGCTTACGAGCCCGTGGTAGCGGGAACTGATCACACAGGAGCAAAGCCCAAGAATGCCCTTTATCTTAAGTGCGTCCGTCTCCTTGACTATTTCGATTTCTGTACCTGACTCGGCTACGATTTTTTCCGACAACAATATATCCTTCTCTCCCTCATGGATTAAAATGAAGGGTTTATGGCCTGATTGGATCAGATATTTGATGCATCTAACACAGAAAGATTGATAGAGATCGCTTATAATGGCCGAGGTTTTACCTATCATGCGATAGTTTGGAATCAAGCAGAAACGTCCGCGATATCTTTCAGGGTCTTCGGGCATTATGCCGGAAACAAGATTAGTGAAATCAGGAGCTTGGTGAATATTCTCCCGCTCGCCGACCAAGTCTACAACATGCTTATAAGACGCATCATCACGGGGAAAAACCAAGTCCGCATTTTCAACGACAAAGGCAAAGGCTTTGCGTATCTCGTGGGAAGTGAAAGGTCCCATAGCTTGAGAAAGGAGAACAACTTTGACACCTCGTTTTTTCCAGGTCTTAACGCATGAGGCCATAGCATTCGCGCTTCTTTTACCAATTTGATCACTATATAGGAAACCTGAAGCATCGAGTACTACGTCCACTTCTCTATCTACAACCATGCCATAACGTTGTCGATGTTTCTTTGGAATAATCGATCCAAGCCTGCCCCATTCTAATCCGTATCTTCTAAGCCATAACTTTTGATAAAGACCCAGTTTTGCCCGATTCACATAGTCATCTTTTTTTAACGAGGGTACCACAACAAAAGATGCTTCAGGAAGAGTATCCCTAACCTTTTGAAGTACAGCGAGAAGCATGAGTTCCGCGCCTTTGTTCACAAACTGAGTCCCTTTTATTTCTATGAGCATGGTTCAGTCCCTCGAATAACTATCTTTTTCACTTTTCCAGATATTCTTTTTATAGCTCGAAAAGGCAAAGTGCGGATCCTTTTTAAACTTTGGGAAAAAAGATATTTTTCCGCAGCCGAAACTAAAGCATTCCGTGAGGGATATTGGTCCAGAGAAAGAGCATGTTGAAGGTGGCTTTTATAATAACCATTTAGATGTTGTGTATCGGAATATTCATGGACCTTTTCATAAAAATTTGGAAGAGGTCGATCAAGGCTCTTCCATGCCTCCATATAGCCATCCCATTCAGCGCGTTTCTGTTCAATTTTCTGCCCTGAAAGAACCTCATCATAGGTTATTTCCCTGGCTGTCACGGCAGAGTTCTTGAGAGCGTTTTGAAAAATGCGTTTACCGGCTTCCGTCCTGATTATAGCCACGGACTCACCGCCGATTCTGTCCGCTCCATCTATTCCCCATGGGTCGCCCACGCTAATGTCAGCGAAAACGTTCATTTTGTCGAAACACAGCCTACAGCAGGCCGGAGTGAAAAAGTCTTTTATTCGGATACGAATGCTTGAAGGCAGAGATGCTGAACATCCGTCTGAATAAATCACGTTAACGTTTCCCGGATATCCTCCACAGGCCTTGTCTCTGAAATGAAGCATCCTCTCGCTTTCCTGGGCCAGGCCTGCCTTTTTTAATAAAAAATCCACAGCCCCATAAGTCATCGTACGATCACAGATTAGACCTATGGTAAAAGATATCTTCTCTTTGAGACAAGGAAATCGTTCTAATATATTGCAAAGCCCATGTATCTGACATGCAACGCCGACAAATGCCACAGGCTTTTCCAGTTCTTCAATCTCGTCCAGAACACTCAATAGCGGGACGGGGCAGTACTTAGATTTTTGTGCCTGTCGTATTTCTTCTATACTTTTGACAAGTCTTGCTATAGTTTTCGGCGGATTTCCTGCAACCATCACCGCTGTAATCGCTCCGGCAATCTCGCCGGTTTCCAGAGCGTGTGCAAGAAGGGCGGAGACAATTCCACCACTTTGCGAATTGGCGTATAGATCCCTGTTTGTGGCCTTGCCCACGTATGTTTGCAGGGCAGTTCCAATAAAGGGGTTACTGGGAAGACGATCGGCCAAGGCAGGAGCCAATCCGGCACCAGGGCATACGGATGTGCAAATCCCGCAATCTGTACATGCTGCGAAGTCGATTTTGGGAAGGAGATATCCACCCACAGTTTCAACATAAGAGATAGCCTTCTCCGGACAAGCCCATTCACATGCGCCGCATGAGCAACACAATCTGGTTTCGGCTATATCCGCAACATTTTTTTCTTTCATTGGACCACTTGTTTGATGAGAAGTTGGCTATTTCGCTGTTTCACTTCGAAAAACAAGGAAGACAAGTAGACAAAGAACATGATTTCCAATACAATATCTTGGTTTATTTTTGTATCCAGCCGTGAGGAATTCCAATAGAAACATGGCCAATAATGGGTTGAAGATCCCAGTGTTTTTCTTGATAAGATTTGTCGTTGCACCAAATACACATGCCAACTTTACCTAAGTCGAATACATAAGAAAACCCAGGTATTCTGGATAAATAATACCAAGCCTCACGCATATCACAGGACCAAGAGATATCATCAAAAATAATAACTGCCCCCTTATTTAACTTCGAACGAAGTCTTTCAAAGTAGTGTATCGTTGCCGTTTTTTCGTGATGACCGTCGATAAGTGCAAAGTCGATTCCTTTCTGCAATTTTGGCAGAAATTCATCGAGGGCATCATCAAATAGCATGTTATATACGATAGCCTTGTTGGTTATTTGCGCAAGGTTGGACTTCGCCAACTTTGCAAGAATTTCTGAGCCCTCAACTGTAATCAAACATTTACAAAAGGGTGAGCTTGACAGGTAGCAGGCAGAAATGCCAATACATGAACCTAACTCGACAATGACTTCTGACCTAAACGACACGGCACAAAGATAGAGAAATGTTCCCCAATACTTATTTATTCCAGTACGGGCAACTTGTTCCATAGTAAATTCCAGAATCTGCCCGTGCCTAGGCCGTGCAGATAGAGATGAATCGGTTCCGCTGCTCCCAGGTTTTGGAGAATATAAGATAGGAACCTTTTTGTTCCCTTGTGCTGCTATTTGTGAACGTATGCCTTCAATTTTACAGGTAATATCTTTAGTATTCCTGTCTATTTTCCGATTAAGAAGGAATTCAATTGCTTTTCTCATTTGATGCGGCAAACCATTGTCGATCATCTCTTCAAAACGCCTATGTCGAATGGGATATGTGAATAGCTGTTTTCCCTCATGGACAAGAGTTTTAATGGTTCGTATCATTTTCTTATCTCCCCCTAACAAACATACAGTGTTAAATACTATAACGAAACAAAATAAGCCTTGCCGGGAGCAAAATGGATTTGCTCATCATCCTTGCAATCGGCCATGTCTTGGGTGCTAAAAAAAGCATCAAGTAGGAAGCGGCCGCGTATGAGACCAACGTGGCAACCGCCGCGCCATATCCCCCGTAATATTTGATGAGTAAAAGATTCAAAATTACATTCACAACGGCCCCCAGGCCATTACTGAACACCGAAAAGACGAGGAGATTTTCCATAATTATCCATTTGCTGAACAAGGCACGCATAAAAATGAAGACTCCGGCCCAGATATGGATAGCCAGGATACTGCCAGCACGCTCATACTCCAAACCATAGAGATGTCTAATAACAGGCGTACCCACAAAGGTCATAACTAGAGCTATAGGCAAAGACAAGGCAAATAATATATCGAATCCCTGTTGCAGTTTCCTTTCATACCTTTTCTTGTCTTTCCGCCTTATCTCCACCAGCTTCGGAAAAATCGATATAGCTATTGCAGAAGGAATAAAGTACCATACCTCGGAGAATCTAACCGCTACAGAGTATATCCCTACCTCGGCTGTTCCTACCATCCAGCGAAGCATTATTTGGTCCATCTTCAGATATATCAAAGCCAGGAAGCTGGACAATATTAAAACCCAAGATTGTTTGATAAGGTCCAGCATTTTGGGGACTTGAATCATCCATGAGCGAACCTTCTGCCCTTTGTACCAATAGACTGCAACAAGCATTATGGCTGCAATTGCGAACTCTAATAGACCGACCGTAGCAAAGGCAACCACCGAGGCTCCTGCAAGGACTAGCAAAAGTTTACCAGAAGAAGCCAGAAGGAAAGCTATCCCTTTTCCAAATACGGAATACTTTGATTCGATCCTAGATTGGAACCAAAAATCGATAGTTCCTACTGGCCGAAAAAGAAGGCTAGCACCGATGATTAGCAGAACATATGTTTCCACTTTAGGAGAATTAAGCCAAAAGACAAGTATGAGAATTAAGGCATAACTTAAACAAGCGCCAGCCATTTTTAGAGCGAAGCTGGACCCCAATAGGAGCCCGGTTTCATCTCGTTTTTTGACAATATCACGGACTACGATACCACCCAGACCAAGATAAACGAAAGTACCCAGAAATGCAGTTATCGAAAGGGCATAGCTCAAGATACCGAAGTCATTCGGGCCAAGACAACGGGCCACAAAAACGCTGACAAAAAGCCCAATTCCCAATCTACATATGTGTTCGAACATTAGCCAGCCAGCGTTATCGGCGGCCTTTCCGAAGGCAGTTCCCTTAGAAAACTGGTCACGGATAATCTGAGTAAAAACAGAAAGAAAACTTCGCTGCATCATTTTACATTATTATCTTTGAGTAATGCTATTCTCATCGATTAGTCTGCTGAAAAGCGTTGCGCGGTGGCCGGCGGATTCTAGAGAGCCGTTGACCGAAATCGCTATCTCAAACTCCATCGCTCCAGATAAGCCGTGATTGCGGACTTGTGCCTTAGGTACCGGAACATTCATAATAACCACCTTTGATAAATCCGGCTGAGTGTTGTTAGGCCGCCATACTTCGGTTTGCTCCGTTCCATCTTCATCTTCGGTCTTCAGAGAAACCCAAGCGAAATCCATTCGCTTCGCAGCTTCGCAAACCGCAGCCCACCACTGCTGGTAAGTGTGTGCATTGCGAAAATGAAGTTGAGCCTGTTCAAAGTCCATCTGCTCCTGCTTACGTTGACTTGCAATATTATATTTCTTCTTCAATCCGGAGATGCTTTCTCTCAGCCGAACCGAGCCGACCACACGGAATACAATAAGCAGTAGCAACAAAATGCAGATAAAAACCACCAGCGTACTAATATCATGGGTGACCATCATGAACATTCCCAGCCCTGCTGAAAGCAAGGTCAGAACATATATTGTAATAACCACGTGACGTTGCTTAAGGCCCAAATCG
>Ga0307432_1001690_pt1 | contig 12948 bp, 12 predicted proteins | sample SalMarWE160150MG_FD_202158 | JGI IMG/M metagenome (GOLD analysis project Ga0307432, IMG submission 202158) | Salt marsh sediment microbial communities from the Plum Island Ecosystem LTER, Massachusetts, United States - WE1603-150 | ecosystem: Environmental > Aquatic > Marine > Intertidal zone >...
TATTTAAGCCCGGCAGCTTACGAGGAACTTTACGAAATGAAACAGAAACAGGTGGCATAAATTCAATCATCGAGTGTCCGCCATTCGTAGAGCACCTCAGACTTAGCTCAGGACAAGTTTACACCGACTTTTGTTAGACACGAGATGCGAAGGCGGAAGCAACGAATTTGGCTTATGTTTGGCGAGAATTGGGGGGATAATAGCGGCCACGAAAAGGAGAAAGTCAAATGAAACGTCTGATGAATTATTTTCTCAAAGGTCTTCTGGTTTTTGTCCCGGCTGCGTTGACCGTTTTCACTATCGTTCTTGTCTTTACAAAGCTCGATGGCCTGTTAAAGATTTCCATTCCCGGCTTGGGCCTGGTTATTACGATACTGTTTATTACATTGATCGGTTTTTTGGCATCGAATTTCGTTGGAAAGAAGTTTTTCACCATCATTGACGGGCTTTTTACCAAATTGCCGGTAGTTAAAATGCTATATTCAGCTATCAAGGATTTAATCGGAGCGTTCGCCGGTGAAAAGAAAAGCTTTGACAAACCGGCCATTGTTGAACTGACGCCGGGCGGAGCTAAGGCACTGGGATTCATCACAAGAGACGGTCTGGAATTCTTATCTTTATCCGATCATGTGGCGGTTTATTTCCCACAGTCATACAACTTTGCCGGCTCGGTATTGATATTTCCATCTGACCGGGTTACGCCGGTTGATATTGACAGTTCTGAGGCAATGGCATTTGTCGTTTCCGGCGGAGTCTCAGGAAAATAAATGTTTGCAGGCCTTCATCAAGTCAAAGTAAGCTTACTTTGTGGCTGCGCACGCTGCGCAGGGGGAAAAACAAGTTTACTTTATCGCTTAGCACGCTGGAGAGAGGCAAAACCAATTTGATTTGTGGCAAAACCAGTTTGATTTGCGGCTAACTCGATTTGATTTGTGGCAAAGTAAATTGACTTTATGGCAAAGAAGCCGGTTTTTAGGCCAAAAACGCACTTTTGGGCTTATTCAGGCCGATTTAACCACGAGATACGATTCACGCTTCACGAGATACGAAATCGCTGCCTCAGGCGGACAAAAAACGGATAATAACGCGCAGCGTCCCTTACACGCCGATGTTATGCTTTTTGTGAAGTAAAAAATGTAATTAAGCCTTCTTCGAAAAAGTCCATCAGTTTTCGTAATGACAATTTACATATTACTACCTTTTTTCCACATCTGCTAAGCGTTGTTCTTCCAGACATATTAACAACCAACTCAGCTTCATGAACAAATTTCGATCTTAGGTTGTATAGGTATTTCGACAAATTATCTATTGTGGGATTGATGTTTTTCACTTCAAGATTCTTTATTAAGTCAGCTTTCTTTTGTGCGCTTAAAGCCTTGAAGAACTTGACGGATTGATGAATGGAACCGAATTCGTGTTTATATTTCCGATACCAAAGTTCTAATTCCTTCTTATCATTTATAGGAAATTTGACATTGGTTTTACGCCTTACCAAAAAGGAATAAAAGTCCATAAATCCCTTTTCCTGTAAAGATTCTATCAAAGAAAATACAGCAATGTATTTATAAGTATCCGTTAAATAATCAACTATTTTATCTGAACCAGATATATCAACAAGCCAATCCCCCTTTTTAACTAGAAACTAGAAATAAGTATAAAGAAGCTGTTTTCAAGAATAAATTTTTCTGTTCATCATTTTCAATTGCTTCAAAGAATGAAATGAAATCATCTTTATTGGAAAAATGTTTTTGTAAAGCCTGAAAGGAATACTCCAAGAATTTGTCCTTTGCATATAAATATTGCTTGTCTTTCATCTTTGGCATTTTCTTTCCAATCATCAAACGTAACAGGCTTGCTAACCGGTGTCCTTAGTCCTTCTGAGTGAAACCATATGCTAGGTTAAGTACTTTTACAAAGAAGCAGATGGGATTTGCCTTTATCCCAATATACTCTTCGAGATTCAATATTGATATCAGAACACATTTTATTGATTAAAGAAATATACGCTTTATGTGTTCTATCTCCAACAATTACACACTTTATTAATGAACTAATATCAAGGTACTCAAGCTTTTTATTAGGATCAAATACAACTACCCGGAATTCTGCTTCATCTCTGTAGTCAATATGCTTCCGAAAGAACAATTCTTCAGAATTCTCCATGACGTGGTTAAAGGAGTATTCCTCGACTCCTTCACTTTCGAGCCTATTACCATCAAGTGCAATCGCTTCCCAGTCAAATCCATATTTTTGTGAATATTTGACATAGTTTGCTAGATAAGCTCTTATTTGAGACTCCTTTTCGCTAAGGACCCTCTCTAATTCTTTTTTTGACAAAACAAGGCATATTCCATAGTGGTTTTGTCCGTATTGTGACCACATACGGGATTTACTCCAGCCCTCCGAACAAATGTGTTCATCTTCTATGGAACTACCGTCACTTAAAACCAAAGTGGGCTTATTATTCGTACAGAAACACATTACCCTGCATTCATATTTCAATATTCTATCGATAACAGAAATAGCTTTACTCTGCAGGTCAAACATTTTATCTTCTTCACTCCAACCGCTCCAATGGATAGAGAGTAAATGGAACTTATATTCTCTTGGATCGTTAGTATCCTTTAAGGAAGAAAGCTTAAATTTCTTTGTATATAATATTTGCTCTATTGCTGTTGATGTTTTTGTGTAATGGAATAGGGCATCTGAGGTTTTAATATATTCATTTATATCCATGCTTTATCCACCGTCCATTTGGCAGGCTTTTTGTTAGCAATTTCGATTTCCTCTCGCGGATGTTTCTCTCAAAGCAATTTACTGAATTATACCGAACTTGAGCTTATTCGGCAATAATTTATTTTGATTCTCTGCGTCCTCGGTGTACTCTGTGGCTAAACAAAACTCTCTATCTTCTCTTTACAGATTCGCTTCGTTAACCTCTGTAATATCTTCACTCTCTCGGCGAGGTATTCGAGTTGTTTCTTTGTGATTTTGTAGTCCTTTTTGTAGCGGGCGTCGATATAGACCTTCTTTAAGAGTTTGAAGACTCTGGGCAGATGTGACAGTGATTTTTTCATACGGCAATATTATTGCCGATTATCGCCATAGAGTAAAGCAAAAAACAATATCAGGAGGACCCCTGTCGCCCACGCACCAAAGAACAGAATTTTGGTGCGGGACAGGCAAACCCCCAGCGGAGCTGGGGGCTAAACGATAAGGAAATGATGGGGCAGGCCCCACCCTACATACTGCCATACAGAAACTATAATTGCGATTACCGCTTAAGAAGCTGATTGTCACTGGTGGTATTTCATTATATTTTGTCGAGCAAAAATATGCAAAGGATTTTCGATTTGCGATTTCCGATTGTCGATTTTCGATGTGCGAATGTGCGAACGTGTGAATGTGCCAAAAATCAGAATGCGAACCCCGGTGAGATAGTTGTCACATCTCACGGGGCTTTTTTATTTGACCAAATTGATCCAGTTTTTAGCATAAACGTGTCTTAACAAAAGAAAAACCGCTTTTGCGGAGTTTTTTTGCGCCCGATTGTGCATGTTAAAACAGACTTATATAATAGAGACGTGAAACAAAATACAGAAACAATCTTACTTAACGCTGCTTTGAATGGTGACGCCGATAGTTTTAACAGGTTGTGTGAGCGGTACTATCCGGCGATGGTTGCGATAGCATATTCACGTCTCTCTGACCGCAGCTTGGCTGAAGATGCCGCTCAGGAAGCGTTTTATATTGCCTTTCGTGATATTTCAAAATTGAAGGAGCCAAATCACTTCGGCAGGTGGCTGACGAAAATCTGCCGGAACATATCAAGTGATATGGCAAAGGCAAAAAGAAGGGATAAGCTTGTTGCAATTGAAGAGCTTGAATTACAACGGGGCGAAACAACCGAACAGGAGAATTACGTTGAAGCGGTCAGAAGTATTATTTCAAAATTGCCTTTGAAGGCAAGAGAAGTGATATATCTGCGGTTCTATAACAAATTGACTTATCAGGAAATTTCAAATGTATTGGGAATTTCTCAGGAGGCTGTTAACGGCAGACTCAGAAGAGCCAAGAAATTAATCATCAAAGAGTTAGGCAGACATAATTCCATTGAGGCGGATTTATGAAAAATAAAAAAGATGAAAAATGGCTTGATGAGACGATATCGAGAGCGGTTTATATCGGCGAAGTTAAATTCGATGCAAAACAGTGGAATGAAAAATATATCTTAAATCAATCAGAAGCAGCAAAACATTCAACAATTAAACCACATAAAAATTTATGGAGAATTATCATGGAAAGCAAAGTTACAAAATATTCGGCGGCAGCGGTAGCTACACTGGCAATAACATTGGTTCTGCTCAGTCCCTTCGGAACATCAGGAAATGGCGGCATTGTTCTGGCGGATGTCCAGCGTAAAATCGATGAAATTGAGACAATGGTGATACGGGGCACAAAAACTTTTACGCGTCCTGGAGAGGACGGCGATATACTCGAATTCTGCGGGGTCAAATGCGAGTTCGACCTCGTGAAATATTCGTCAATCAAATATGGCCTGGTCGAGGAAGGATACGTTGGGGACGAACTGGTCTATCGTATCACTTTAAATCGACAGAAGCAACAAACCCTTCTTGTTCTTCCTCCTTGTAAGAAGTATGGGATGTTTACCTCAACGGACAAACAAATGCAACTACTGGAGAACCTGAGTCCCAAAGGCATTATCAATCTGCTTCTTGAGGGCTACCACAGGAATCTGGGACGAGACGACCTTGACGGCGTGGAAGCCGAGGTCTTCGAGTGTAAAGACACCGAGCCCTTCATAGGACTTTTGCCAAAGGCCATTTTTGATATTCAGAGCTTAGAAGGTAAAGTCTGGATTGGAATTAAGGAGCAACTGCCGGTCCGGGTCGAAGGCGACCTGTTCATCGGCAAGAGCCTTATGACGATGTTCAAAGACCTGAATCTGCACGAAGTCAATACTTTCGGGCAGTATAATGTCGAGCTTGATGAAGAAATCTTTGATATCAAACCGCCTGAAGGTTATACGGAATTTACGCTCAGCGACATTCTTTCTTTGATTCCGACAAAGGCCAAAGCCGGCTTTGCAGGTTTAGGTGTGAGTTTCTGCATTGTCCCGGCAGGTTTTATTGTATGGAAGAGGCATAGAAAGAAAAAGACTACGGCCAATCAGCATTAATTCGGATGTTTTCCGCAAGCCCGCAAAACAGAGCGGCAGGTAAATTTAACTGATTGAACTGAAAAGCCTCCCTTAGGGAGGCTTTTTTAATGTAAAAATAAAAATGTAAAATGCAAAACTGCGGTAGCCCTTCGGGCGGAAGTTTTAAACCGCGGGGCTTTTTTATGCGCTTTATAGCCACGAAGGCGCAAAGACACAAAGAAATTAACCACAGAGTGCACATCCGTCTTCGCCATCCTGCTTCGCTAAATCTATGCAGAAACCGGCTACGCCGGACAAGGAGAGCACCCATCCTCCACCCCTTAGGGGCTTACCTATGGCACAAGCACCTTTGGCACAAGCTACGGAGGACAGGCAGAGGGCACAGAGAATTAGTTGATTAGAAAATTAGAGGATTGGTTAATTGGTGAGGGATTGACATATAGTCCTTTCGATTAATCAAAAGGACTACGAGCCTTTTAGAAATAGTTGATTAGAGAATTAGTTAATTGGCGAATTAGTGAATTAGTGAATTAGTGAGCGAATGATGGAGTGAATAACTATTTCAGGGCTTTGAGATTATCCCGCACAGTTATGGTTGAAGGATGGTCGGGGCCGAGACTGTTTTCAAAAATCTTCAAGGCCCTTTGCATCAACGGCTCTGCCTCTTTAAGGCGATTGGTGGCCTGATACAACTGCGCCAGGTTGTTCAGGTCTATGGCGACATCAGGATGGTCTTTGCCGAAGGACGCTTCATCTATCGCCAGAGCTCGCTTCATCAACGGCTCTGCCTCTTTAAGGCGATTGGTGGCCTGATACAATAAAGCCAGGTTGTTCAGGGCAGTGGCAACCCACGGATGATTTTTGCCCAAGGACTCTTCATAGATTTCTAACACACGATGATATAAAGGCTCTGCCTCAGATAATCTGTTCGTGTCTTTGAGTAAATTCGCCAAATCATTTAAACTCGTCGCATAATCTGGATGTTTATCTCCTAATGACTTCTTTCGTATCTCCAGTGCTCGCCTATACAACGGCTCTGCCTCTTTAAGGCGATTGGTGTCCTGATACAACTGCGCCAGGTTGTTCAGGTCTATGGCGACATCAGGATGGTCTTTGCCGAAGGACGCTTCATCGAGCGCCAGCGCTCGCTTCATCAACGGCTCTGCCTCTTTAAGGCGATTGGTGGCCTGATACAACTGCGCCAGGTTGTTCAGGTCTATGGCGACGTTGGGATGGTCTTTGCCGAAGGACGCTTCATCTATCGCCAAAGCACGACGCGACCAGTATTCCGCTTTAGAATAAAGTCCCTTGGCATCCAAATACACGCCAAGAACACTCATTAGTCGGGCAGTTGGCTCTGTGATTTTTTCTTTATCTGCTGTCTGGGTAATGACTTCTGCGTGGGGACGAAGGACATCCAGCACAGGCCAGGTGCGAACATCGAAAGAATCTGTCGGGGCGTAATCGTTGACTATTCGCAAGGCCATCTGCAACCAATCTTTCAAATATTCTTTTGGTATTCGCGAGCGTATAACTTCTTGAACGATTCTATGAATGGTGAAGCCCTTTTCCTCCCGTGTTATCATCGAATAGGCAGATAAATCCGACAGCGCTTCGTTTAACTTAAATCCGCTATCTTTCACACGCATCTCTTTACAGAGAAGCTCCATCGCCTTGTTTAAGATATCTCCGGCCTTTTCAAACATAGGCGTTGGAATCATTTCCGGGGCCAGGAACGATGAGATTCGCAAGAGCACTATCGCCGAAGGATTTAGCTGCTCGAAAGTCCTTTGCCAGGTTACCGCCACCGAGACATCATATTGCATTTCGCGCTGGTTATACCATTGTAAAACCTGCTGCCTTTCATCCTGCCACTGGTTAAGATATTCGGCCATACTGCATTTATTATGTGCAATGAAAGCTCCTATCTGCTCCAAAGCCAGTGGGAGATAATCCACCTCTTTTGCTAATTGCTCGGCGAGCTGTTGGTCTTTTTCGGTTTCAATCCGCCTGCCGCTGGTTCGCTGCAATAGAAATTCTCTGGCCTTGTCTTTTTCCAAAAGGCCTAAGGTCTGCGGCACAACCACTCCGCTCCAGCGGGTATAACGCGATGTAATTAACACCCGGCCGGACGATAGATTCGGCAGCAAATCTTCCACCACATCAGCCGACTCCTTACCATCGGCATTATCGAAAATCATAAGCCAGCCATCGTTTTCCTTGAGCCAGCGCATAACAGAGGAAATCTGCTCCTGCTCTTTTTGTCCTGCAAGGTTAAGAGTTTTTTCGCCGGCCAGAGATGCAAGAGAGGCGTTAATTCGTTCCGGCGTTTCTGAGCTGACGAAGAATACACATCGGTATTTTTTATTCTGTAGCGCCCACCAGCCGAACTCTATGGCCAGACGTGTTTTGCCAATGCCGCCGAGACCCTGAATGCCCTGAGTAATCGCCGTGGCCTTGCACTCTGAAAGCTGCTGCTTCAATGTTCCCAATATCTCATCACGACCCTTAAATAAATCGCCTATCGAGGCGTATGGAATATTATGGATAGGCAAAAGTGTGCGAAATTCCTCGTGCGTTTTGATATGATTCTGAAATGCCGTGCGAAATTCTTCTATTGATTTTTCTGTTCCTTCCAGTCTTTGTTTTACTTCAACTATGCTTTGTCGGAGCATACGGACAAGCTTGACAAATCGCTTATGATCTTGCTCGTTGTCGAACTCGCTGACGGCAAATTCTTCTTCGAGGGGTTTTTGTTTTTCAGTTATTTCAAAGGATAATACTTCTTTCAAAATCTTTAGTTTTTCATCGTCATTTTTGGCTTCTTTCCAGACCTTCCATCCTTCCAGACCAAGGAAAACCCCTATAGAAGCAATCAGAGCTGGAATAGAAACTCCCGTTGCAATCAGTGCTGATGTGAAGCCAAGCTTTGTATCCAGGATAGCATATATCAGACTGCCCAGCATACTCTGCACGAAATTGCGGGGAATTGTTTGAAGTGGTTTTTTCTTCATTTTATGTATGCGTCAATCAACTCTCGCTTATGCTCTTAAACCATTCTATCATGAAAATACTATTCCAACCATACAGAAACTGTGATTGCGATTATCGCTTAAGAAGCTGATTGTCACTGGTGGTATTTCATTATATTTTGTCGAGCAAAAAGATGCAAAGGATATTCGATGGTTCGACAGGCTCACCACAGGTTTGCGATTGGCGATTTGGGATTGCCGCGTCACTACGTTCCTCGCAATGACCCTCCTTCGCACAAGGTGCTTCGGAGGGCAGGCAATGTAACGTCGCCGTCCACCTTCGTTAAAACAAAACCCCCAGCGGAGCTGGGGGCTAAACGATATGGAAATGATGGGGCAGGCCCCACCCTACATACTACATACTGCCATACAGAAACTATAATTGCGATTACCGATTGTCGATTTTCGATTGCCGCGTCGACCTTCGGTCTCCTCGCAATGACCCTCCTTCGCACAAGGTGCTTCGGAGGGCAGGCAATGTAACGTCGCCGTGCACCTTCGTTAAAACAAAACCCCCAGCGGAGCTGGGGGCTAACCGATATGGAAACCCCTTGCGGTGCAAGGGGCTAACAGAATTTGGAGGAGATTGCCACCCATTCGACTTGGTTCGACTCTTTCGACTCCTTCGATTGGACTCAGGACTCCGCTACGCTACGGTTTTGGGTATTGTGTGGAGCGAAGGCGGAAGTTTCCAGATGTTGTCTTAGGCAAGAACTAAAGAAAATGGTTGATCCAATGAGCAACGGTAAACAAAAAATCCTGAAAGTTTTCATCTCGTCCACATACATCGATTTGAAAGATTACCGGCAAACGGCAATCACGGTTGTAAATCGGTACAAGTGTGTACCGCTGGCGATGGAGTTTTTCATGGCCCAGCCAGAGGAGCCGACGAAGGTAGCCAAGAAGGAAGTGCGGATTGGGGCACTTATCGGCTGGGGCGGTGTAGGAAAATCGGCGCTTGTGCGGAAGTAGTACGATGAACTGGAAGCTAATGAAATTCGGCCTGATGAAGAGCTACAACAACCTAAGCAGCAGCCGTGACAAAAATCCGCTTAGCTCGTTTGAGGCCTCGATTTTGCCTGCTTTGGTATCTGTCTGAGAAATCTTGGAGTAGCAGCTAAAAAAAGTTTGATTATTCAAAACAGACTTGATATTCTATTAGAAGTGAGGATTAGCGGTGTAGCTGATCAGGTATATATGAGAAATCCCAGACTAAACAACTATGGCTTTTTGCATTATAACTGCCGGGGTGTTTTAAGAAACTGTATCTTTGACAATTTATTTGGAAAGGGACTATTATGGACGGTACATGGGAACGAATGCCTATAAATAAGGCCACGGCAACTTTGATACTTTTTGTGGTGGTTTTGTTTGCTTTTATTGCCATAGTTGCCAGCTCGATTGTGAAAATTGACGGTGATGAAGTGGGGATCGTGGAGAAGAAACTGTTCGGAGGAAGCCTTCCCGAGGGAAAGGTTCTGGCTGTAAACAGAGAGAACGGCGTTCAGGCCCAGATTCTGGCGCCTGGCTGGCATGTCAAATGGAAATGGCAGTACAATGTCACCCAGATTAAGATGACCGAGATAAAGACCGGGTTTGTGGGCCTGATACAGGCGGCGGACGGGCGAAGCCTGCCGGCTGGCGCAATTTATGCGCCGGAATGGAAGGACCCGGAAAAAATGCTCAATGCCGAGTATTTCCTCGGCCAAGGCAAGGGTTATAAAGGCCCCCAGCTTTCAGTACTTTCGCCTGGCAGGTACCGCATCAATACCAAGCTGTTTACCATAACAACAGAGCCGATAACAAATGTTACGGTTGGCACGGTTGTGGTTATTAAGAGTAACGTGGGCGAAGCAGTTGACTCTGAAGACCGCCTGGTGGATGTAGGCCAGAAAGGGGTATGGAAAAAGCCGTTAACAGAAGGGAAGTTCAGACTACATACGAAGGCTTATGAAGCGACACCTATCAGCATTCGGCAGGTCAAGGTCAGCTACACCACCGAGAAAGAACAAGGTGAAGGCAGCGGGTATCAGCCTATGAAGCCAATAACTGTTCGCAGTAAGGACGGCTTTACGTTTCCCGTAGATGTTCGCATGACCTACAAGATAAACAGCGAAGATGCGCCGCAAGTGGTTGCCACTGTCGGTGATGATGCACTTGTTCTGACCAAGCTGGTGACGCCGGCAGTGAGAGCAATATTTAGAAATAATGCTGAAAAGGTCAAAGCGCTCGAATATGTTCAGAACCGCTCCAAGCAGGAAGCGCAAAGTACATCAATGCTCAAAGAGGAACTCGCCAAATACGGAGTAACCGTTCTTGCTGTTCGTATCGGCGATATCGGAGACGAAAAGAGCCTGGGTTTGCTTCTGAAGACCCAGACAGACCGTGAAATAGCCCTTCAGGAACAGGCAACGTTCGAGGAACAGCAGCGTGCAGCGGAAAAACAAAAGGAACTGACAAAGACCAGGCAAGAGGCAGAAGAGGAAAAACGGCTGGCAACTGCCATGTACAACGTTCAGATAGCTGAGCAGGATAAGCAGAAAAGAATTATTGGGGCACAGGCAGATGCTGAACAAATTCGCATTACCGCGGAGGCGAAGGCCCTGGCTTATAAGAAGATTTCCGAGGTGATTGGCCCAGACAATGCCGCTCTTATCGAGATTATGAAACTGGTCGAGGCCGGGGGAGTCAGGATTACGCCGGAAGTAATGGTCGGCGGCGCGGGTGCAGGTATGACCGATGCGCTGATGGGAACTGTTCTGAGGGGGATGCTCGATAAAGAGGCTGCTTCCAGGGGAAAATAAAAGACATCTATGATATAGATGCTGAAAGCTCAAAAGCCCGGAAGATTAGATAATATTTTCGGATTAGTGGAGCGTTTCGAATTAGCTCCTGCAGGTTGTAAAAGAAAGATGTTTGAAAGTGTTGCATGATAAAAACTCCTTTGTTTTGGTTGTAAGTATTTTCCTTAACGACAGTTATATAACAGCCAAAACGGAGGAGATTGCAAGAAAATAATGATTGTAAACTATTATTTAATATGGATTTACGTATTTCGCACAAGGGTTTTTATTTATTTGTGAAAGGAGATGAATTATATGGTTTGCGAAGAAAAACCTCAGGTGCCCGAAGAACCCCAAGTGACACCATCCGAAGAACCTCAAGAGACGCCATCGGGAAAGCCTCAAGAGGCACCATCAGAAGAGCCTCAACGGGCGCCGGCAGAAACCCGAAGAGAGTTAGTATTTATTCGGAGAGGGAGTTAGATGGGCAGTCTGGCTCCCTCCTGTAGCTGATTTCTCCTGGAATTTGTAATAATTCTCAGGTACGCTAACCCCGTGTGTCACTCTACGAAAAGCGGGCTACTTACCCCCTTGGTGGGGCACCTCCCAAAATGTTTTCAATCGAAGAAAACCACCTTACAGGGAGACCATAGGAAGCCCAGCAGAATATCAACCGCAATTATCCAAGCCGTTGGAAGTGCAGGCCAAAAGAGGCGGAAGAACCATTTTTGACAGGGATCAAAATAGCTATTGAACAGGAAAACTGGGAAAATGCCTATACGTACCTGCCTTCGGCGACGGCTGAGGAGCGAGCTAAAAATGTCAGAGCGGCCATAGATTGCTACCGAGCGGCGCTGGAGATACGCAAGAAGGACAAGTATCCGCAGTATTATTGCCAGACGGCTGCAAACCTCGGAGTGGCGCTGACGTCTATAAACAATCCTGATGCTTGCTATTGGCTGAAAGAGGCATACGCCTTGAGGGAGTATCTGGAAGACCAGGGCAAGAGGCTTGAGGAACTCATCCAGCAGATTTGTAAAAAAGAATAAAAACCTGCGGTGAAACCGGTGTAAAGAAAAAACCGCTGTGAGCCGCCTTCGTAAAAACTACGGCGGACAAGAAACTCCGATACAAAAAACCGTTGCCTAAGTATCTAACGTCGCCGTCCACCTTCGTTAAAACTTCGGCGGATAAATACCGGCGACGGCTAAACAAAACCATCGTTAATCAAAATTAAGTACTGCAAATTCCTTATGGTATTTCTTTGCGGCGAGGTCGTAAGCTTTTGCGGCGGAGATAGGTGAATCGAAATAGCCGAGATATTCGCGCTTGTTGTTGTGCCAAATTGCAGCGTGAAATTTGCCCTTATCCCTTGCAAACCAGACACCTTTATATCCAGAGCGGTTCTTTCTTCTTCGGGAATTCCAGGCGTTTTGTGCGACGGTTGCAGGGCGGAGATTTGCCCTTCGATTGTCCAGGCCATTGCGATTGATATGGTCGATGACAAAATTCGTGACTCGTCGCTCGTGACCCGTGACTCGTAAGTAGTGGTTTGAGTTTAGTGCTTCATAGAAATTCAGGATTTGGCCCTTCGGCACTTCGATGTTGCTCAGTGTAAACGAGCTCAGGACTTGTCGGTGCATAAGCATTCGAGAGTATCGGCCTGAAGGTAATCGTATAGAACGCTCGGCATAAAAGGTGTTTTTGCCGGGACAAATACGCCATTTGTATCTGCTAAGATAGACATAGTCATCAGGGTCAACAATGGCGTATTTGCCCTGCGTTAAGGGAATTCTTCAAAACGGATAGCCGTAACGCAAACGACGATACACAAGGACCGGCTTTGCAACAAGATTATCCAGCCAGTCAGGAATCTTGAATTTGATATTGTATTCTAAAATTTTCGCCTACCACTCCGCGAGGGAAACTGCGGGAAATCCTAAATTCTAAA
>Ga0307432_1001694_pt1 | contig 12941 bp, 9 predicted proteins | sample SalMarWE160150MG_FD_202158 | JGI IMG/M metagenome (GOLD analysis project Ga0307432, IMG submission 202158) | Salt marsh sediment microbial communities from the Plum Island Ecosystem LTER, Massachusetts, United States - WE1603-150 | ecosystem: Environmental > Aquatic > Marine > Intertidal zone >...
GTTTGGAAAATCTATTATTGATAAATTAGAGGTTGATTATTACGCGAAAATAATATCAATGAAAAATAATGGAGATTTCGGTAAATCTCTAATTAAAGGACTTTTTAACAGATGAGAAAGAAAGGCAAAAGCAATATAATAGACTGTCATAATAAAGCTTTGCGTTGGATTAAAAACAATACAATTCCGGAACAGGGAATAATAGTCAGTTCGAAAAAGAAAGTTCCGTACCTGGAAGTAACAGGATACTTGATTCCTACGCTAATCTATGCGGGAGAGTATAAACTGGCAAAACAATTTGCGGAGTTTCTTTCATATATGCAGCGTTCAAATGGTGCATTTGCGGGACCTGACGGGAAGGAATACGTTTTTGATGCTGCTCAGGCTTTGCGAGGATTGTTAAAGGCTTCGGAGTACTGGGACCGCTTTAAACCTTTTGCTTTAAAAACTGCAGATTATATTGTAGCTTCTATTCGGGAAGACGGGCGAATACCTGATCCTTATAGCGGGAAAATTCCGGAGTACGTGCATGTTTATATTTTACCTGTTCTTGTAAGGGCATCTCGAATTTTAAATAAACCGGAATATTTTGAGATAGCAAAAAGATCGCTCGTTTCCTATAAGAATGTAACAAATATTTTAAACGAAAACTATTTAACGCATTTCCTTGCTTACATAATAGATGGTTTTATAGATATGGGTGAAACGGATTTTGTACGCTCTTTTGTCGAAAAAATATTCTCTTCTCAGTCAAAAAAAGGATTTATCCCGGCGTTTGCAAATGCGAGGTGGATTTGTAGTGTTGGGACTGCTCAATTTGCAGTTATCGGATACAAGTTAGGAATGAATGAAAAAGCGAATAAAGCAATGGAATATTTATGCAACATCCAGAATCCTTCCGGAGGATTTTACGGGAGCTACGGTTATGGTGCAAAATACTTTCCCAATGAAGAAATAAGCTGGGCAAATAAGTTTTTCATAGATGCTGTACATCTCAGAATAAAATCATTTTTTAATCGCAATGCCGCTATTTTTCCAATAGAAGTATCTGATGATGATGAGAGATTAAGTACAATTCTTAGACATTCAGGTAACCTTGATGGTAAGAAAATTTTGGACGCGGGTTGCGGAAAAGGACGTTTCGCTAAAAGAGTAAAAAGTCTTTATCCGTCCTCTGAAGTCCATGGTATGGATATCTCAAAAGAACTGTTAAAAGAGGTTCCTTCCTCGATCATTAAGAAGGAAGGTAGTATTTTGAATTTACCATACGATACGGAAACCTTTGATGCCGTTTTTTGTGTTGAGGTTTTGGAACATGCAGTTCGAACTGAAAAGGCAATTGAAGAGTTATGTCGTGTACTTAAAGATAACGGCAAAATCGTTATTATCGACAAAAATATTGAAAAGTTGGGTAAGATGGAAATAACTGATTTCGAACAATGGTTTGCCAGGAAGGAAATTAAGAAATTCCTTGAAAAACATTGTTACGATGTGACGGTAAAAGAGATAGATTATAATAACAAGAAGGCGGATGGTTTGTTCTTGGCGTGGACTGGAATAAAAGGACCGAGCGTTTTAGATCGTGAGCAGTGGTATAACGTAATGATCGGAGAGAGAACTGTTCGTGATTTAGCCCAGAAAATCAGGAATAATCAATTTCCCGTTTGGATTAAACCTCTTCTTAGTCGATCTTCACCCCGTGATACATTGTTGGAATTGGGTTGTGGAACGGGAGAACTTTCTGCAATTCTCGGTGTTCATGGAAGAATTCCTTATCTTTTGGATTATTCCAGAGATGGTATAGATTATGCAAAACAACTTTTTCAAGAATTAGATATTCAAGGTCATTTCTATTGTGCGGATATTTTGAAGGAAATACAAATGGATGGAGATTCGATAGATTGGGTCTGGAGTAGCGGACTCCTCGAGCATTTCTCGGATGAAAAAATAATGGATATACTAAAAGAATCGGTTCGGGTTTGCAAGAAGGGCGTTATAAGCCTAGTTCCAAATGCCAGTGCAATTTTTTATAGAATTGGGAAATTCAGAATGGAGCAAGAAGGAAGTTGGCTTTATGGCAAAGAGATACCGAAATTCACAATGAAAGATTATTTTGAAACGGCAGGATTGAAAAACATTGAAGAGTATTCTATTGGCGTTTACCATTCTCTTAAGTTCTGGGGTTCGGAAGAAAAAGAAAACAAAAGATTCTTTGATAGCCTTAGCCAGGAAGAAATAAAGAATTTAAATCAGGGTTATTTATTGTTTACATATGGAGAGAAATAAAATATGTTTAAGAGATTATTCCCAAAGGAATGATGCTGTAGTGACCCAAAATTCGCCTAAAGTGAGTGTTGTATTGCCTACTTACAATGGTGCCAAATATATACGCCAATCAATAGATAGTTGTTTGAAACAAACTTACAGTAATATAGAATTGATTATTGTTGATGATGGCTCTACAGATGAGACTTTTGAGATAATCGATTCTTACGAAGATAAGAGAATCAAGTTTATAGAGCATAAAAAAAATAGAGGGCTTCCACATGCCCTCAATACAGGTTTTAAAAATGCTACCGGTGAGTATTTGACGTGGACTTCGGATGATAATTATTACGCCCGAGAAGCCATAGAGGTTATGGTTAAAACATTAGACAATAATAAAAAAATTGATTTTATATATTCGAATTATTGGTATATAGATGGCGAAGGTAATAAGGTGAAGGCCGTAAACAGAAATCCTGCCGAGGTGTTAAAAATGGGTAATTATCTTGGTCCTTGTTTTCTTTATAGGAGAAAGGTTTATCTGGAGGTCGGTGAATTTGATTCTGATTATCGGTTTGTCGAAGATTACGAATACTGGCTTCGTGTAAGGCAAAAATTTTTAATGTGTAAAATAGATGAATACTTGTATTATTACAGAAGGCATAATAGTAGCATTACCGCTCGATATGGTATGGAAAAAATTAACAAACAAAGAGATAGAGTAAGAAGAAAATATTTTCGTGTTTATGCCAGGTGTTTTTGGGATGCGAAGAGGCATTTTAAGGAAAAAGAATATTGTAAAGCAATGAAATTAATAGTAAAGTCTCTTTTTTTTAACCCTCTTTATTTTAAAGCATGGGTATTATTTACTTTTCTTCTCTTTACATTTTTTAGAAGATGGTTATACAGATTAAAAAGAGCAATTTTAAGATGATAGATTTAAGTAGATATATAGCAATTATAAATACTTTTAATTTGTTTAAGCATATAAAGGTATATTTTAAGTGAAAATTTTAATCTATACTCATGAATTTCCTCCATATCATGGAGGTGCCGGAATTTATGCCTATGAATTGGCTGACGGGTTGTATAAGTCGGGGCAAGATGTCTATGTGCTGGCTCCTATATATGGTAAGGAAGATTCCTTTGTAGATGAAGATACCGGGTTTGAAATTATACGTAAACCTTTCGGATGGAAAACGGTTCGAAAAAATTTCTTATTTTTTATTCGAACGCTTTTAAAGGTACGTCCGGATATTACTATGGTAGTAGAATGTGATGCTCAGATGCAAGCTGCTAGATTTAGACGCATCTGGCCTTTTCCTTATATTATTACCGTACATGGTTCCGAAATTTGGAGCTACTTTGATTCAAGAAAAGGATATTTTAATTTGAGTCCTAAAGAAACTTTACGAATGAAGCAGTTTTTTCTGGGGGCACGGCAGTTAATAGCCGTTTGCGACAGCACCAAAAATCTTGTTCTTGAATATTTACCCGAAGCTAAAGAAAAAACAACTGTCGTCCATAATGGAATTTCTCTGGAGTCATTTCCTGTATTAAATAAGACGGAAATTGAAAAATATCGTTCTACTTTAGAATTACATGGTGAAAAGATTCTTCTTTGTGTTTCGCGTTTAGCACAGACTAAAGGATACGAAGTCTTACTTGCTGCGTTTAAGAAAGTCCTTGATGTTTTACCTAAAACAGAACTTCTAATTGTTGGAGAGGGTTCAGAAAGAAATAATCTTCAAATTCTTGCCGGAGAACTACACTGTAATGAAAAAGTACGTTTCATAGGTAAAGTCCCGCGTAGAGAAATACATGTGTACTACAATATTTGCGACCTATTTGTTTTAGTTAGTCAACAAGAAGCATTCCCTTTTGTCTGCCTTGAAGCAAATGCCTGTGGTAAGGCAGTTGTGGCAGGGCGTACCGGTGGTATTCCCGAGATGGTGGAAAATAATGTAAATGGTGTTTTGATTGACCCAAATAATCCCGATAAGGTTGCAGAGATCATCGTTAATCTTTTGCAGGACGATGCTCACCGGAATGCTATGGGACAAAACGGACGGGAACTTGCGTTAAATGAGTTTACAAACTATGATATGGCCAAAAAGACATTGAAAATCATTCAGGATGTTATGGAAGGTTAATATTAAAAAAATTAAAAATTTTTCAAAAAAAATACGACTTTTACTTGGGGATTTCCGAATTATTTCAATTGCCTTGCTGGGATTTTTTGTAAGTGTTATAAAGAGGAAGATATACAAAAAATCAAAATTAGAACATAGAAAGATAAATGTCCTCTTTTCCATTAGTAACCTTTTGATAGGAGGTACGCAACAATCCGTAAAAAATTTTGCGCTTTCTTTAAATAAGGAAAAATTCAATGTATTTGTTTGTAGTGCGAAAGATTATTTGGGGAGAGGTAACAACGAACCTTTAACTAGGGAAATAGAAGAAGGTGGTGTGGAGATAATTAATCTAAGACTTACTAAATTTCGAAAATCTTCAGAAAAACAAAAATTTATTAAGATGCTGAAAGAAAAGAAAATTGATATTCTCCACAGTATGTTGGATCCCTTTGATAGATGGGGAAGTGTTTATGCTAAAGAGACAGGAGTGCCTGTTACTATAATAAAAAAAGCCACGACTTATCTTTCAGATAATTCCTTAGAGGTAAAAATTACTAATAGGATAATTGATAGATGGTTTATTGATAAATTCATCTCTGTATCAGAAACAGTGAGTGATTATTTGATTAAGTATGAAAATGTGGATCCTGATAAAATTATTTTAATCCCTAATCCTGTTGACACAAAATATTTCGCGCCGGGAAATGGAGATAGAATAAAAATAAGAAAAGAACTTGGTGTTAAACCAAAAACGATATTGGTGGGAAATACCTCAAGATTTGTTGTAAGAAAGGGTGTAGAGTATTTTTTAAGAACAGCGGCGGAGATTAGCAAGCAAAATTTAGATGTGAAATTCCTTTTGGTAGGTTGGGGGAGTGAAGAGGAACGCTTGAAGAGCCTTGCATCATCGCTTAATATAGAGAAAAAAGTATTATTTGTTAAAGCCAGACGTGATATCATGGATTTACTTGGTGCCTTTGATATATTTTTATTTACTCCACTTTCAGGAGAAGGGCTTCCCAATGCTATGCTGGAAGCAATGGCGATGGCAAAGCCTATTGTGGCATCTAATGTAGGTTCGAATCCTGAATTAATAACCGATAATGTGAGCGGTTTTTTGCCTGCACCGGATAGTTGGGCAGTATCTGTTGATTCCTTGGATATAAAAAACTTATCCAGAGCGGTGATGAAGTTAGCCCGGGATTCCGCTCTGCGCGAAAGATTGGGTAATGAAGCAAGGAAGAGAATGCTTTCTTGTTTTAGCACAGATATTGTTGTCGAAAAATTAGAGGATTTGTATATTAAGTTATTAGATAGAAAAAAAAGTAAAGTTAATAACTAAGGGAGACTTCGTGTTAAAAGAGGAATCGATCTGGATAAAGGAAATTTTGGAAGAAGTAGAAGGATCTCTTGTTCGTGATGTTTTGGATGTTGGTTCTTCAACCTTACAATTCAGGACTCAAACGCAACCATACATAGAGGAAAATGTTTTTAGACCGTTAAGAGAAAGAGGACTATCGATTTTTTATCTGGACAAAAAAGAAAACATTGGTGTTGATTACGTGTATGATGTAGAAAATACGAATATTAGCGAAATCGGAAAAGAGTTTGATCTCGTAATTTGTTGTAGTTTGTTAGAACACGTGAAAGAACCGAAAAAGATCTGTTCTTTATTGATTGATTTGACAAAACGAGATAGATTTTTATTGGTTACGGTTCCTAAAAGTTACCGATACCATCCGGATCCTATAGATACTATGTTTCGTCCTTCGATTGACACACTCATTTCTATGTTTCCGGGGATGGAGGTTGTTGAAAAGAAAGTAGTTTACGTAAAAGGTAAAGAAAGATATAAATTATCTGTAATATCAGAATTATTACGATATATTATTCCGGCGTTTAATTGGAAGGTGAATTGTCTTTTTATGAGGAAAACTAAATGAGGATAGCCTTTCTGGTCGGTACGTTTCCTAATTTGACCGAGACTTTTATCTTGAATCAAATTACCGGATTGTTAGATCGGGGGCATGAAGTAGATATTTATGCTGTTAAGAAAGGAGAGACTTCTAAAATACACCCTGAGATTGAGAGCTATAATTTATTTAAAAAGACGTATTTCTTAAGTGATCTTAAAATTTCTCGAAACAAGTTTATCCGCACGATGAAGGTTTTCAGGCTAATCTTCAAAGGTCTCAGGAAAAATCCTAAGGCGGTACTTAGGGCATTGAATTTATTTAAATATGGGAAGAGAGCTTTTTCATTGGAACTATTGTATAAAATTTCTCCTTTTTTGGGGAAAAAGCCGTATGATATTGTTCATTGTCATTTTGGTCATGTAGGCAACCTGGGAGTTTTATTTAAAGACCTTGGTGCTATTAAGGGTAAAATGGTAGTGACTTTCTACGGGTTTGACGTCAGTTATTATGTAAAGAATAATGGAAGAGTCTACAGGGAGCTGTTCGATAAAGGAGATTTGTTTATAGCTTTAAGTGATTACATGAAGAGAAAATTAATAGAATTGGGATGTAAGGAAGAGTTTATAATTAAACATCCGTTAGGTGTTAATCCTGAAGAGTTTATCTTTCGAGAGAGAAAGCCGGTATCTAAGAATCTCCTTAGAATTTTAAGTGTTGCCAGATTTGCCGAAAAAAAAGGTTTAGAGTATTCAATTAAAGCCGTCGCAGAAATTTTAAAATTTTATAATGTTGAATATATAATCGTAGGAGATGGTCCTTTGCGGGATAAAATAAAAGAGCTAATTAAAGATTTGAAGATTGAGGATAAAGTTGAAATGCTTGGATGGAGAAACAAAGAGGAATTAAAAAATATATTTGATACCTCAGACATATTCGTACTACCAAGTGTAACAGCGGAAAGCGGTGATGAAGAAGGGACGCCTACTGTATTACTTGAAGCTATGAGTTCCGGAATGCCCGTTATATCAACTTATCATGCGGGTATACCAGAGCAGGTTCGAGATGGCAAATCCGGTTTTCTGGTACCGGAACGGGACGTGGACTCTTTGGCAGAAAAAATTAAATACCTTATTGAACGTCCGGAAATATGGCCAGAAATGGGTCGTTCCGGGCGAAAATGGGTGGAAGAAAATTACGATATAGTGAAACTGAACGATCGGTTAGTTGAAATCTATAAAAAGTTAATTGGTGAAGATAACTGATAAGTATAAAAAAAACAATAAGGTTAGTCCCGTTACGGTACCGATATTTAACAATACTTTTGGGCTTATATATACACTCAAGGGTTCAGTGAGGTAAAGGTTTTTCACTTGATATTTTGAAACCTTTTGAAATCTCTTTTTTATCCCTTAATTGTAAATCAGAATTTGGATAGGGAGTACATAGTAGTTTGGAATGCCAGCATTGATCTCCTTCTTCAGGCGTATAAATTATCAATCCTGAATTTGTTTTAAATTTTTTCATTCGTGCAACAGGTATCGGTTGAATTCTTCTGTTAATATTCTGTTTAAGGTCGGGAAGCTGTTCCCCTACTCCCAGAAGATTGATTATTAAAAAATTGAAAAATAAAATTACTTTTATTTTTCTAAAATTTGCAAATCTAAGAGTGCTTAAAACAAAAGTTCCGGCTCCTAATATCCAGAAACTCGAACCTGCAAAGCGTAGAGATGGAGCAGAGAAGAACCAGAAGACGAGATTTGCTATTGGCAGAATGAGAAAAGACCATAGGAATAAAGAGCTTTCTCCCTTTTTATGCTTATATTTATTATAGCAGAGAATAAGAATTCCCTCGATTGTCAGTGCGATGGGTACAAAAATGTCAAATATATTCTGTTTGCCAAATAATCTCGATGCCCAGGGTCTGATCCATTGCCAGTTTCCCAGAACTACCTCAGGAGAAGCTCCGGGTAGCCTTGCCCAGCTTTGAATCCATCTGGCTTCGTTGATTACCACTTTTGCAGGTAAACGCCATTCTACAGGAAATAGAGTAAGAGTGCTTGGATAAATTAAATATCCACTAAGTATTATATTTCGGGCTATCCAGGGGATCAAAATCAAAGCAACAAAAGCTAAGCTGTAGAAAAGAAATGGTATCCTTTTTAATGAATCTTTTCTTTCGTAATTTTTGGTACATGAAATTAAGGCAATCAGCGAGGCAATTAATCCAAAAACAAAAAAACTAACCTTTATAGTTGTTCCTAATGCTGAGAAGATAAAAATAAAGAGCAGTTCTTCTATGTTTTTTTTCTCTTGGGTTAGTAGGTTTAGTAGTCTGGATGAGATGAGAATACCTAAAATAAATATCGGTATATCCGGAGATACACTTGCAGTAGAACCTCTTAAGATAATGTTAATGACCGGAGCTAGGAGTAACGATTCAAAAATTTCATAGCTGTGTATTTCTTTCCGATTGTTGAGAGGGTCTTTAGCCCAAGGATTGATTTTGCGGAGAAGCCTGAATGAGCTTATTGATAAATGGGTAAAAAGAACCAATAAGAATAAACCATTGGTAACACGGTAAGATTTGAGGAAATATATATTTTGTTCCAGCATAGCGGCGAAAAGAAAATTTGAGTTATTGTAGGCTAATCTGGAGTGTAAATTCCCTAAGCCTGGGATAATGGGATATTGCTTTATCCAGCGAATGGTCTGTAAATGATATAAACCTGCATCGTAAGGTCTTACAGGTCCAAAGGAAAAATTTGCTACTATTATTGCTACGGTTAATATTAATAGCCAGAAGACCTTATTTTTGGGGATTTTTTCTCTGGCAATTTGTAAATTACTTTTCCAATGCAAGGATAGACCTAATAAGCCTAAAATTAATATCAATAAAGATATTTTCCAATCAACTCGAAACCAAATATGCCATAACTGGAGAATAACAACTGCAATTGCTAATCCGAACCAGAAGAAAAGAAATATATTATTTATAGAAGAAAATTCAATTTTTAAAAGTCGACAGATTAATATTCCGACACCTATAAAAACCAGAATAGACATTATCCAAATAAATATAACTGAAGCCATTGCAACAAGTAAATTCAACAATATCTTATCCCCCTCATTGATTACAGCTTTTTATTCTATCAAAGTTTAAATACAAAGCAAATCATCGATAGAAACAATCAATTATTAAAAAAAATAAACGAATTGGGCATTAAGTCAAGTAGAGCTTGACTCTAAAAAAATCTTATCTATATTATAATATGCCTAGTAAAACTGGAATTGCTTTATTTGTCTATAACAGACCTTATCACACACAAAAAGTGCTTGAAGGTCTTAAGGCTAACAATATATCTAAATTGTATATATTTTCCGATGGTTCAAAAAACGGACAAGATCAAACACAGGTAAATGAAGTCAGAGGTTTAATAAAAAATATCGATTGGTGCGAAACTGAAATACATATAAATCTCAAAAATAAGGGGCTCGCCAATTCAATTGTTGCCGGAGTTAACTATGTTTCAAACAAACACGAAAGAATTATAGTGCTTGAGGACGATTGTGTCCCTTCTCCCGATTTTGTTTCTTTTATGGAAGCTTGTTTTGATAAATACGAGAATAAAGAGAGGATAATGAGCATAAGCGGATATTCTCTACCAATCAAAATCCCGGACAATTACAAATATGATATTTACTTTACTTATCGACCGAATTTCTTTGGATGGGGAACCTGGCGGAGAGCGTGGAATTTTTTTGAAAAGGACGAAACGCTTTTAAAAGAAATTAATGAATCCAGGAGATTTAATAAAAAGGTCGTCAGGGCAGGAGATATTTTGATTTCTTTGATAGAAGCACAATTAAAAGGAAACATTGATTCCTGGGCGGTATTCTGGGCTTTAAATATCATTAAGAGGGATTGTCTTTGTATTTACTCGGTTGAGCCCAGAGTCAAAAATATTGGCTTTGACGGATCAGGCGTACATTGTAGTCCTCAGACCAAATATGATACAGGATTAATTAAGCGTTTTAACGGGAATTATATTCTTCCCGATGTAAATGAATTAAACGGAAAAATCTTAAAAGAATTTAAGCGCTTTTACTCAATTCCATATGGGATAAAAGTCAGGACAAAAATTAAAAATTTGTTAAAGTTCCTGCATTTATTTGCATTATTTAAAAAGTTTAAACTAAAAATTACTGGAACGAGATCAAAAAAATGAATAAAAAAACAAAAATATGTTTTTTTGGTCTTTACGATCCTCTCTACAACAGACACAGGGTTATCTTAGAAGGTCTAAAAGCCAGAAAAATCAATTTTTATGAATGTTGTTTGAACAAAAATTACGGGTCGTATCTTAATAACTTTTTAGTTGGCAATTTTCACTTAATTAAGAAATACCTGAATACTAAAAAGGATTTTACTCATATGATTATATGGGGTGATAGAGCAGGCGCGTACTTGGGATGGCTTTTGTCTAAACTTGGACGAAAAACACTCATTTTCGATCCTATTACCTCGGTTTATTCAACGTTGATCGAAGAAAGAAAACTGATTTCCCCATCTTCATTAAAAGCAAAACTTTTTTTTTATTATGAGAAATTGGCTTATAAATTGTCTAACCATATTCTCGCCCCCACAGAGGAATTCAAACAGTATTTTTCTGAACTTTTTTCGGTAAAACCCGAAAAAATTGACGTGTTGCCCGTTGGCGGAATAGTAGAAAAATTTGACCTTAAACCTTCGATGAAAAAACCGGGCGAACTCAAAATCCTTTATTGGGGAGGATTTCATCCACAGCACGGTGTTGAATTTATAATACGCGCGGCAAAGATTGTTGAAGAATATAACAGGAGAATATCTTTTAAACTAATAGGGAAGGGGCATTGCTGGAAAGAATCAATAGCTTTGAGTAAAAAATTAGGAATTTCCAATATCACTTTTACCGGTTACTTGCCGGGTAAAAACTTAAGGGAAGAAACTATTAATTCGGATCTAATTCTTGGCTTTTTCGGAACGAGTGAAAGAGCAGATAGGTCAATTGGGAATAAGGTTTTTGAAGCTTTAGCCTACGGGAAACCGGTTATAACAGAGAAGTCGCGGGCAATTCGTAAACTTTTTACGCATCAGAAGGAGCTATATATGGTTACCCCTGGTAATCCAAGAGAAATTGCAGAAGGGATAATCAAATTATACAAAGATCCCGCCATGCGTGAGAAAATAGCGTTATGTGGATATGAAAGATTAAAAAGGGATTTTTCGGAAGAGAAAATTGCCGAAAAGTTGATAAACTTAATTGATGCCTTATGAAAAATTGGTATAAAATTATTTTTTGTTCAATTCCTATATTCTTTGTCGGTTTGTTTAATGGCGGAGCATCACAATTAGCAGTATACTTAATGGGGCTTTACATGATTGTTCTCCTATCCGTTTCAATTTTTGTAAATAAAGATGAAATTATAAAGAAAAACCTCTCCCTTCTGCCTTTGACTATCTTTACCGGAGCTTCACTTGTTGCCACCCTATTTTCTCCAGCCTTCTTATCCTCGATGGAAGGATTCCTAGAGTATTTTGCTTATTTGATTTTTTTTCTTGCCTTACTTCTAATTAAACCGGATAAGAAATTACTATTACTAAGTGTTTTTATTTTTTGCTTGATTGAACTAATCGTTTGTTTTTTTCAAATTGGTTCCGCACGGGTTAGCGGAACATACGGATATGCTAATTTTTTCGTTTTCCCACTCGTGATTGGTTTTATCTACAGCTTTGAAATAAAAAATAAAACAATAAAATATTCGTTAATGGCATTGTTTTTTATTTTTTCTATACTCACAGGTTCGAGAATTGTACTCATTTTAATTCTCGTTCTACCTTTCTTCCTTCTTAAGCGTAAAATTGTTGCGCTTGCCGCCCCGATTCTGCTGGGTCTTGTACTTTTGATCCCTAACCCCATAAAGAAAAGGGTAATGGGAAAAGTTGAAACATATTCTCTTCAACGTCCGAATATCTGGAAACAGGCTATAAAAACCGGTCTCGATAAACCTTTAACAGGCTGGGGGCTCAGGAGTTTCGAGAAGGCTTCACTCCAATATAACTTTCATGTGAAAGGCAAATACCAGAAGAAGGCTAAAATTGCTCACAATCAATTTCTACAGTACTTTACGGAAGGCGGAATCATCTTATTTTTATCTTATTTGTACTTGTTCGTCGTATTTTTTATCAATTTTAAAAAGATCGGAAAAACAGAACGGATTTTAATATTGGTAATTTTTATCCATTCCTTATTAGATAACGTTTTGTACCTGCCCGCAAACTTTCTTATTTTGATTGTTCTCCTTTATACGGCTGATAATTCAAAAGAAAAATATAGTCTTAATTTTTCTTTACCGGTCAAACTAATATTTATCTTGCTGTCCCTAATTTATTTAATTCCTTTATCTGCTTATTGTGCAGTAAAAAAGGCAGAGACAGAGTTTAAAAAACAAGAATATGAAAATGCCATGTATTATTTTGCTCTGGCAGAGTCATTATGGCCTTTGCCCCGTTATTCCACATACCTTGGCACGGCAAATGAACAAATGTTTTATGAAACCGGATTTGTCAGTTATTTATCTTTTGCTT
>Ga0307432_1001696_pt1 | contig 12930 bp, 13 predicted proteins | sample SalMarWE160150MG_FD_202158 | JGI IMG/M metagenome (GOLD analysis project Ga0307432, IMG submission 202158) | Salt marsh sediment microbial communities from the Plum Island Ecosystem LTER, Massachusetts, United States - WE1603-150 | ecosystem: Environmental > Aquatic > Marine > Intertidal zone >...
GCCTCTACGAACCGGTTGGCGAAGACAAGCCGGTAAAGTGTCAGGGAAGAACGTTGTCTGAGCGACGACGATTCCCCGAGATTACATCAGCTCACACGCATGAGGTGCAATATGGAACCTAGCCCTTCACGATGGTCTTCTGCTGTCCGTTCACGCTTATTTCGTTTTCCCACAAGGCGCAGGATACTGACCCCGCACGGATTCGTTCTATTGGCTGTTGGTTTGCCATTCATATCACCTTTGTGCCCGCCATCTAATTGTGACGGGCCTCTTTCAAGCCCCGGAAGAGGCTCGTTGCTCTGCTGTAGCACTGCACGCACGCGATCCCATCCGCTGCCTGCTGGTTGTGGCCCAGCGAGAGAACCACGTTGTCCTTCCCCCAGTCGTAGAGCCACATGTCCTGACCCGACTACGGTGATCCTGTCGTCGGCCGCGTGACCACCGATGCCCTCGGCGTGCCTCAGGTTCGTTTCGTTCACCGCCAGGGCCACGCTATTCGCGTCGCCGCTCGGACGCCTTCACGTCACCTTTGCTCTGCCGCTTCCAGCTCAGCATCCACGATGATCTTGTCGCACCAGCCGCACACAGGTCCGGCAAACTCATCTATCTCTCGTAGCTTGCCACAAGCGGGACATCTTCGCGTCGACGCCGACGACGGCTCTGAAGCCTGCAACCAACGTCGCTTGCGGACCTGCCGGAGCTCCTCAATCTGCTTCCCCAGTCGTCGCGTCCGAAGGTACCATTTCGCGATGGCACGCATGTCGTCGTCAGCGATGTGTTCGATGTCGATGAAACCCATGGTGAGGTACTTCAGTACCAGGTACTTCGCCCGCCCGGGGATCCTTTCGCTGACGATGCTGAGCATGATGACGGCGTGCTTGAGCTCTTCGCGGATCCTGTCCATCTTGTAGCGAACCTTGTCGAATGCTGGCCTGAGCCTGTCAAAGTCGATGGTCCCGAACGCACCCCAGTCAAGCTGGCCGGACTCGTTCACCTCTGGCCGGATGTCGCATCGACGCCGTTGAACAGGTAACGCCAGAATCGGCCCCCATTCCTGGATGATGACCCACCGTTCCAGTTCCGCCGGATCAGCCAGTTCGTCGTCATCCAAGCCGGATACGCTACCGTAGCCTTTGTGTCGTTCGACCTTGACCAGGACCGACGCCGGTACCACTATGTTGTTCTCTGTTTCGATTGTCTCCATGCTCATTTCAAGCACCTCCAAGCCGCAACCGCTCTTTGACGGTTCGCCCGTTTCCGAGTGAACCGGCAGAGTGACGCAGCCACGTGCTTTCGCGAAGCTGCGGGCGGAGCGGACCCCTCGATAAAGCTTTAGGCCCGTAGGCCGACCCGCAGGGGAAAGGTTTACGATAAGGGGTCTGCGTGTCCGCAGCGAGCCTCAGTCACTACAACTGGAGGCCGTCCGTGGGTTCACGGCCGTAGTCTTTGGCGAAGCGGAGGGCCGTCAAGCGGACCCCTCGATAAAGCTTTAGGCCCGCAGGCCGACCCGCAGGGGAAAGGTTTACGATAAGGGGTCTGCGTAGCCCGGAGCAGGGAGCCTATAGCGGTGCCGCTTGCCGTTCTTCTTCCGTGAATGGCAACGCAAATACATCCTGCCCACTTCGATACCAAAATCGCGGGGTGAAATTCAAGAGGGTAGGTCTGCACTACACGGGTCTGGGCATCGACACCTGCCTTTCTGTACCCGCCAACGCGGATTCTTCAAGCAATTTCATGCGATTTTTCCAAAACGTGCGAAGGTTGGGCTAGTTGCAGCTGGACGGAGCGCTGCGCGATCGCGGAGCGACTCGTAGCCGAATTCTGGGAATTCCTGCCCGGTGATGTGCGTCGTTGCCACCCCGCCCAGTTGGCCGACGAAATCCCGCTCCTGATCAACCTCCATTTGGACTCGGAGCGCTGCCTTGCGGATAGGCGTGCCGCCGCCGGCTTTCTGACTGACCCCTGAAACAAGCCCGCCGTTTGTGCCGCTAGGTCTGCGCAGAGTGAACGATCCCCGCTTCGCACCGCAAGCGGAAGAGGGGGGCGGTCATCAGAAACCACTCAACGCGGCCAACGCGGGAAGGAGTATCCGATGTTTCCATACAACTCACCGTATAGCGGTCAATCGCTTCCTGGTGCACCCGTTTCGTTGGCCATGACCCGTGCCTACCCGGTCATCGATGACGATGTCGGTTTGCACGGCTTGCATCATCCCGCAGTATCCAACCACATGGATGAACCGAGGCCGGGTGCGCAGTATCCCCCGCTTGCGCAGCGAGATTCGTATGAACCGCCAGCCATGGTGTACCGAAGCGACCTTCCAAGATACAGGGCGCCCATCCCCTGGCACGACGTCGATGTGCCAGAGACACCGCCGATCGAAGCACTGTCATCGTTGGATCAGGAATCAGCGCTGAGCATCGACTACGGCTCGCCGCTTGACCAGTGGCTGACAGAAAGGGTTCTGACGCAAGCTTTGCTGGAGGTGTCGGCAATGGGCAGAGCGGAACCTGTTCCAGTCGATCTTCCAAGCGTGATAGCAGACGCCATCGCCGGTATGCCGAGCCATGACGGAGAGTCGGCGTTCGATTCACCGGTATCGAGAGACGGCGGCGTTGAGCCTGGGACACCCCTGATCGGGCAAGTTGACGGGGAGGTGGAGCTGGGGCGGCACATTCTCAATGGTCGTTGCTGCCTGGATGAGCTCTTAGAGGAGGATTGGCTCGTCCGGCGCGCGCCGTTTGCGATGATGATGGACTTGGAGTAGTTGCCACCTGGCCCGCAGATGAAACTTCACCGCGGTTCTAACCGCTATCTCCACGACGAGGCAAACTGTCCACCAAAGCCTGTTTCACGCGGATGAGTGGGGAGACATGAGCGGCAACGCGACACGATCCACCGGAGACAAGGTCAGGCTCTTTCGGCGGGCGTTCACCGGCTTGACCAACGTGTATGGCACGTACGACCCGGCCACCGGCCGGGCGCGCCAAGTCAAACGCCCGGTCACCGATCGAGTCATCCTCGCCCACCTTCAGGGTAAGCAGCCGTACGGCGTGTATCTACTGGTCGGGGACCGAACCCGCGCTGTGGTTGCAGACTTTGACGTCGATGACCCAGAGCCACCAGTGGACTTCGTCGCCGCGGCCCGAGGCTACGCGCTGCCAGCCTACATCGAGCGAAGCAAATCAAAGGGCTATCACGCGTGGATGCTCTTCGATGAGGCCGGCGTTCGGGCATCCAAGGCACGGCTCGTGGTCCGCCATCTTCTGGATGAGATTGACCGGCCCACCACGGAAGTGTTTCCCAAGCACAATCGGCTTGACATGCAGACCACGTATGGCAACTACATTTATGCTCCACTCTTTGGTGCACTGGTTCCCAAAGGGCGCACCGTGTTTCTTGATCCTGCATGCGGCTTGCGTCCCTACAGCGACCAGTGGCAGCTACTCGAGAATGCCAGGCGCGTGACGGAGGAACAACTCGACGAGATCATCGAGATCAACGAGTTGAGCCAACATGGGCCGGGACCAACCGCTAAGCCGCAACGAAGTCTGAGCACGGCATATCCGACCTACGGGCTGCCACCGTGTGCGCGGACCATGCTTGCCGAGGGGGTGACGGCCAACCAGCGTGTGGCTTGCTTTCGCCTGGCGGTGAACCTGAAGCGGGCTGGCCTCCCGGTGCATAGTGCGCTGGCCGTACTGAATGAGTGGGCGCGACGAAACCAACCCGAGGACGGCAAACGGATCATCACTGCCGCCGAAATCGCCGAGCAAACGCAGTGCGCGTATGACGGGTCGTACCGCAGCCGGGGCTGTGAGGAGCCCGCGGTCGCTCAGTACTGCGATCCAGCTTGTCCCGTGCGATCGGATTCCTATGGTCGCCCGGCTTCCAAGAGCCAGGATGCCGGTTGGTCGCCGGGTGCCCGGCGATTGGCTCAGACGCCAAGTTGAGAGAACCCGATGTCAGCACCTGTCGAGAACGTTGCTCATGCTCGTACGAAAGAGGTCAGCCTCCGCCACGAGTTGCTGCAACGGCGGTATCTCCGGAAGGATTCCGATGGCCGCGTGACCGAAACGACCCGCGAGATGTTCACCCGGGTTGCGAACGCGGTTGCCAGCGTGGACGCAGAGTACGGGGCGACCCAGAACGAGATCGAAGAACTGGCTACGGACTTCTTCCGGCTTATGGTCAGAGGGAAGTTCCTTCCCAACAGTCCGACCCTCATGAATGCGGGCCGCGAACAGGGCATGTGCAACGCCTGCTTCGTTCTTCCGGTGGAAGACAGCATTGATGGCATCTTCGACTCGGTGAAGCAGACGGCACTCGTACAGAAGGCCGGCGGAGGCACCGGGTTTGCGTTCGATTCTCTGCGGCCGACTGGCGATGTAGTTGCCTCCAGCGGCGGTAAAACATCTGGGCCGATCAGCTTCATGCGGGTCTTCTCGGAAACGACCATGGCCATCCAGCAGGGAGCCCACCGGCGCGGGGCCAACATGGCGATGTGCTCAATCAAGCACCCGGACATCCTCAACTTCATTTACGCCAAGGGCGATCGGTCAGAGTTCGCCAACTTCAATTTGTCCGTCAAGGTTACGAACTCCTTCATGATGGCCCTGGAGGAACCTCCGGACGGCCCGCACATCGTCATCAATCCGAGAACCGGCCGCCGGTACGTGATTCCGCGAAGTGTGGTTCCATCTGGCTACTCATTGCAGGATCTGGTGCCTGCAGGCGGTGTGACGGTTCCCTGCTATAGCCGACGCGATGTGTGGAACATGATCGTCACCAACGCCCATGCTACGGGCGAGCCCGGTATCTGCTTTATAGATCGGGTGAACGCCGACAATCCCACGCCCAAGCTCGGGCGGATCGATGCGACGAATCCCTGCGGTGAGCAGCCACTTCTCGCCAACGAAGGGTGCAATCTCGGTTCGATCAACCTGTCCAGGTTCGTCGACCGCAAGCGGGCTGATATCGATTGGAACGGCCTACGCGACGCCGTGAGCCTGGCCGTACGCTTCCTGGACAACGTGGTTGATCTGACCTGCTATCCGACTGAGCCGATCCAGACGCGTTCACTCGGCAACCGTAAGATCGGTCTCGGCGTGATGGGATTCGCCGACGCGCTCGTGCTCATCGGCATGTGCTATGACAGCGAGGCGGCACTCGGCCTTGCTTCCGGACTCAGCCGCTTCATCCAGGAACACGCTCATGAAGTGAGTTCCCAATTGGCCAAAGAGCGGGGCAGATTTCCCAACTGGGAAGGCAGCCGTTGGGATACTGAGGCCGGCATACCGATGCGGAATGCCACCGTCACGACGATCGCTCCGACGGGCAGCATCAGCATCCTCGCAGGGTGCAGCAGTGGCATTGAGCCGATCTACAGCTTGGCCTACCGCCGCAGGGCGCTGGAAGGGCAGGAGTTCGTCCAGGTTCATCCGCTTCTGGAGAAGCTTGGCCGTAGTGGCGGCTGGATGAACGATCGCATGCGAAAGGCGCTGCTCGAAGGCGTTTCCGCGTTTGAAGTCCCAGAAATCCCGAAGCCCATCACCGAAGCGTTGGTGACGGCTCACGAAGTCGCTCCCGACTGGCACGTGCGTATGCAGGCGGCATTTCAGCAGAACGTAGACAATGCCGTTTCCAAGACAGTGAACCTACCGAGTGACGCGAATGCGGCTGACGTTGACAAGGTGTTCCGGATGGCGTTCGGATTCGGCTGCAAGGGGATCACCATATATCGAGATGGTGCCCGGAGCGGTCAGACACTCTCGACGGGAAACGACAGGGAGACCGTCGTTTCGAACAATGGGGTAACGCCGAGAAACCGCAGCCGAATCACAAGTGGTCAGACTTTCAAGTTCCGCATGGGCTGCGGGACCTTATTTGTGACCGTCAATCGCGATGCAGACGGACTGTGCGAGGTCTTCGCCAACCTCGGGAAGGCCGGCGGATGTCCCTCGCAATCAGAGGCGACATGTCGAGCGGTCTCCACCGCGTTGCGGTCAGGGGTCGCACCCAAGGAGCTGAGCGAGCAGCTCCGTGGCATCCGGTGTCTATCGACGGCCGCAGCGCGGAAGGCGGGCAACGGCATCGACGTGTTGTCCTGTCCGGATGCCATTGCGAAGGCCATCGAGGAGGCGTGTGGCGACGCCACGAACTTGCTGCGCGGTGCTCAACTCCGCGGACGCCAGTGCCCGTTTTGCGGCTCTACCATGCGCCGTGAAGCCGGTTGTTTCGTGTGTGACAGCTGTTTGCATAACTCGTGTGGGTGAGGATCCAATGTCGCACAGGAGAGCCAAGCCAGATAGAAGCGAGCAGCACTCAAGAGCGCTGGAGCGCGGCCGCCTCCTGGGACACCGCTATGATCGAGGGGGAGAGCCTACCTGGCGTGCGCGTGTCCAGGCCGCAGCTCCACCTCCTGTTGCACAGCTACGTCGCCAACGATGGCGGATAGCCACGACAAATCTGTGGATCAAGTGGAGTTCGCGCATAAACTCGGAGTGCACCCTCGCACAGTCCGCCGCTCGGTTGCACGCGACGACCTGTCCAGCCGCTACATGGGAACCGCCGGTCGACCGCGATGGCTGTGGAACTACCTGATCGAGTATTGCCGCGATGGGTGACTCTGGGTCAATGAGCGAGCGTGGAGCAGACAACGTTCTTCTGGGCGAGGTCGTCGAGCAGCTTGTCGAAGTGCTCCGGGATCTGCGGAATGCTGTCGGCCCCGTCGGGCCAATGAGGCCGCTCAGTGTTGCTGAGGCCGCTAAGGCTATGCGTTGCCGGCGTAGCGAAGTGGAGAGCCTCATTGAGAACGGAGCCATGCCCTTCATCAATCGCAACGGCCGCCGTTACATCCTCCCGTCCGACATCAGCCACTGGCTGAGAAAGGAGTCGGCAAGAGAGTCTCCCAAAAGAAGGCGAACGATAACGAGGTCTCAGATTGACAATGAAGACATCGACCCGGCGCTAAGAGAGTTTTTTGACTGATCTCTTCTTCGGCTTCTTTTTCCACGCATTCAAGTCATCGGAATCCAGCAATTGGTTGATCCACTCCACAACCTGCTTCGTTTCCGGGGTCAGGGGTTTGAGGTATTCGTCTGCAGCATTGGACTTGCCATGGCCGAGAAACGTCCGCAATTGCGCGATGCCTGTTCCAGCCAAGCTTGCAAAGGCCGTGGCGCCGAGATGTCTCCAGACATAGAAGCCTTCTCTCCAATCCTCGACGCCCGCCCGCGCCTTCAGCTTCCGCCAAGCCTGGGCCACACTGTCACATCGCTTGAACGGGGTTTTCGCGGGGCCCCTGGTGCTGGTGCCGTTCACCATTTCGTCCCTACTCTTGGCCGTCACCCACACGAGCGGCCTCCCTGTCCTGGTGACGAAGAGTGACTCATCTGCCTCTCTTGGATTGTCCTTGAGGTACTCACGAAGATGAAGCCAGACAAGCGGCCTCATCACTCCGTAACGGGCGAAGCCGGTCTTGCTCCGTCTCATGTCGTAGCTGTCGGCGTCGAAATGTACTGCCCTGGCCCGAGCCAGATCGTCGTTCCCGAAGCCCAAGCCGAGGCCCATCCATATCCACAGGCGTTCCCTGGCAGTCGCGGCCTTCAGAATCTCCTGGATCATCTTGACCGTGGGGATGCTCCGCCTCTTCCGCAGCTCGGTGCCACCGAACTTCCTCACGTCCTCTGCGCCAAAGGGCAGCCGAATGCTGAAAGGGTCCCGCCTAGCAAAGCGAACGATTTCCCAGAAACGCTGGCGGTGTTTGTTGATCTGCGAATCGCTCAGCCGGGTCACAAAGGAGAGCATCATCGACTCGTAGTCGGTGGCCGTCACGAGCTGGTCGAAAGGCGTTCGGCCCAGCCGAGTCCCGTACCGCTGCTTGCACCACCGGAGGATGCTGACTACCTGCCTGCGGTTGTCGTCGAAGACCCGCAGGCTGATTGTGCCCTTCGCCCGTCTGGCTCCCTCCGGTCTTACTCGCCGCTTCTCGTGCTGGATGTAGGCGTTCGCGATCGCCGGGAGGCTCTGGTTGATGTTTCCCTTGCCGAGGTCGCCATTCGGTGCGATAATAACGGCAGCTTGGTCGTAGTTCTCGACGACCCACCGATGGTAGGCCAGTTCGGATTCGGTGCGGTCCTTCGAGAACCGCTTCCGTCTGGGCTTGCCGGCGGGATCCCGGTAAGATGTGTAGTACCGGCCCAGGCCAGGTTCCGGTTTGTCGGAGAGTTTCGGTATGCGGCGTTTTCTAGATTGCCTTTGCTCTGCCATCGACGCCATGGTACCGCCGCTGCTGGCAACTGGCAACATTGTGATCAAAAAAGGGCGAATCTGGACGGTTTCTGGCAACAAACGAGGAAGCGGAGGTTGTCGTAAAGCCTTGCAAATAAAGTACTTGCGGGCGTAATTCAGTGGTAGAATGCCAGCTTCCCAAGCTGGACGTCGGCGGTTCGAATCCGCTCGCCCGCTTTTGAACGTAACTTCTTTGCCGAACGCTACTTAGCGTGCCTGCCTGCGTCGGGCAGTGCGGCCCAGAAGTCCGTGCCAAAACCGTAGTACTACGGTTTTGGCACGGACGGAGGTGCTGCATATGCCAAAACTCAAACACAAGTTGCCCAGCTACTGTCGACACAAGGGGACCGGCCAGGCTCTGGTCCGCATCGAGGGGCGCGATCGCTATCTCGGGCCGTACGGCTCGCCTAGGAGCAAGGCGAGATACGAAGCGGAAATCGCGCGCTGGCTGGCGACCAAGAGCTCGCCGGTCCTTCAGGAGTGCGCCGAACAGGTTCCCAAGGACGATCTCCGTATAACCGAGCTCCTGGTCGCCTACCTTGAGTTCGCGCGCCAGTACTACAGGAAGAACGGCCGACCCACCGGGGAGATTGACAATATCAGGGATGCGATCCGCCCGCTCTCCGAGCTCTACCGAGACGGGCCGATCGGAGATTTTACTCCAGCATGCCTGAAGGCCGTGATGCATGCGATGGTCAACGCCGGGTTGTCTCGCAAGGTCGTCAACGCCCGCGTCAACCGACTGCGGCGTGTGTTCAGGTGGGGAGTCGAGAACGAGCTTGTTGAGCCACACGTCCTGCATGCCTTGCAGGCCGTGGCCCCCCTCAAGAAGGGTTGTACGACGGCACCTGAGACCGAGGAAGTGAAGCCCGTTCCCGACGCCAACATCGAGAAAGTGCTCCCGTTGGTTACGGCGCAAGTGCGAGCGATGATCGAGCTGCAAAGGCTGACGGGCATGCGCCCAGGCGAGCTCGTCATCATGAGACCGTGCGACGTTGATCGCAGCAAACCGATCTGGCTCTACCATCCGATGTCTCACAAGACAGAGCATCACGGGATCACCCGAGAGGTCTTCATTGGCCCGCAGGCACAACAGATCCTACAGCCGTTCCTGGTCCGTGATGCGGAGTCCTTCCTGTTCAGCCCACGGGAGGCGATGCTTGAGCACAAACGGCAACGGCGTCTCAGCGCGAAGGACGCGAAGATCCGCGCGGCCGCCCATGTCAAGCTTCGTGTTTCCGAGAGAGTCGGCGAACGATACACAAGGAACAGCTACCACAACGCCGTGTACAAGGCGTGCCGCAAGGCGGGAATCCGGCCGTGGGGGCCGAACCGCCTGCGCCACAATGCTGCTACGCTGTTGCGCGAGCAGTTCGGCATCGAAGCCGCGCGCGTGATCCTGGGCCACACGTCGGCAGCGATGACCGAGATCTATGCCGAGATGGATCGCGCGAAGGCGGCTGACATCATGTGGCAAGTCGGTTAGGCTGCAGCTGCGGTACCGGCAGCATGTTTGCCGTGCGGTCTCCACCGATCGTCTCTGACGGTCGGTGGAGGCTGAACCGCTTGTGGGTTCATCTCGTCAGGAGTGCCTGGCAGGGAACCCGGTTTCTCTACGTCTGCGGAGCAGGAGCTCACCTCTCAGCCGTTCGCGGTACACGGGAGACGCACCAACGGGCAAGGCGCATGCTCAATCTGTCGGAGACACTGTGCGGCGCCGGTGCCGGAGGAGATGAGGTACACGGTCGACTTCGGGCTACGGCTCAGGGCGCTCCCGCGACCGGGGGCCACGCAGGAGTTAGCTCGAGTTCCTTGACAATGTGTCGGCCAGCTCTCGGCTACACAGTGCGCTGGACTGGGGGTCAAGAGGTCGCTGGTTCGAATCCAGTCGCCCCGAATCGCGTAAGTTCTTGCAAATCAGTATGTTACGTCTTCTTTCCGGCCCGCTCTTCGCATCGCCAAGCATGGCGTTCCAGGAAATCATCGAGCAATTTGACCTCCCCGTTGACCTCCCCAGTTCCGGTGGTCACGCCAAGCTGACGTGGCGCGAAACTGTCTTCCTGACGCCCCCGGGGAACACGATGGCGTGCGGCCCTCGGCGGTGCCCCGCAGTGACCACACGGATCTTCGGGCTGACCTCGCCGGTGGATGGCGGTTCGGTACGAGGGGCACGGGTCGTCATCGAACACCTGTGGTGTTTCGATGTGCTTGGCCCCGAGACGACGCACGCCCGCACCGGGATGCGCGGGAGGCGTTGCCCCGGGCCCGTTTCCCAGGCTATCCCGCACTGAGGTTACGCGGTGATGGGGTATCGATCCTCGATCACTTTGTGAATCGGTCCGCCGCCCGGCCGACGTTGACCGGTCCCGGCACGTGGCAGCCGCGCGCATTGTCGGACATGCCAAGGCGGCGTAGTGGTGCGTCCGATCGTTGGATGCGACGTAACCTCTGTCGTCGGACCTGACACAGTAGGAGTGGAGTTACGCCCGACTCCTCCACAGCCTTCGGTTCCACTGTCGCTTTAACCATCCTTCGTTACTGACCTCTGGGCGTTACCAGGGCACGGTGCCGAGCCCTCGATGGGCAGTCAGCAGCGGAAGGCCCGACTGTCGCGATGTCGAATCGCTGGATGATTCGCCAGGTCTGTCATCCGCCCGCCGGTTCACCGTGCGACCTCTTGGCATACTGATCTTCCCACTTGGTTGCTATGTTGTTAGTCTGACAGTAATCCATGGACGGGACAGATTCGCCGGAGGCAGGAGTCTGAAACGGGCCCTGCGGCTCAAATCCGTCGACGGTTGAGCTTGGCCCGCGACCCCCTGCACACATCCGAGCGCGACGAGAGACTGTCTGCCCCGCCCGGGGGCCCTGGCGCCTCCGTCCCAGGCGGCGTTCGGGCTACACCCGGGCGACAGAACGGAGGACCCAGCCATGCAGCGTTGCCGACCCCTGCTCACCATGTTTGTATCCCTGTGCGGGGTATCCACGTCAGACGCTGGCGTACTGAACGACTACAACCCGTGGGACGTGAACATCCCAGACAACAACGGCTCGGTTAACAGTGATCTAGACTTGTCTGGTGCGCCAGCCGACGCGGAGATCACCAAGGTCAAGGTGTATTACGAGATCCGACATGCCTGTCCTGGGGATCTCGACGTATGGCTCACCACATACTACAGCGGCAGCTGGCATGACTACTTCCTCTATCATCACGGCGATTTGAGTTGTGCAGATGACATCGTTGAGACGCGAGATAACATTCATCGATGGGATGGAGCCTCCCCGAACAACACGTGGTACCTCGTGGCACGTGACAACGCCACGGGCAATGTCGGCTATATCGATTTCTTTGAGCTGTGGGTGTACTACGAGTCTAATGAACCCCCCAACGAACCATACAACGAGGATCCGAATGACGGCGAAGACGACGTTTCAATCAACTCCAATCTAGATTGGAGTTGCTCTGATCCGAATAACGATACGCTCTACTACACAGTATACTTCGAGAAGAACGACTCTTCGCCTGACGTCATCATCAAGAATAACTCGACGGGTTCTTCGGCCGACCCAGGAACACTCGACTATGGCTCGCATTATTACTGGAAGGTCAAGGCCGACGACCACAATGGTGGCGTTACCTGGGGGCCCGTGTGGGACTTCTACACGCAAGCGGAGCCCGTAATCGACGCTGACATCACGGTCACTTCTGTCGCCCCGAATCCCGTTGTGGCAGGAAACGAAATCACGATCTACTACTCTGTTGAGAATACGGGCAACGTATCGCACAGTTTTGGCGTTGGCTGCGAGATTCGACACAACGACACCGTGGTTGCCGACGTATGTTCGGAAACGACGCCGGCAATCTCTGACGGCTCGACACATAACGGCGATTGCGGCTACCCGATACCGTCAGGCTGGAGCGAGGGCACGTACGTAGCTCGTTGCGTCGCCTGGTCCGGTGCGCCCGGAGCGAGCGATTGGCTCGATAGCCACGATCGCAGCTTCTCCGTTGAGGCGCCGAGCATCGACGCTCAGATTGTATCAGTGTCATTCAGCGACACTACGGTTGTCAATGGTGACAACATAACTACGGCAACGGTAACTGTTCAGAACACCGGCGAGGCCTGCTGGTCGTTCTACGTTGGTGGCTCGTCGATTCGCGACGGAGGCACCGTGTGGCATGACTGGCTACCCGCTCGCGCAATGCTGCAGCTGTGCCCGGGGTCAAGTGGATCCATTCGTGTCAACTGGTGCCCACCCCTCTCTACAACACCTGGTTCGTACGGCTTCTACTCCAAGGTATTTCGCAGCTCTACTGGTCCCACCTTTGTAGCTGAGGACTGGCAAGGGAACGTAATCACTGTGATGGCTAACCCACAACCCGTGGCTGTCCGGCCAACGGAGATAATTGTGCGAACGGGAGAGTACTTCCCGTTGGACAGTCCTCAACATACAGCCCAACTGGTCGATCTCTGCCTCGCCCATGGAATCCCGGCTATAAGCCTGATGATTAATACTACAGCGCCGGATAGGCTCAAGCGAGGCTGTGACTTGAGCCGATGAAGTCTTCCAAGTGCTTGTATTTGGAGGACTTACGGCATGGATGCGAAAGAGATTGCTGGATTGGGATCGGAGTTG
>Ga0307432_1001697_pt1 | contig 12929 bp, 17 predicted proteins | sample SalMarWE160150MG_FD_202158 | JGI IMG/M metagenome (GOLD analysis project Ga0307432, IMG submission 202158) | Salt marsh sediment microbial communities from the Plum Island Ecosystem LTER, Massachusetts, United States - WE1603-150 | ecosystem: Environmental > Aquatic > Marine > Intertidal zone >...
GTCCTTGCCTCCTACGTAAAGGCTCTGTATGCCGTCCATGCTCGATTCGTCACCGTTGAACACATCTGCGGCTTCGCTTACCGAATAGTCAACTCTGTTGCCCTCTTTCCCCTGGGTATATCCACAGAGCATAAGCCTATTGCTGTATTGCCCGGAGAACTTGAACGGCTTAACCGTGTTTTGTGCGGGGATACCCTTGATGGTATCAATCACAACCTCGTGGGCTCCTCCTGCCGTGCCCGAAAGCGTACCAGTAAAGCTAATCTTGTAGGCGTAGCCCGTAATGCCGAATTCGGTCTTGCGAAACTCACTCATTTCAGCAGGAGGGTTCCAACTAATCAATCCGGATTCATTGAGGGATTTGCCCGCACCAGTAGTATCGGCCACGATTGGATTACCAATATAGTCAGTGCCATTCCAGTAACTCACAGATGCAACGGATGTATTTGTATTTACCAGTCCTGCTATCATCTCAATCCAAATAGCAGACATACGCTCTTCAAACATAACGATAATATGATTATATGTATCCAGAGCATCCAAAACAGCTCCAATAGGATAATCCGCAAAGGAGGGTTCATTGACTTCAAGGGTATAGTTCTTGTATTTCGCAGTCCCGGGATCATAAGGATTTTCATAGGTGAAGGCTTTCCATGCTGATTGCTGTGTATAAACTGAATCAATCACTATATGGTAGCCACTATCTAACTTATGCGTTACTGTTACTGTATCAGGCCAATCTACAATAGTTAAAACTGCACCAACCTTTATGTTATTGTAATCAGTCGTTGACCATAATCGTAATATATGGCCAGTGCCATAAATCCATTCATACACATCTTGAGCGATTAAACCGTTAGAATCTCCTGAGACCTCTCCCCCGCCTTTTGATAATCCACTTGATACCTGAAATGATATGGGTTGCCGATATACGCCATCCCATATATCGACTGCATTCTGAAAGGGTGCATCTAGCGTAACCTGATAGATATATGTCGTGCCTGCGGAAAGTTCAAAGAGATACGCATAGAGGTAAAGGCCCTCAAAACAGAGAGGTTTTGCGACTGGGCTGGAACTGTAATTCCAAGAGAATGTGCCGCTCTGCTTCATCGATCCACCAGAATCAGTTCCGTCTGATGGGGTATCTACGGCCTCGAAAGAATCACCATCCCAAATCTTGCAAGTTGTGGTGGCTGATCCCGTACCATTGGCTGTACGCAAAGCATATTTAACGCCTTGAAGTGGTCTCGTCGATAACACGAGCCATTTATAGCCGGTAGTTCCGACAACGTATGCAGCTTCCGCAGCGGAGTTTATCGCATTGTTAATCCTATCGGTATAATCCGTTGCCTTCTGATAATCGTAATGTGTTGGGACCGTGACGGTAACGGTATCCCCTTTCACTTCAGCGGTAAGGACACCCGTGTCAAGTGTAAGGGTGAGCCCATCGTTAGAAATGCTCACAAGTCGGAAAGAATTATTGTTGCTGGTACTTCCCGATACCGTTATTATCTGCCCCGCTTTAAATCCTGCCTGAATGAAGTTCTGAGCATCGCTTACAATCGTATCGGCACTGGCCCCACCATCAACGAAAGCGATATCAGTAGCGGTGACCGTGGGAACGTAGATACTGAAAAATCCCGCACAGCGCATCTCCTCACCCGCCCAGATACAAGTCTCCTCGCCGTTGCAATAGCAGACCTGGCCTCCCGGGGCATCGGAGAATCTACCCTCTAGGGAATAGCCTGAATCCGTATGAAGGGCGGTGGCTACAAAATCTCCTTGGCTCGGGATTGCCGTCTGGTTTTGATAAACCTTAGAATAGTTGCTCGCCACTGTGTCGTGCTCGGTATGTACCAACACGTAGGTCTTTTTGGTGAATTCGCTCCGTAGTTGAAAGCCGTTTCGGATATTCTCGTAATTATAGGTGCTCAAAGAGGTGGTGTTTATCTTGGAGTACCCCAGAACGCTCTCAAGGTGTATGATCTCATCTCCGGCATATCTATAATTCTGAAGGGTTTTGAAGTTTTTCGCCCCTATCTCGATCGGTTCATTGTCCGGTAGCCATTTGCCGTCAAAGGGGATGAAGACGTTTTTCAGCTCTGTATTCGGTGCTTCATAAAGCGAATCAAGGGACATTGTGGCGAGCGGATGTTCTTGAACTACCTCCATGTCGGGAGCCGAGGGCAATTCTTCGATAAGTATAGGCTGAGGAGGTACTTGTTCGATTATCTGTTTATCGGAAGCTACAGGTATCTCGGCAGAGATCTTGGTTTTAATCTCTTCCATAAGAACGCCTATTTCATCATACTTAGCCATTAATTATCTGCCTTCTGGAATAAAAAAGTTATCCTTTGCCTCTGCCATAAGACTTGTCCTGCAGATATCTCCCCTGTGAAACATCAAATTATTGAGATACATAGCCATGAACATCTCAAAGTCATCTTTCCATCCTTCGGATAGTCGCGCCATTGCGAGGGTATAGGGCACCGCAAGCCATCGCATACAGCATGGAAGGTCGGTAATGGTTTCCGTAACTTTGGAGTAAAAGGCGGTAACTATATATTCATCATCGGGAACGGGATAAATCCCTATCTTGCTATGATGATGATACCAGTGATAAGGCTCATCGGTGATCGAAATCGGTAGGTGCCCTACAAGGCGGGGATGTATTTGACTGAGGCCCCGGTAATCGGTGTCGGAAAGTATATTTTCTTCATAAAATTCAATGTTGGTAATATTATAGGTCTGTGGCGGATGAAACAAACCATCTAAATCACATATCCATAGACGAGTAATATCACCATCTGATGTATCTAAATTTATTTCATCTAATGATTCATAACCAGAATCTGAAAACCAATCAGGCCAAGCATAAAAATATGTGGATATTTTTGATACATGGTTCCAAGTAATCCTTATTTTTGTGGGAGTATAACCACTATACCATGAAGCACCGGTTTTAACATCTAAGCTTTGAGCGATACCACCATTAAGCACTATTATCCATTTGCTTCCATCCCATGTGGCACTGGCATATACACAATCACCTTCTTGCCAATCATCATCAAAATGTTGAACCCATTCGCTTTGATCATCATATCCTCCTTTCATGCACCCGAGAACCTTAACGCACCCATCTGGTTCATCATATTCTAGGGCATTCTCAGATGTCCGAAAGATGTGCGTTTGTTCATAGCAACCCGTTTTCGTGCTGATATCTATGGACGCTTCCTGAACCCATTTGTTGAGTTGGTCGTCAATCCATCGTACAGCCGATTTCTCGTTGAGTATCGCCCGGATTGTCTGCAATAAATATGCTGTAGTGAATAGACATGCCATTTCATTTTTATCCTACTGCTATAGCCCTGTCGGGAATCTGAAACATTTCCTTAGAATCAATACCCCGCTCATACAGATCCGCACGGTAGAAATGAATCGAGTTGATATACATGGTAAGCCACTGTCTACCTTCCGCTTCCATCTTCTGCTTGCGTCGAGCCATGGCAACCGCGTAATAAATGGCTAGAGGTTGATAGTAGTAGGGCAGATTGGTAATAGTTTCATCTGCCATGGAGTAGAAAACCTTAACCTTGCCGGTAGCGGTTACTACCGCAGCATTGCTTACAGGGAAAATGCCGAGTTCATCGCCAAAGATATAATAGTAATAAGGTTCCCCTGGTGTCCGTTCCTGTGTACGGCCAACTATCCGGGGATGAATTTTCATCAAGCCCCTATAGACATTGGTGCTGTCATAATATACCGCCCCGTAAATCTTGAGGATATCGTCAATAGAATCACCGCCATCCAGAGCGCCATAAGTAAGCACAGGCGTTGAAACGAGCGTAATATCACCTGATTTCTCATAGCACAGGGTCTTGGTTGTGATGTCTATGCAGGCTTCTTGAATCCACTTATTGAGTTCATCGTCCGTCCAGTAGTTTGCGGTGGGTTCGTTTAGGAGTGATCTTACCTGTTGCAGGGCTTCGGCTGCTGTATAGCCATCTGATAAATCTAATGCTGACATTTTATATCTCCTTTATTGCGCTACAACCGTTCTATCGGGTATCTGCATATCGCTCTTGGCGTCTACCGGACGCTCGTAAAGGTCAACCCTATGGAAATTCATGGCGTTGATATATTGCGTGTAGAGCTCCATGGCTTCCCTATTTTTCCGCTCCTTGAACCGTGCCATCGCAGCCGCATAGACAATAGCGAATTGCTGATAGTGATCCGGCAGGTCGGTAATTGCATCCGCTACAAGCGAGCAATTCACGATAATGGGGCCGGTAAGTGCCGCTTCGATTGCAGTAGGAAGAGGGAAAAACCCTAATTTTCCCCCAAAGTGATAGTAATAATAGGGAGGACCTGGGGTTGCCTGCGGTAGGTGCTGTATCATGCGAGGGTGTATCTTGTTTAATCCCCGATAGCCATTGCTGCCATCATCATAGATGCAGGTATATACCTTCACTACCTGGGCAATCCCGTTAGTAGTAGGAGCCGCGAGAAAGTCTGTATATTCAAGTTGATTCGCAACTAAGGCCAGCGTGTTTTTATGCTCGTAACACAGCGTCTTGGTGGAAATATCCACCGCAGCTTCTATCACCCAGTTGTTCAACTCCTCATCACTCCAAAAACCCGCAGTTGGTTCGCCTATAAGCGCCCGTACCTGCACCAATGCTTCAGCCGCGCTATATGGTAAGGATATTGCTGCCATTTTATGTTTCTCCTTTAATAATACCCATCCTCCGCATCACTCTCGTAGTAGATGGGTTCTTTGTCCTCGGGACCGATAAAAGCCAGGAGGTCGCCCATGGCTTTCTGAAACTTTTCTTCAAATTTCTCGGATCTGAGCGTTTTCCCCTTTGTGGATTGCTCCACCATGCCAAGGATTTCCTTCGCGGCGTAGTTCACCAATAATCGTTCATGGAGGTGCGATGGTACGCCGTCTGGTGTGGAATCACTGGCAGACATTTCAGTTGGAACCCTGTAGTAGTGAAGCGTGAGGGGTTCAGCAGTAGTTGGCATCGGCTGGTAGTAAAGGAGATCACCCTTAACCGCTACAACCGCTACATCGCCGTCCTCATCGAGAAGGGGGTATTTCCGTAAGAGCTTGTGAAAGGAATCGAAAACCTGAATCCGTTTATCCTGGGAACCACTCGACACATAGAAGAGTCCACGGCCATAATCGGAAGGAAGAGCCACACAGGGAGATTTTATGGTCACTTCTTCCCCTGCGCTCTCTGCGGTGAGCTCATCCGTGCTCACAAGGGTAATAGTGCCCGCTGCAACCGTAGCTAGAGAATGATACGACTCATCATTATTCAAAGATCCGGATACATGAATAAGCATCCCTGCCGCAAAACCGGATGTCACAAAGGCACTATCCGAATCGGTGATGGTATCCGCACTCGCGCCCCCGTCCACAAATGCAATCGTGGTTGCATCGGCTATAACAACCGTATTCACCTTTGCAGTTTTATGGAGTTCAGGTAGGGGCGGGGACAGCACTCCCTCATACATGGCTATCCCCGCAGCTATGCGGTTTACCCCTTCATTCAGATATGCGGTAATATCCGTCGTTCCGAATGCAGTGATATCTGGTAGAAGGGCCTTTTTAACCTTTTCCTGTAGTGTAGATAACGTAGCCATTTAACACTCCTTATTTAAGGCGTTGAAAGACTACGTATCGTTATACTTGCAGCCGATAAGGATCGAGTATCAGTGTTACGTGAACCTTATCCGTAACCTGATCAAAATCAGAAGTTACGATTTGAATAATGCCATCTTTGGCTATCTCCTGGTCTGCATCTGCCGCTACATAAGTAGCGAGTTCTCCCGCTACATCGGTAGCGAATGTGGCTGTACCGATAGTCGTTCCACCAATGCCATTACTAACCACAACAGTTTCATCAGCCATACCGGTGTCCTGAGAGATTGCACGAACATCCTTAATATGGCAGGCATACGGAGCTGCTACGAAGTAAGTTTCACTCTCTAACAACATCATGTCTATCGCGTCACCTGTAATCATGACATGTCTCCTTAGATTTAAGGTCTTGAATGATTAATCTTTACGTTGCCGGCGTTATTCTATAAGGATCGAGAACGAGCGTTACGTGAACTTTGTCAGTGGGATTATCAAATTCAGAAGTCACTATCTGTATGATGTCGCCCTTATCTACTTCCCGATTTCCAGCCGATGGCACATAACCAGCAAGTTCACCTGCTACGTCAGTGGCGAATGTGGCTACTCCAATGGCTGTACCACTAATACCGTCAGTTACCGTAACGGTTTCTCCATCCATGCCGGTATCTTCAGATACTGCAAGAACATCCGCAACATTGCAGTTGTAAGGCGCTGCCACGAAGTAGGTTTCTTGCGATACGAGCATCATGTGAATAAGATTTCCAGTTATCATCACAAATCTCCTTAAATTGAGGGCGTTGGCCGCCTCATGACGGCCATAACCCGGTTAATTAACACCTCTTAGTTAGGCTCAGTGAGGCCGGTGTGCCGGCAGTGAGCCTTCCTATTGCTGCATACCAACTGACCTACCCAACGGGTGTTCGCGGTTTTGGCATCAGGTTGTTCCTTGTCATATTCCCACTTGGGCTCGGTGAAGTTGTAGTCCTGGTGCGTCTTGATTTTTAGATAATTCAAGTTGAGCGCATCGAGATAACCCGTGGTCTGGTTGTCATCGGCCACAACCGGGGCCCGCTTGTGGAGAACATTGTCAAAACCTGCCTGTACTAAGGCCTGATCGCTGAATCGCTGTTGGGTCTGCAAGGTCCGCTCGTAACCATCCTTCAAAACCTCTGTGGTAATGCAAAGGTTGGGTTTCTTAGATGCGGCAACGCCGATTGCAGGGGTTCTGAATATCTTCTGCATGACCTTGAAGCTGATCGCCTCTGAGGTTGTAATGACATTATCGCACCAAACCGACATATCATTTTCGCAAATACCGCCGTATTTAGTACTGGCTGTAGTTTCAAACAAATTCCCAAGACCCATAAAACTGGGGGCGGTGCCTTCAGCATAGATCTCTGAGCCCATCTTGTTTCTGATTGTTTTCTCAATATTTCGCAGTTTCATGAGTACGAGTTTCACCATTGCCTCTGCACCACTGTTTTGAACCGTCTCATCTAAATCAATGGTGTTTGAAGCATAGTAGCCGGCCCATCCAAAACGGGCCGCGTTCATGATGGTTACCTTGTTCTGAGGAATCTTAGTGGTATTCCCGTAATTGCCACTATTCGCCTCGGCATACTCAAGAAAAACCCTAATCTTCTCGCCGCCATCAATAAGGTCGCTGGCTTTGACATAGTTCATCTCCATCCCGCCTCTGCCCATGAGTTTCCAAAGCAGGACGTTCTCGGTGAAGAATATGTCAATGGGCCTTTTGACAATGTAATCGGATGTAGCGGCCTGTATCTGTGTTAGATCAAAGCTCATAATTCAGTCTCCTTATGATTTACCCACCTCCCGCGCCTTGGAGAGCGGCTTTTAACATGCTGGCCTCCATTTCGGCATCGTTAAGCGGTGTTTTCTGTTTATTTGTCTGTGTGATGCTCTCGCCTGCTTTCGTCAACACGGTCTTAGTGGCCGTATCCCCTGCCGCTAGTCTCGCGGCCTCTGCCTTGCCATTTTCAAAGGCTTCAGCAGCTTTGTAGGCAAAGTAGGCTGAGAAATCGTCATGCATCCCGCCGTATTCCTGCTTAAAGGGTTCGAGTTTTCCCGAATCCCTCAACGTGGTAAAGTCGGAATGGTCCTTCAGGAATTGCTTCTGAAGTCCCTCTGCATCACGTTCTTGTAAGGTTGTTTGGAAACTCTCGCTCGCCTTTGCCACTGCCTTTTCAGCCGCCATCTCTGCGGTAAGGGCATTCGACTGTTGCATGGCTTGTTCAATGCTGAGATCCCCATCTTCCAACTGCTTGTAGATGTCGGCAAGTTGGGACTCATATGTTGTCGTGGCTTCGCCGGGAGATCCTTCTTTCCTTGCCGCTTCCTGCATACTTGTGAGCTGCTCCGTGAGCGTTTTAGTTGTTGTTCTCAGTTGGCCGAGTTCATCGCCTTGCTCTCCGAGTTTGCTCTCAAGACTCTGGTAAGCCGCAGCAAGGGCCTCCGGTGACTCATATTCCTTGTCACCCACCTTGATCGTTTTCGGTGCTGCATCTATGATTTCTTCCGTACCCTCTTCCGGGGGAAGTGGAGCACCAGCGGGGATTATTCCCGCTTCTTCATTTCCTTTTTTCTCTGCCATGATTTTTCTCCTTTTTGGGACCCGCTTGGCTACGGGGTGTCCCTGGTTTATGGTTGTTGGTTCGGGATCTGCGTTATGCAGGGTGTCCCGGGTAAACGAAAAAAGCCCAACCCAGGAATTTCTTCCTAGATCGGGCTTCTAAATAACTCTGCCTTTATGACAGAGGTTTATCCGTTACCGATGGTGATTATTCAAATCGTTGTGCTATTTCATTACACAATCTCCTCTCGATTGTCCTTGTAAACCTTGCTTATCCCGCCCTCTCGGGCATGTATCTCCAACTTTAACATGCCTGTGGGCTTTTGGTCAAGCCAATCCTTGATTGCTTTGAGGATGGACTTCAGTTTATGTTCCTGTTTCATCATTTCCCGCTCAATCGTTCCCTGGCTTGGCTACCAGGAGTCTTTTGCCGATGGCTCTTTTTGACTGCTTTTCCACTTCCAAGATTCCCCATGGCTATTTGATAGCATCGTTGCATCGGATAACTTGGATTGTCCCGTTTGATGGCAACGGCCATTTCATGGAATTTCTGCGTGTGAATTCCTTTACCATCTGGTGGTTTTATGCCTGCATTTTGATAAATTTGTTTGATTCGTTTAGTCATTTTGAAACCTTTTTACACCGATATAAGCACTGGGCCGTATCCGTGTCGCTCCCCTATATCGTGCTTTTTCAGGTAGCGGTTAAACTCACTACGAGTCTGTAGGGGCCGTTCATCATCCGGTTGCAATGTCATGCAGGCACTTGCTAGCCATGTTGGTTCATCCCGTAGAGCACCGCGATTGCTGATAATGCGCTTTGCAGACTCCCCGCACTTGGGGCACTTCATATACTCCGTCTTGTCGAAATCGGAGATAGGCAATACCTCTTCAAAGGTGTTTCCACATTTGCACTCGTATATGTATATAGCAGCCATCACTTCTCCACGTATTCAATGATCCAGTCGGTGACAAACATATCAGTCGCAGTAAAGTCCTGCGGAAGCTGGCCTATGGGAATGATAAGTTTTTCAACGGAGAGACCTGATTCAATATCGAAGAGTTCTTGAACTGTAGGATCTGTGATTTGCAAAGGGATTACTTCTTCTCTTAGTTTAGAAAGTCTCTTTTCTTCTAAGTCATTCCTTGATTCTTTGGCCTCCAATATTTCTATTTCTTTTTTCTGTTTTTCGTGATCCTGATCATGTTTTTTTGCCATATCCTCAAGCATCTCATGTAAAGTCTTCGCCTCTGTGCTATCGGTGATCATCTTTATGAGCTTAAACACCTTATATTTCAGTTCCGCCCTTAACCCTTGCGCTCCCCTGAGTTTTACAATGGCCGGATTACGTTGAAACCCGTCTATCATCCCATTGGTGAGGCTAACTAGTTCGCCCTTTTTCTCTTGCGGTTTATCCTTGTCCTTTTTGCTCTTATCGCTCATTGATATTACCTCTCCCATTATTTTATTTCCATTATTTCCTTAAATTCCTTGATCTGTTTGGGTGTTTTTACACCTGATGGCAATGTAATTTTTTGTTTTTTGGGTTTCTTTGTCTTCTTCACGGCATTCATAGCCCTCTCAAAAAGGCTTTGCTCTTTAACCTCTTTTGCTTTTGTGACAGGTACATCAATGTTATATTTCTTATAAAGTCTATTCAGTAGTTGTTCTTTTGTTTCGGCCATTATGCTGTTGCCGCTTCTTTCTCTCTCGCTTCAGTAGTCCTTCCTTCACTGCCTTTAGGATTTTGCGTTTTATTGCCTGGGCCTCCCTGAGGCATAAGAAGTATTTGTTTTAGGGCCATCGCATCCTCTTCAGGCATTCCAGCTTGCACAAGGATCTGAAGGGCCTGGTCAAGTTGCGTTTCCCCTATTCGTTCAATAATTTCCTTCCAATGCGGGAAGTTGATGGTTTCTAATAGTGCCTGCCGATCAATAGCATTGAGTTTGTAAATCCTTTCTGCCGTATCCGCCAGCCACACACTTGACCGTGGCATCATGCTCCCTGATTCAACGGTGTACTGAAATTGGCGCCCTGCGAAATTCTGTCCGATAAACTCTTTCCTTTCGCCCTGCACATCCACACTTTCGAGCTTTGCCCCAAAGTTTTGCTTGAATGATATGGCCCACTGCCCCCGTTGCTCCACGATATACTCTACGGATTCCCGTTTTGACTGCATAAGTGCCGCATTACGTTCCTGTAGTGCCTGAATCGCGGCGGCGGCCACTACCCTGCGCGGTGTCTGCCCCCTATCGGCGTCCTCGATGGCGTATATCCGGTCAAAGAAGGCAACAATCCGGTCCAGGATATTAAACCACTCTGCGGGAGGGTTCGGCACCTGGACATAATAGATAGAACCAGCAGGCATCGGCTTACTGGGCATGAGAATCAAGTTCGGCTTATTCGCCCTCGATTCGATCATATTCTTTGTAATGCCAAATCCCTGGGGTACAATCAGCGGCGGTGACATAACACGTAATGCATAGGCCACCAGACGGCTTGCAATCTCGCTGATCTTGTTGATAAGATCCTCGGTTTGCTCTGCTGCTGAGAATCCCCACAAAGAAGTAGTGTCTTCATAAGAGTTCGCCTTGTAGAACGGTAGATGATCCCACGCATGTGTTTTCTTCGCTAACTCAGGGGGTAACTCAGGATTTATGTTTGGATTCGGTGTATCGGCTAAAAGCAGGTTCCCTCTGTTGGTTATGGTAATAACTCTGATATTGCCGGGATACTTATCTTTCTTGGTTGCAGCTTCCTGAAAAATCTCTTCCCCCGTGTCCTCATTAATGCCCGCTGATATCCGTTCTGTCGTTTCCGCTTGACTGAAGTCCCGAATCCATATTTGTACTACAAGGGCGCGTCTTTGTCTGACGCCCATCCCCGTTTCAGTAGGGTAGGCCACAGGATCGAAGCCCGTATAACTCACACTCTGTACGCCCCTGCCATCTGGCATTTGCCTGTTTTCCTCTCTGTCTTCTCCGAGAATATTATATACGTCATCGGCTTCCACGCCTTCTACTTCAAATTTCTGTTCAATGCCTTCTATCGGTTCCGCATAGGCATTGCAACAGTAAGGCAAATCGGTTGATATATCCTCATAATATCCAGGCGCAGGAAAGAAAGAGAAGCAGTCCAATACCGCTACATTGGGCATCTTCCGGTCATAATCCCAGTAGGGATGTTCGGCTGTGATTCCGTAGGTCTCCATTTTAAGGCCGGATGTTTTGAGTTTCATCCTTTGCTTGGTTGTCTTCCACCATTTACGGAGCCAACTCGTTAAAAGCAGGGCAGATGAGATTTCCTCTTCCTCTGATTCGCCGGAGAGGTCTATCACTTCCGCAACGGGATCGCGGGAAGTAATGTTTGATACCGTGCGCTCCACATTGGAGAAAAAGAGGTTGATGGGCGTAAAGCCCTTTCGCTTTTTATCACCGGGCTTATCAAGGCTCGTATCGCCTCGCCTGAGCTTATCGTTCGCCCTCCATCGGTCGGGAAGGCCTTGCCTGTCCCTTTCACTCCATGCAAGCTCAAATAGTTCCCATGCGAACTTGGGCACATCGGCGTGGCCTTCAGGGGGAAGGTGAGAAAGGTTCCATGTAGTATTTTCAAGTACGGTATTTGAGTTATCGTATTTGGTCATCTACTTTATTCCTTTAGCACTTCCCTTTCTTGCCGCCTGTCTTGCTTCCGGTTCCCTTTCCTGGGGCTTTTCCCTTACCACCGCCACTACCGTCTCTTCGGCCTCCGCTTTTACTTGGAGGCCCGGTTCCATCTTTTTTAGGCATGATCAATCTCCTTCTTTTCAAGTTTATCCCGTATATCCAACAAAACCTCTGCAATCACGGTTAAAAGTCTCTGATTATTCCGGTGACCTTCTATCTCGTAATTTTCATCATAGGCCGGAAGATTGAGGGGTATGTCCTTTTCAATAGTTTCTCTATCTCTCATTTATGCACCCTCATGTGAGCACCGAGATTTGCTTTGGATTTGAATTCACGCTGGCAAACAGGGCATATCCACTTACCTTTACCGCTATTATTGGGTAATTGGCCTGGTGGTAATACCTGCTTCCTCACCATCAAATGTCCCGATGGTGCCAGTTGTGCGCCGCATTGAGGACATTCAAGAAAGCCATAGCCTGCCGTAGGGTCAGGAGGTGGCTCTGTCCAGCCATAGGACTTCCAAGGCTCTTTAAGCCGTATCATGCCGGCATTGGCATCAATGCCAGACTTGAAGCTCTTCGTTGTCTCGTGGTAGCATTCCCCGCAACCGGGGCAGATTACATCTAAGGGCATTATTTCTCCTTCTTAAATGGATCAAGGGCGGCACGAATTTTGTCTTTCATCCCAGGTTTTGGATAATAAATGTTATCTATGTTAGCCTTGATCAAAGCTTCATCCACAAAGCGCTCGTGGCATTCAAGATCCTCTTCAGCATCGTAAAGTTCATCTTGGCTAACTACCTTTAATGTGAATCCTTTTTTTTGGCGTTCTTTGAGGCATTCCATGGCAATGCTTCCCATTGGATTGTCTGAACTGATTTTCAAATGATAGAGATCCCATGCCCTATGATTCATTTTCTTCTCCCATGTTCTCCACTATATTCGGCGTAGGCATCTTCTCTTCTTCCATCTGCCCCCTGAATCTCAAGGCAGCCGCAGCGGTAGCAGGCGGTATTTCAGGT
>Ga0307432_1001703_pt1 | contig 12902 bp, 21 predicted proteins | sample SalMarWE160150MG_FD_202158 | JGI IMG/M metagenome (GOLD analysis project Ga0307432, IMG submission 202158) | Salt marsh sediment microbial communities from the Plum Island Ecosystem LTER, Massachusetts, United States - WE1603-150 | ecosystem: Environmental > Aquatic > Marine > Intertidal zone >...
CCACCACTCGAAGACCGAGTGAGTAGAGAGCCTGGCCCTCCGTCATCTTTCTGAAGCCCTGAACGGGTACCTTTGCCCGCCACAGATCACACTTCGTGCAGTCAGCGCCGCAGCTCGGGCAGGTTCTGGGACGCGGGCAGTAGTCCAGCTTCTGCGGGTCTCCCAGGCAGAGACCTAAGTATTCACACCCCAAGCAACTCCAATTATCGCAGCCCGGCTCAGGGCAGCACGTCCCTGGTGCCCGCTTCAGCTCCAGCGTCTTTTTATCTACCATGGTCACTCCTTTGCTTGAGTACCCTTTCGGGAAGCTCGATAGGTGTCGCAGGGTCGGTGTTGTAGTGCCATGCATCGGCCACCTTTAGTGACGTTAGACGGCACTCCCACACATTGATGCCAAATTCGACAACGTAATCTTCCGGGTGCTCCCTAAACTTGTTCTCAGCCTGGATGATACACAGCATCTGGTCTTCATCCATAGCGAAGGTAACTCTTTCATGGGTTCCACTCAGATACGCCGTTGCCTGGTAGATAACGCCTGGTTTTTCTTTTACCATGTCCGTTCGACCTCCTCTAGTAATGCCGGGACGGCCTCGTTCAGAGGCACGATCCGCTGTACCTCGCCGTGCCGGAAGAGGGCAGCTCGCCCCTTGCCCAGGGCTATACCTACGTCGGCGTCCCTCGCCTCTCCAGGGCCATTGACCTCGCATCCCATGACGGCTACCTTCAACGGTCGTCTTATCCTCCTAATAGCCTCGTCCACCTGCTCAACACATTGGATGAAGGGCGACGTATCGCCGGTCCCCTCATCTCTGAGATGGGTTCGACCACAGGTTGGGCACGAAATCAGCTCCGGCGTGATGAAGCGACCAAGGTACTTGATTACGGGTTTATCCCTGAACGGGCACTCTTCTGTCATTTAGATAAATACCCCCAACATATTCCATAGGCATACCACAGTCAGCCCTACCACACAACAAATCAAGGCACCCTTGGGCTGAACCTGTCGGGCTGCCGGTGTTTTATCCACTGCTATCAAAGCCAAGCCTAATATAACAGGTAAGCCTACTTTGAAGAGCAGGATACCGTGCAGAGGCATCGCTAGAACCTTCGCCATGATAGGATTCCCCTCAGCGCTGGCGCCATTAACGACAAAGATTAACGTCAGCATGATGTCCAGCGTGTTCAGCCCAACAAAAGCTGCCACCAGTTTCTTCATCTTAACCTCCGTTCTCCTCACCCGGGCAGGTTCGGTGAACCTTCACTTCCTGGCGGTGTATCCTAATTTTATGGACGTTACCCTTCATATCCTCCTCGGTAATAGGCTGGTTGCAGAGCGGGCAGACCTCTGGAGCATCTCGCTGACCGAAATTCCTCTGCATGAACACCGCCTCGTCGTGGACACGGTCAATCTCCTTGGCGGCAGCATTCTGATCTCTAATCTCCCGCCGCTTAGCACGTTGACGCTTCGTATTTACCTTGTGCCTAGCGGTATCACACTTCCGTCGGCTCCCGCTCTTAGCCTTCTTATTACTCATAGCTCCGCAAATAGAGGCAGGTCTTCTACTTTGACCTGCTTCTCCGGCTTCTTCTCAATTTTAACCGTCCTCTTCACCGGCATCGACCTCTGTGGCCAGTCGTATTTCGCCAGGAACTCCGGCTCCATATACCGCCAGCCACGGAAGCGCAGCCTCGGGTAAGGTATGGGATTAAGGAGGACCACCAGCCCTCCCTGAATGTCACACTTCTTCCCAAGAGGCTCTGCAACCTCCCAGACCTTGTCCATATCATTCTCGGAGACCAGGTATTTGGCGCCGTAGGACCGCTGGCCACACAGCCTGCGTGGTTCAGCGGCAGCCTGGGCAGACGAGATGGGTTGGACGTTCAGGTTCTCGTATTCCTCCTGGTACTTCTTAATCTTCTCCTCTTCATCGAGAATAATCTCGACGCCGGAAATGACGAAGAAGCCGAATATCTCGCCATGTCCCTTCTTGCCCTCGTCATGGGCTAGAAAGCATCGGGACCTCCCGGGCACTACCGCTTCCGGGAGCATCGGAACCCTCTTGGCACACCCCCGATTCATCGACTCAACGATGTAATCATCCTTGGTGGGGTAGAAGCCCGTCCCGACCCACATTATCAAATCCGGCGCTTTGTCTTCCACTGTCATCTTAATTCCCTCCCGACTGGCGGGCAGGTAAAACGGAAAGCCGTTGCGAGTCACCTCCCCAGCTTCAGCAATCAGCCACCTGCCCACCTATTTCGGTAAAACCATTATACCCTATTGCCTACAGGCCTTGTCAATACCTTTTATAAGATAATTGGCAAAATATTTCACCCTCTTACCTCTTTTTCTTCACGGTGTCAAGCTCGTCGGCCTGCTTGCGCCACTCGTCGCCCTGCCTCTCGGGTAAAGACCTCAAGACCTGCCAGAACGCCTTTGAAGATAAAGACGGCAACATGGACTTTATTGCTGCTCGTCATTTTCGGCTACTTCCTCGTCGGCTTCTTGGGAATCCTCACCACTGTCAGCCGTCGGCTCCGGATCTTCTGAAGTATCTCCGGGCTCGGATTCGGGATTACCAGAATCGGCTCCTTCTTCATCGTCTTTATCTCCTTTCTCCTCGGTGGCAACCTGCGTCTGGGCTGGGGCGGCAGCGGCGCCGGCTAGCCTGGGTTCTTCGAGCCTAATCTCAGTAACGGCCCGGCCCGGGTCAAGCTGCAGGTAGAATTTCCCGCCCCCGATCAGGACGAGTCCAGGAGCTTCGCCCTTGCGAACCGCCTCAAGAGCCTCCACCGCCCACTTGATAGACTCACGCTCAGAATTGGAAATGGCTATCTCTCGCGGGAAACCGGCCACGGGCATCAGTATGTGCCAGTAGTCCTCCGCCTCGAAGAGGGTAGGCCTGGCTGGGTCACCGACTTGGACCGTGGCGCCTGCACCGCAGCTGGTGAGAGCCCGCCTGAACCTCCCCGCATTATAGGCCACCTTCTTGTCCGGGCCTGAGAACATCTGCACAGGCAGGGATTCACAGGCTACGGTCTCTCCTTCATGGCTCTGGAGAAACATTAGGCAGCCGGCGGAGCTGTAGACCACTCCGACCTGCTCGGGCTTATGCTGGCGAATAGGCTTTATCCAGGTTTTGGTGTCGATAATGGCCTCCGTGTCGAAGTTATCAGGGACGGCATCAGGATAGTTGATATACGGCGTTTGCTCCAGGTCAACGCTGACATCACCCATCAGAAGCGGCGAATCCGGAAGAGCATCGGTACGGCGTACCTCTACTTCAGCTCCGTTGTAGTGACGGGTGGAGAAGTCCTTGACTCCCTGCCCCTTCATCAGGAAGTTGCCGTCCGGGAAGAGCAGGGCCACTGTGAGATGGGCCATGCGATAGCCGTCACTAGCCGTGAGCTGGAGAGTGCCAACCTGGGACTCGGCATAGACACCGGCTAAGTTTAGCGGGCTTTCGTCCGCCATGAAGGGAGATACCCTTCTAAGTGCTTCGGCCAGTTTATCGCCATCGACCTTGACGCTGGCTGTCGCTGTCTGCTGTATCATAGCAGCACCTCCATTTGTGTATTTGAGAGCACTAAGTCTCCCACGGAGACCCACGAGGTTGAGGCAGTTTACGTCACTTTACATTACTTTGACGCATTTTGGGGTACTCATGGGCCCGGCGTCGGCTACTTAATCCCATCCGAGGGCTTCCAGTCAAGTCTCACCATGACCGATGCGATGAGAGGAGTCTTCCCCAGCCCGGGGCCCCGATATTCCTCTGGCTCCCGGTATTCCTCATACCTCCCAGCCACACGTTTCTTTTCCTTAGACAGGTCAACCCTCTCACCGTTAATCATCAGATAGACCTCTGACATTGCTGTACCTCCTTTCCTAGTATGCACAGAAGCTGCACTTCATCCCGTTCCTGACCCTCTCATCGTCAGGTCTGTGTTGCCCACACTCAGGGCAAACGTCATCCCAAGACTCAAACTCGTACCAGAGGTTCGAGTGGATGTGCAGGGTAAATTTCCCGTTATTGCGGGTAAGGATAGCGTATTGGTTTTTCCGGAAGGTCTTGAGCAGGTAATCCTGCGGTGTCGTGTGCTTGACCTCCTTTGGCCAGGCCTCCGGGTCAATCGGGTCGTCAGCCAGAGGCTTCGCCTGGAAGTAGTTCTCGAGGGAAAACGCCTTGATGTTCTTCGCCTTGGCGAATATCTCCGGGAGATCCTTGCTATTTCTTCTAATCTTCATCAGGCTTACATATCCTCCTCTGAATTCGCAAAACAGGAGAGAGCCTTCACGAATGGCCGACGGGGTCTGAGCACAACGAACCGCTGCCAGACGATGTTTCGCACATTTGTCATCCCTGTCCAGTGAAGGGCGACGGCCCTCTCCTGACGCAGTACTCCCACCTGAAAGACGGTGGGGCCGACCTTAAGCTCCATTGTTCGCCCTTCACTCTTCTCGGCAGAAATGGCATCGTCCATTCCCTTCAGGCCGAGGTCATAGACCTTCCCGTCTACGAATACCTCTTTCCTCTCCATCAGAGTCCTTCCTTCTCTAGATTCTCTAACAGTTCGGTCAGGCTGCCACCCTTCTCACCGTTACTGGAATCGGGTACGGCCACTCTTTCCACCGCGGCGTCAAAGAACTCTGCCACCTTCGGCTTAGACTTGTCGAGGCTTAGTAAGTTATCGTAGTCCTCCGTGTGCCGGCAGGTTCTACCGCTTGAAGGGTTGCGCCTGGTCCATCCAGGGCAGTCACAAGACAGCGTCCCGTCGTTTACCTCACAGACTGTGTAATCCTTGGTCGGGTCGCTCTTGCTCGGATACGTGGCAACGGGAGTGTAGGTTTTCGCCCCGATAAGAGTCGGCGACCTGGTACCTGGCGGGATAAGCTGCCCACCTATTCTACTCGGCATTGTTTACACCTCCTCCGATATTGGTTTGTCAAATGACCTCCCTATTATGTCCGAATCAGGCTTAATGTCTCGCCATAGCCTCTGGAAGATGGGCCAGACGAGCTGGCCATCCTTCGTGACATCGTAATACTTGACCTCGCACACCAGGATGGGCTTCACCCACGAAGACAGCTTCGGGACTTTGGTGCTGCTGGGGAAAGGACTTGGCTTGGTGTTCATCCCCAGCAGCTCTTGGTAAAGCTCTCGTAGCTGCTGGAGGCGGAAACCCGACCCAGCGCAGCCCACCCAGCGCATCTGCCCGTTTTCAGGCTTTCCAAGCACTACGGCTCCCATCATGTCCTCCCGCCAGCCCGTTCCGAAGGTATAGCCACAGATGACGAAGCAGGCGAATTTCGGAATCTTCAGCTTCAGCCAGTCGGGACTTCGCCTCCCCGGATAGTAGAGGCCAGTCTTGGTCTTGGCCATGACGCCATCAAAGACCTGTCTCCCAGCTTTCTCATTGATGCGCTTGACCTCCTCGAAAAGCTGAGTGCCGTTCCCGTCCACGAATGGCGAGAGTTGGAAGAGTTCGCTAGGAGCTATGATTTTCTCCAGGAGCTCCCGGCGCTGCATCTGGTCAGCCTGGCTGGATGAGCCCGCTTTCAGGTCATAGTCCCCTACCCTGCCGACCTCAAAGATGAAGTACCTGGCGGGATATCTCTCCATCATCGCCTTGATAGCCAGCGGGTCTCGCTTGCCGTGGCGGTTCTGGAGAGCGTTGAAGTCGGGAAGACCGTCCTGCCCGAGGCAGACAACCTCCCCGTCGACCTGCACCCTCTGGGTCTTGAAGTGCTTGGCGAGGCCAGCCAGCTCTGGGAACTGGGCGGTGTAGTCAGCCCCACTCCGTCCCCGAAGAAGGGCTGACCCGCTATCCGTGTCGCCGACAATCCTCATCCCGTTATACTTGAGGTCATAGATGAAGTCGGGATTGTCAAAAGGCTCATCCCCCGCCTGCGCCAGCATAGGGTTCAGAGCATCCATCAGTCTACCTCCGCCTTGAGGTTTTCTATTGGGACGGGCTCTTTCTCTCCCAGTGCTTTGACGGCTGCTATCGTGTCCAGAGGTTTCAGTTCCTGGGCCTGGTTGATGGAGGCCATGAGTGCGTCCACCAGGTCCATGGCGGGCGTTTCCTGCGTAGCCTGGACGGTGATGGGCTGTCCGTTAAGCTTGGCCTCAATGACCTTCAGTAAGACATCCCGGTACTCATCCTTGAACTGGCTCATGTTTATGTTGTCTACCATCAGGGTTTGCAGGAGAGTTACGGCCATTTCCATCTCCCGGTCTGATACCTCTACCTGCTTCGGCTTCATCTCATCGACGGAGCGAAGCTCATCGGCATAGTAGAGGGTCTGTAGAAGGATAACTCCGTCGAAAGCCCTGATGCTGGCCAAGTGTTCCCGTTCACGGAAGCCCAGCTTGGCAATCCCGACTTTATTTACCTTCCCCATGGCCTGCACAAACAGGCTGAACGCCTTAAGACCAGCGTCCTCCGGAGCCACTATGTAGCTCTTGTTGTAGTGCCTCTGGTCAATTTCGGAAGCACTCACAAAGGCAACTACGTCAATGGTCTTCAGGGACTTTATGGGCAGGTTAGCGAAGTCCTGCTCTTCCATCAGCACATACTGGTCGTCGCCAACGGGATAGCCCTTGACGATTTCCGAAGCCTCAACCTTGCGGTCGCACTGAGGACAGTATTTCGGCATCTGGATTCGGCTATTGCAGTTCCGATGTATCTGGTTAAAGTGGACTGCCTTCTCCTCGGTAGCCGAGAAGAGCTTGCAGGGAACGCTGACCATACCGAAGCCCATAGACCCTTTCCACATTGCTCTTGGAGCCATTGTCTTTCTCCTTTCTTTTAGTTTTTAATCCACTACCACACCACCAATTTCTTCATAAGCGTATCCCCCTCTCGCTTGATTTGGGGCTCATCTCCCCACTGGGAAGCCCGAAGTTCAATCCTCGGGCTTCGTGGGTGGAAGGATGAGCGGTAGCTGAACCTCGCTGATAATGCTGTTGTAGAAGAAGCGGACGAGTCTCCCGGAGGGGTAGGCGACCTCAACGAGCTTCTTGTCCTTGATTCGGATTTCTGGCTCCTGATGGTCGCCGTCCCTGATTCCCACGATGGCCATTAGTTGCCCAACCTCCGCTGTAACTCAAGCTCGTCCCAGGGCTTCTCTTTCTTACCATCCCGGCGTAGGTCAGCCTGTGTAGCGATGTCGTCCATAACGGCCCGCTCTGCTTCAAACCAGACCTGATACCGGAGTTGCGGAGACAGGTCATAAAACTCCCGGCTATATCTCTGTTGGGCTATCTCATCGGCCTTGCACTGGTAGGCGTCCTTGATATCTCTCATTTGCTCACACCTACCTTCGGGAGTTCTCGTCCCGACTGTAGCATTTCCTGAAGAGTGTCGCTGAAGGTGAGGGCTATCTCCTCATCGGTCATAGCCTGAAGAAGCGACCACACCGACCTGTGCTGACCGTAGCCATCAGCCTCAATCCCCGCCAGCCTCTTCTCAAGGCCGGGGAGGGGAGGCGTGCCATCGGGAGACCTGCCGATTTTGACCTTCCTGAGTCCGATGGGCTCATTCCCGTCTAACTCAAGCCAGTCGCAGGTTTCGTGGTCGGATTTCTCCTTCAGTTCCAAGATACAGAAAACGTAGTCCAGAAGACCGTTCATGTCCGCATCTGTGAGGTAATCGAGAACCTCCTGCTCGGTGCCTACTTTCCCGGTCCAGAAGCCACCGCTGTTGGGGTGGGACTCAATAACAATCAACCTGCGGTGGGAGATGGCTAGCAGTCTGCCGACTTCCTCCAGCACCCTTGGGTCGTTGGTGTCGTCAATCTCCATCCGGCTAGCCACCTCGTCCATCATGCGCTTAACTGTTGCGCCCATGCTTAGGTATCCCCCTTTCTTAAGATTATTTCCATTTGATGGAATCTTCGGGCTGAACGCCCATTACAAGACAGCGGAAGGTGGGCGCATAACCGACCTCACCGCCCGTCTCCTTCAGGATTTCGAGAGCTTCGTCCCTGGTTTGGGCTTCGTCCATCTTCGCCTTGCCCACCTGTAAAATCGGGACAGCCTCCTCTTTGGTATACTCCGCCATAGGTATCCCCCTTTCAAAGGTTTCTCGGAGCTTGCCACTCCGCTGCGAGGACGGAGGTTATCCTACCGTCCCCGAGGGCCGAATGGCCAGCACTACGAAAAGGTAAGGGTTAGCACCCAAGGGCTAACCCTCAACCACTTCCTTCTTACGCCTCACCCTGCTCTGGATAGGCTTGACGGTCTTACATGAGGAACACCGCCATCCGTCCTTACAGCGGTAGTGCTTTCTTTTGCCCTTCCCATATCTCTTGTCTTGGGTGCGGTTGGTACAGTCACATGGGAGGATTTTGGATTCATTAGCCATCTGCGTGTCTTTCATCACCTTAACTCCTTTCTATCTGGAGACCACCAGCTTCTTCACCAGATTTGCTACTCTGCCAGGTAGCTCATGGATGGAGCCGATGGTCTCGTAATTTCCTGCACCGTATTGGCCAGCCAGCATACCAGCGTAATTGTGGAGGGATATCGCCCAGACCTTATAGCCAGCTTTCCGAAGCTCGTTCACAGCGGCAAGGACGGAGTATGCCTCGTCGGGAGACCCATCGGTGAAATGGATGATTACCTTCTGTCTCTCCGGCATCCTGTCCATCAGTATCTTCATTGAGGCTAAAGCTGGACCGGACGGAGTGCCACCGCCCTTCTCGACGTTTCCCAGGCAGAGCCGACCCATCTCCCTGTCGCATATCCTGGTGGTCTGGCAATTAAAGTAACCGCCAGTGTAGGTCAGGGCAAGGAAGTTCACGCCCTTTTTCCGTATCAGCCCCTCGGCAAAGACGGCTCCCGTCGCCCACACGATTGACATTTGGGAGTTCATTGACCCCGACACGTCAAGCAGTAGGCCAACGGCCAAATCGGGAGTCTCCAGTATCTCCCTTCTCTTGAACACCTTGAAATTCCCGGAGCCGACTCTGGCCAGATTCCGTCTGTCCAGCTTCCCAACGGTCAACCCCTTGAGAGGTCTGGACTGGACGGCCGCTTGGCGGTCAAATACCCGTCTCATCTCCGCAATTTCCTTCTCTACCGTATCACGGACTTTCGCTGCTGCTCGCCCATCGTAATCCGCCTTCTTTGTCATGGCATCAACGTCCCCCACTGGCTTGCTGATTACCTCAGCCACCGACTGGGAGATATCTTCAATCTCGTGAGCTATGGTGTCAAGGATTTCTTCCAGAACCTCTTCGGGTACTCCCTCGATATCCCTCACGTCAAATTCGTCAAGGTTTCCGGGAGCTCCCAGTTCATCACCGCCCTGCTCACTTTCTCCCGGCTCTTGGCCTTCCTCTGGTTCGTCCCCAGACTCACCGCCAAAGTGTCCGTGTTCCTGTGGCTCTGGCTCTGGCTCTGGCTCTGGCTCTGGTTCTGGTTCTGGCTCTGGTTCGCCTTCCTTATTATTATCTATGTTATCGTCATCACCAGCACCAGCAACGCCACCCCCGTCAGCTTCAGCCTCGCCCTCGTCCTCTTCGCCTTCGCCTTCCCCTTCGCCCTCGGCTTCCTCATCCTCTTTTGGTTTTGTAGCTTTTGGCTTCTGCGTTTTGGAACCAGCGCCGGATTCTCCTTCACCGGTTTCCGCGCCTTCGCCTTCCCCGCCGGTTTCCCCCTGCTCGCCCTGCTCGCCCTTCTGGGGCTGGGACGGCGGTTGTTGCCTGGGAAGCGGGTCATCCCGCTTTGGGAAGTTAGCCGTGAGGTGTTCCCAGCAATCAATAGACTGGGAAATCCTCAGAGCAGATTCTTTCGTACTGACGGCCTCGACGGATTTGGACATGAGGAGGGTCATTGCCCTGCGCACTCTGGCTGACAACCGCTTGGGAAGCGGGTAGTCGTAGAGGGAACACGCTATCCAGAGATTGCACATCTGGTTGTAGGTGGGACGCGGGTCCCTGGCTATCGCTTCCAGGTCTATGGGACGCCTCTCGGCTATCCTCTGCCGTGATATGTGGATGTACTCTCCCAGCACTGGCCATTTCTCTGCCACGTGGAAGTCGATGTAGGCGTCCTCAATGATGTTGGCCACACGCAGGACTTCTTCCACCTTGGCGGGAACCTTGGCGGCGTCCCGGGTTTTGGGGTTGGGGCGTCTCTCCATATCCCTGATAGCCTCGTCTCTGGATTCAGCGGAAGACCAGAGGCAATGTCCGCCTTCATGGGCAGCGTATCCGATAACCTCGTCAACCGCCTGTCCAGCATACGGCGCTGTCGATTCCCTGAGGGGTGAGTAGTCAAGGAAAACACGCATTTCGTGGTGCTTCCCTTCCTTGGTACGCACCCACCAGGTCTCCGACTCGCCGTTAGTTGACCAGACGGCTCGGACGCCGCTTCCCATGACCCCGATAAGGCTATCGGAGCCACGGAGAACAGAGGTTAGTTCCCTAACCCTGTCATCGGAGGCATCTTCCCGCCAGAAGTCGCTCATGCTTCCTCGGCGTTCCATCTCTTTCACCACCTTTCCGGCCTAGCTTCATCAGGTGGGGTAGGCCATCTCCCCACTATAGCGGGAGACCGAGCTCCCGTCCCCCGCCATTTCGCCACTTATTTTATGTCTCCCAAGGCTTTGATAGCTTCTGCCATGTCCAGGTCTTTCGCTAGCCTCACGTCCTCACCCCTGCTGGTGGCCGAAGGGATGTGCCGAACCATGTCCACACACCCCGAGTGCAGGAACAGGTAAATCCCGTCAATAGCGTTCTTTTCCTCGTCATTGAGGGTCTTCCCTACTTCCTGCTTCAGCTTGGCGAAGGCACGCTGGACAATGGCGTACCGCCTCTCCAGGCGTTCCTGCTCGGCGATATCCTTCTGCACCTTCTCCAGCTCCTTCTGAAGTTTCGCCACTTTCTCCTGTCGGTCCACGTTATCCCCTTCCTCAAGGGCTGAGTTGATTGTGTGGCTTGTAATTCTAGCTTTCATCATCATCCTCCTGTCTGTCATTCACGAAGGCTTCGTCTATTGAACCGATAATCTGGAGATGTTGGAGGAGTGCCTGTCTGTCTGCCGTTTCATCCAGGTCGTTGATGAGAGAATACATGACCGCTTCCTGAATGGGAAGACCCTCAGCCACATCCCTAGCCGCCACCAGAAGTGCGCCGGTGGAGGGAGCAAATCCCACCTTCGGGTTTCGCCTGACATCCCTGGCAAAGGTGGCCAGCTTCTCGGACACTTCCTTGTCGACACCTGTGCGGTCTCTGAGGATTTGGGCTTCCACCTTCATCGGTGGCCATTTCAGTCGGATGGTGCGAGTAAATCTCTCCCTGATGGCCTTGTCCATCGGGTTAGTCCCGATGTATTCGGCTCCCTCATTCATACAGGCAAAGAAAACGACTCCGGGAGCCACCTTGACCATCCTTTTCAGGTCGGGAACGTAGGCGGCTCTCCGCCAGTCCCACAGGGCAAAGTTCGTGTTCAGGACTTCGGGATGACAGCGGTTAGGCTCGTCAAGGATGACGACACATAAGGGTGTTTCCAGGGCATCCACGTAGCGAGCCTGCTCGTAGTACGTCCCCTTTTCCATTGAGAGCCTGTCCTTACCCCAAACCTCTCCCGGCTCCTGATACATCCCCCAGTGAACCTCAAAACAGGGACGCTTGGTGGCAGCGGCGAACTCCCATCCCAGGGTGGTCTTTCCCACTTGTGAAGGGCCGATAATCTTGATGTTGACTGGCTCCCCACGGTCTGAAATCTTCTGGATGATGTAGAGTTCCCTGGTAATCTTGTCGGACACCCAGAAAGCGGGTTGAGGCTTGGGAATAAAAATACCCGGAGGGAGATCCGTCCTCTCTTCGGGTTTTTCCTCTTCTGCCTCTTGCTTTTCGAGTTTTGAGTTTTGGATTTCAGGGACTGGCTCTACGGCTGAGGTATCCTCTTGTGGTGCGCTTCCCTCTCCCTCTTTTTCTACCCCTTCACCGTGAATATCCCGCTTGTGGTTAGTCAGGTCTTGTTCACTCCACGCCTCGTAGGGGCAGTATGGACAGGGAATGAGTTGATGTTGAGTCCTTGGCAAATTCATATCCCCCTTTCGTAGTGCTGTTAGGACAGTCGACCTCTGTCCCTGGGGGTGTTAAAACCCCCATCCCGGGAGGCTGGCTATCTCTCCCTATACCAGCCTCTCCGGATGGAGGCTCTAAGACGTGCTTATGCGGGAGAGGGTGTTTCACCTCTCCCGCTGGCTTATGGCTATTCAATTATTGCTGTCCAGTCTAGCTTTTAGCGTCTGGCTTGGCTTCTGCCTCTGGCTTGGCTTCTGCCTCTGGCTTGGCTTCTGCCTCTGGCTTGGCTTCTGCCTCTGGCTTGGCTTCTGCCTCTGGCTTGGCTTCTGCCTTTGGCTTCTGCTCAATTTTATCCTTCCAGTTCTGGCTTAGGCGGTCATAGCGATTATGTGTAGGTCTTTGCGCTTGAGGCACTCCCAGTTCATCCATTGCCTTCTGGACGGACTCAAACGGGCCACGTCCGTCTTTCAGAAAGTATTCAAACTGGCCGTTTCCGTTTCCGTTGCCATTGGTGGTAGTCCCGCCACCATTGGCTTTCCGGGTCTTGGTTACTACCTCAACGGATAGCTTCCCGTCCGCCACTGTAAGGGCAAAGAATTTCCCGTGTAATACCTTGATGTCTACACCCTTGTCAGTGGCTGCTTTCTGGACTACAGTGGCGACATTAGCACCAATCCCGTTTAGCACTTGATTAGCTTCCTCTTTGGCTTTCTCCTCTACTATTTGGTTCTCAAGTGCCTTCTGTTTTTCCAGAAGTGTTTCCAGTCTAGATTTTTCACTCATTGAGTAACCCCCTACAATATATAGTAACGTGCTTTTTATTCACGTCCATTGTAATATTACACCTATTGAAGCTAAATGT
>Ga0307432_1001706_pt1 | contig 12896 bp, 13 predicted proteins | sample SalMarWE160150MG_FD_202158 | JGI IMG/M metagenome (GOLD analysis project Ga0307432, IMG submission 202158) | Salt marsh sediment microbial communities from the Plum Island Ecosystem LTER, Massachusetts, United States - WE1603-150 | ecosystem: Environmental > Aquatic > Marine > Intertidal zone >...
AAGATGAAAGATTGATGTGGGTACCCCCGGCTGTTTCCGTTAGGCCATAAGCCTCTGTTATCGGCACACCGGTTTGCTGCCTGAATTTCTGAGCAACTTCTGGAGCCAGGGCAGATGTAGTGGAGAAGAACATGGTTGGTATCCTTCCAAGTCCTTTCAAGACCAGCCTGTTATATTGAGTAGGCACACATGCACACATGAAAGGACGATGTTCTGTCAACATCTTCACGAAGGTGTCGGTATCCCTTGGGTCAAGCAGGAAGTACATCCTAAGACCCCAGTTAACAGCAAAGTGCATTATGCAATGCCCATACTGGTGAAAAAGCGGAATGGGCATCAACACGGAGGTTTTTCCCCTGATTCCTACCTTCAAGGGTTCATAAGCCCAGGCAATATGGGTCACCGCTGCCACCCGGTTATAATGAGTCAGCATTACGCCTTTGGGTAATCCGGTAGCCCCCCCCGTGAATACGAGAATTGCCAAATCCTCTAACGGGTCGATTTCGACCTCCGGGGGCCTGGGCTCGTGATTGGCTATTAAATCACGAAATTGATATGTGCCCGGTATTTGTTTTAGTTCCGGCTCCTCCAATGAATAGTCCATAAGGGAGGTAACGATTATCCTCTTAATTTTGGTCTTGTCTTTTATAGAATCAACAAGTTCGAAAGATTCATTAACGCAAATTACCGTCTCGGCTCCCGAGTCGCCAATCTCGTATATCAAATCAGCGGCTTTGTGCATTACACTACATGGAACATGCGTGGCTCCTGCCTTCAGTATCCCGAAGTCGCTTATGACAAACTGTGGACAATTTGGAAGGATGGTTGCTACCTTGTCGCCTTTTGTTACACCCAGGTCGGCGAGAGCTGCCGCTAACCTATCTGCCTCGAGCTTCAGCTCTTTGTAGGTTATCTCATTCCCCAGATAGGAACAAGCAGCACGGTCAGGAAACTCAGCTGCCGCAGAATCCAGAAGACTATGAAGAGGCATCTTTGGATAAGGTTCTTTTGTCTGCGGAAGCTTATACGGCCCTAACCTGTAACCCTTAAGCCAGGGCTTTTCAGCGATGGAAACCATAATCTTGCCTCCCTTTATATTTTGTTGACTATATCACCTAGCCCTAGCTCCTTGAGCTTTTCCGGGGTTGGTTTGCCGGTTTTCTTGTCCCATCCTCGAAACTCGTAGTAGGCATCCAGCATCTCATCGAACTTGGCTACCACTTGTCCTTGGGCGGCACCTTCAGGCATTGGGTCTTCCAATAGGCGCTTAGGAAGAGTGTCATCAGCTCTGGTCAGCCCTTCTCTGACACTGAAAGCTCTCGCCAGGTTATAAATCCTCTCTCCAAGCTTTCTGTAATCGCTGACATCAAACTTCCAGCCCACGCAATTGGCTATCATATCAACCCAGTCTTCCGTAGCCAGGGCCATTCCCATGAATTTACACGTTCCCATGGCATCAAAAACAGTAAGAGCATCCTCTAGATCCTTTACCACTTTTGCCTCGGCGGGGTTCTCTACCAGCGGGTCTTCAATTTTGCTGTATTCAACACAAAGGAAAGGAATGTCCAGGAAGGTCGGGCCTTCAATATAAGCCGTGATATGGTCACCGCCACGATTTGCGGTAGCAAATGCCAATCCGCACATTTTGGCAGCTCTGGGGTCATAAGCCGGCATCTCCAGCCCTTTGACATGCATAGCGAATCTTTCCGTTCCCCTGCCCAGTTTCTCCGCCATCCTTTTTGTTCCTTCAGCTAACAAATTTCCAATGCCTTCCTTTTTGGCTATTTTATGTATCAGCTGAATCACAACATCGGGGTCTCCAAATTTCAGTTCCAATCCATCGGTTTCAGATTTTGTTAGTATTCCCTTTTCATAACATTCCAGGGCAAAAGCTATTGAACTGCAGGTAGAAATTACATCCAGGCCGTAGTCATCACACAAGTTATGTGCGAACGTGATGGCTTCCAGGCTCTCAACTCCGCACATGGCACCACAAGCCCCGATTGTTTCATATTCTGGTCCCTCTCCCTTGCAAGCATAGGGGCCTGTTTTAACTACGCTTACTCTTCCACAGCTAATTGGACAGGCATAGCAGTGTTTTCTGTCTACCAGGAGTTCAGAATTTCCAAATGTAATTCCGCTTATTTTCTCTATATCTGGAAAAACCCCGGTTTGCCAGTTCCTGGTAGGGAATCCGCCTCTGATATTCACCAAGTCAGTGGCCATAGCTGTTCCAAAAGTCTCAAGGGTAATCTTCATCATACTTTCGTTAACCAGGTCATAATTTGTCTTTGAGATTTTGGCGAAGACTTCCTTGTTTGCCACCTCGATTCCCTTTGCTCCTCTCACAGCGATGGCCTTTAATCGCTTTGAGCCCATTACAGTACCCATGCCGCATCTTCCAGGTGCACGGTGAAGGTCGTTGACAACGCAGGCATACCTGACTTGATTCTCACCACCTATCCCGATGCAAGCAACATTGAATTCCTCACCGAGTTCTTCTTTAATCAATCTGGTTGTCTCAGAAACACTTTTGCCCCAGATATTGCTGGCATCTTTAAGCTCGGCTTTTCCCTCGTCGATTACCAGGTAGACCGGCTGTGGCGAGATACCTTTAAAAATAATCCCGTCAACGCCTGAGCCTTTGAGATGCACCCCCCAATTACCACCCGAGTTTGCCTCACCCCAAAAACCGGTAAGAGGGGACTTGGTAACTATCGAGTATCTTCCAGCGCTTGGAGATTCCGTCCCTGTCAAAGGCCCGGTCATAAATATGAGCGCATTTTCTGGGCCTAATGGGTCGGCACCTTTTGGCACCTCATCGAAGAGGTATTTTGTTGCCAGGCCACTCCCGCCGAGGAACATTTTACGCGCATCCTCTCCCGGGACTTCCTCTGAGATATTAGGCTTTGATAAATCAACCCTTAAAATCTTTCCCATATAGCCGAACATTTTTGCACCTCCTTTCCTTTCTATATTCTTGAAATCTTATCATAATTCTTAGGAGATTTTCCCCAGCTTCGGCGTGTCTAATACGTAACGCCACTGTCGGGCCGGCCTGACCACTGCCAGATTCTTATAACCAGCTCCTATATATAGCTAGCTAGCTTACGCCTCTTCTCTGTAGCAGCTATGGCCTTGGTCACTCCATACCGTCGCTCCTAATAAATTAAAAATCTATTGATTTGCCTTCATAGGCATAGCGGAGAAATTTTTGGGTCTCTTCAGTACTAGGCACTCTGGCGCTAGTAACCAGTTGAAAATCCGCAAAGGCATTGTCTACCAGCTTCTCCATAGAATTGTTAAAGCTATCCGCTGGGATACCTGTCTCCTTGATGCTTAATGGCTCCTTGATACTGCGGGCCAGTCCACGTATTGCCTCAGCTAGAATTGGTCCTGCCTTTTTCCCTTTAGGTACGTCTAATCTGATGGAGTAAGCTATTTCGGCCCAGTATTTATCACAAGCATCGCCGATAAACTCAATAGTGTAGGGCAGAAATAACCCCACCGCCCTGCCGTGGGGTGTGTGGAATACGGCTCCCAGGGAATGGCCGGTAGCGTGTGCCATTGCGCACATCGAGTTGATAAACCCCATCCCGGCAATACAGGCAGCATTGGCCATCTTTTCTCTGGCTTCCATATCCTGCCCATTCTTGTAGGCTCTGGGCAGATATTGGAAAACAAGCTGGATAGCCTTAATGCAAAGTCCATCGCTGACATCATTCTTCCAGCTGCTGGTAAATCCCTCTACTGCATGGGTCAGCGCATCCATACCTGTCTGCGCAGTAAGTCCCGGAGGCATTTCAGTCGCAAACTGGGGGTCTACGATAGCAATATCAGGCATAGTCTCACGGGAGCCAACACTCATCTTCCTCTGCTCGGCTTGATCGGTGAGTACTATTCCCCAGGTTGCCTCAGCACCGGTACCCGAAGTTGTGGGAACACAAACAAGCCTGGCCTTGTTCTGGAGGCCCAACCCGGTAGTAAAGGGATTTATCTCCTCTGCTTTCATGCCTGGCCCTGCATATTCCACCCACATTGCCTTAGCGGCATCCATAACTGAGCCTCCTCCCAACGCTACTATCAAGTCGGGCCCAGACTTGGTCATTTCGGATGATCCCCTCTTTACCGTCTCAAGTAATGGATCAGGTTCAACTTCATCAAAAACAGTGCTCCCTATGCCGGCCTTGGAGAGCTGTTCCTTAACCTTGTCAACGAAGCCCAACTTCACGATATTGGCGTCGGTAACGATAAAGGCGGACTTCCCCTCCAATTGCCCCAAACGACTCACTGCATCTTGCCCGTAAACCACCTCAGGAGTAATAAAGTACCACATAATTACCTCCTCTCCAAAATCTGGAGCTTGCTTAAAATATTTTATGTCAGTTGCATTCAGCTCAAGGCTGATGTCATTCCCTGATGCTGGCTACGCACGGAACTCAATTTCGATAAGAGCCATGCAGCTCACCAGGGGAATTCAGTGTCGATGCTCGATGTGCACTCCACCAGTTCCACGGCGGCCCTGGGCATCTTCATAATTTGCGCCATGTCCCCCTTGAGATTGAGCTTGCCGGTCATCATCGCCTGGACAGAGTCAAGCTTTTTTTCCAATATGCTGCGCCATACGCTCAGCGGAGCCCAGAAGCGATACGCAGGGGTCTTGCCACTCTCGTCTGTGGGTGCTGAAGCAGAGCGACATTCACCATGCCACAGGTCGAAGTACGCAATGAGTGTCTCCTTCAACCCGCCTTCTGGCTCAACGATAAAATACATATCCCCTTCCCAGTTCTTGGCCGCATCCTTGTAGGCTTGGCTCTTGTTAAGCTTTTCGCACGCAGCCTTTACCCATTCCTCCGTTCCAAACCTGATTGCCATCTCTTAGACCTCCTTCTTTTAGATTTTGCCTCAGTTAGTACCTTCTTGTTATTCAGTACCTAACTCATAGCCATTTGTCACTTTCTTTTTTTGAATTTTACCACAGATTTCTCAAAAGTCAATCAAAAATACTCGCCAGAGCGGATGACACAGTTATCAACTACAATTTTCCCACAGAAGGTTGATTTTCCACTTACCCCTCTTCCATAGAAACAACTACCTGCGCCATTGCCTGACTTTCTTGTTCTATCCTTTTAGCACCATTAGTGGTGCAATCTTCATTAGTACTAAAAGATTACCTCTAGCCTTCACTTTCCTGGTGAGCAAAGCCATTGTTGGGCTAATTTGGCCGGAACTAATATGTGCCATGTTCTCAAATCCGGCTTCCTGATATGCATTAGGCTTATCTATGGCATCGCTTTGTATCTCTATCTCACCCTGTCTAAAATGAAGTGTAACAGCTACACCGGAAGTGCTCTCTTTTATAACTACACTAGCTTTTAACTTCTCGATGCGCTTGTATTTCTTGGAGTCCTGGAGATTTGTGTCTATTGTCTCCTTAAGCATCTTCCCCAGGCCATTGAGCTCCTCCCCTGCTTTTACCTTTACTTCTGGCATATAGCACCTCCTTTGATTATTTAGCCTAGTTTAACTATTTAGCTTGTTTGACTCTGTGAGGTTAGCCACTATCCTTCCAAATCAAAGTCAGCTATGACGCCGCTTCTGTTCACGAATTCCCAGTCCCTTTCGAAATCACTGTATTTCCAGAAATGTGTGTTGCAGATCTTGATGTCTGGGAAAAGAAACTTGAACATACAATTGTCCAGGCGCACAGGGTTTTCAAAGTCTGCACCGAGCGTTAGTGACAACTTTAACTCCCCATAAGGCATGGTGATATGATAAGTGTTGCCTTCCTGGCTCAAGTTGATCCTGGTGAACTTGACGCCGAGGCACTTATTCAGCAGGAGAAAGCCGGGCACATTTTGAGCGAAGAACGGCTCCAAGACCTTTCTTTGTTCCTCGGTGGTGGTGTCACTTATGTATACGCCTCCCTCTCCGCCTTTCACCAATAGGTCAGCGAACTTGCGGGAGAAAAGATCAACCACCTCGATTACTAAGATCCCGTCTATGTTTACATTGTTGATTTGGCCTTCTTTGATCTGAAAGAGCTGAAACGATTTGCAGGGCTCGTCCCTATCCCTACCAAAGTAATAAGGGCATTGGCCCTCTGCGGCGCAACCTTCGTACCAAACTCCTTTCATCTTCCAAGCCATGACATCCCTCCTTTCTTTTCCCTGATGCGTCTTCTAGCAGTATTCCGTCTCGCCCTTTCCTACTCCCTTTGTTCTAAGCCGGGATTTCCCATTTCAATTAAAAGGATCATCTCCCATGAATTCGAAGTTTATTATTCGCCAAGATAAGTTACGTCTGGAATAGCTGTTATTGAATCAGCCACTGCTCTTATGAATTTAGCGTTCCGCATTATCTTGCCGAAATCACCCTTAAGCTTCAAAGCTCCTTTCATGGTCACCTCTATAAAATCCGCCTCTCCCTTGACGACTTTCTTAAAATTCTCATAGGGTCCGGTTGAACTAAAACCTACATCTACCTCTGAAGGGTCGTTGACTAAACGAGCATCGGTGCACTCTCCGGCTTTATAAGCAAAGTACACGTATGTAGCCTTTTCCAAGCCTGAACCTGGTTCTAGCACAAACAAGAAATTGCCATTAAAGTCAACGCCCCAGTTTTTCCCGGCTTCAACACACACTTGACTAGCATTTACCACTTTGCACCATTCTTGTGCCCACTCATTTGAAGGATATACAACTGCCATTTTTTCTACTCCTCCTTATATTTTCCCCTAGAGAAGGTTAGCACCTTCTGAGCCTAATTATAGATTCTCGATGTCATACCAATACCTGGCGACCTGCATAAGGTTTCCTTGCCTGCTGCCCAGCCAAAGGCTCGTCATTTTAACATCGCGCCAATGTTTCTCAAGGTCATAGTCCCTGCAATAGCCGTAAGCACCCATAAGTTCCATTGCCCTATTTGTAGCATGGGTTGCTGCGTCGGGCACAAACAAGCCGACAGACCTGGTTTTGTATTGCATTGCATCATCCCACGGCATTATCCCATATATGTCAGGGGAATCTATTTGTCTTGCTATCATGTAGAGCATGGCAGATGATGCCTCAATGTCTATGACGATCTCCGCCAGAACAGCGGCATTGACGCTATGCTCTTTCAATGGTTTCCCATAAATGACCCGCTCCGAAGCCCACTTCTTGATGATTTCATAGGTGTTTTTCATCGGTCCCATCGCTAGGGCAGCACCTCCCACATTGCCGTAAGCAACGACCTCTCTAAAGTACTTAGCGTCATCACCAGGACCATGCGCTCGATATCTCTTTGGCACCCTTACATTATCAAACCAGATATCAGAGTTATAATCTGCCGCAAATCCTGCCTTTTGGTATGGTGCCCCTACAGTGACTCCTGGGGTATCGGCGGGGACATAAATGTAGGCCAAATCCTCGTCATTTGATGATCCTGGATTGGTGGAACAAACTACACCGTATATATTGGCGTCTGATACCGAGGGCCATAATTTGTGACCGTTAACTACCCATTCATCACCTTCCAATCTAGCTGATGTCTTTATAGTTTTTCCATGCATAAACCCTACATCTTCTATTTCCGAACCGCTCGAAGGTTCAGTCATAGCGTTGCAGCAAGTATACATTTCATCGCCGCAGAATCTCGGTCCGAACTCCCGGCACAGCTCCATATTTCGATGCGGCCTCAGCATAATTGGCAGCATTGGCCAGCCAGCGCTGATTGCCGCACTAACAGCAAATCCAGAGTCAAGCCTCGAAAGCTCCTCACAAGTAACCACAAAGAAAATTGCTGCATTGGAGATATCCATACCGCCGACTTCGGCTGGCCAAAGACCCCTGCTGAGTCCGAGATCGACTAACACTTCCTTCATTAAGGGCTTGACGAGCTTATGCTCTTTCCAGTCCTCATCGATTTGCCGCCTGACAGGCATAAGTCTGTCATCCCCCCATTCTCTAATGACTTTACCTACCTGTAACACCTCCTCTGGAATCCATTCGGGTCGCATGAAATCATCTATTGTAGGCATCTTTTAGCCTCCTCTTGGGAAAACTTGCTTTCGACCGCATAAGCATCGCCTCGCCACGGTAACCGCCGTCTGTTGGCTTATATTTTTCTATCCTCTTACAGGCTGTCTAAAAACCTTCCTTTCACAGGTTGATCACCGGCCATTGACTGTCTCCGGCACCTTAAAGGTTATCTCTCGAAGACTACCACCTCCTTTCAGCTACTTCCGTTTGTTTTTAACGCTAACGTTACAATCAACTCCGACTAATGTCAATACTCAGCACAGTTCACCAAAACGAAGGGCATAGTTATCAACTACAATCTTCTAAGGTATAACCGAGGCCCCAATCTACCTTTTGGGTACCGTTATTTTTGGAATCTTTAGTAGTGTTAAGCGATTACCTCTACGCTTTGTTTTCCTGGTGAGCGAAGAAATTACCAAAACAACGTGCGGCAAACTCACAAGAGTGATTGTTTTAGGGCTCATGTCTTTTGTTTAAGCAGCTACAACATCGCATTGGGTAAGGTGTCGAAATTCATTTTTTGGTGAGACAAGCCGTCTCTTACAGTAATGGAGCGGGAGACGGGATTCGAACCCGCGACACCCTGCTTGGAAGGCAGGAACTCTACCGCTGAGTTACTCCCGCAAAAACATTATCTCAAAGCTAAAAGTTCACAAAAGTTCACAAGCCAACTACTTAATGATTTTATCACTTCAAGAGCTTCAGGAACAAGCCAAAAGACAATGGAGATTTACCATTTAGCCTTAGATAGGTTCGTTGGCTATTCACTAACTCCAGAAGGCATCAATAGCTATCTTAACAGTCTAACCTGTGGTAATGCTAAACATAACTACTTCCGATGTATCAGGACATTATGCAGATGGCTATATCAGAATGACTACATAGCAAGTAACCCTATTGAGAAGGTATCACCACCTAAGAGACAAAGGAAGCTACTACCTGCTATTGGTAAAGAGCAACTCCAAACCTTGCTTGAACATTGTGAAGCTCATGAGAACTCTGAAAGGGATAAAGCTATTCTTAACTTGCTGTGGTATTCGGGAATGAGATTATCAGAGGTTGCTAATGTTAAAGCTGAAGACTTCGACTGGGACAAAGGAACAGTGATTGTTCTTGGGAAAGGTAACAAGTATCGTAAAGCTTTAGCTGGTAATGGTGAAGTTAAACAATGGTTTGCTACTCATGACAGCTTTGAAGTTACTGCTAAAGGTATTCAAACAATGCTACAGCGATTAGCTAAGGAATCTGGTATTCATTGCAATCCTCATAGCTTTAGAAGAGGTTTCTGTGTTCACCAGGTTAAATCAGGATTGAGCACCAGAGTTGTTCAAGCTCTAGGTGGTTGGGAACAACTCACTATGGTTGAACACTACAGCAAGTCACTCAGCTTTGATGATGCTTTGGATGTATACCATAAGGTTAATAGCATTTAGAAGTTGATAGCAGAGCGTTTCCTCAACAGAGATTCCAAGCTGTGACTGTAGTGAGTTGCTGCTTAGTAGGCATATACTCATAGCTAAATGTTCACAGCTAAAGGCATTAGTAGCTTCAGATTGTTCACACAGCTAGGGTATAGGGGGTATCCCACCCAGCTAGCAAAAATCAGGCTGGAATATAGATTAGAAAGTCGTCTCTCAGAAGAATTTCAGATTGAAAATCCAGCGATACGTTTATTGACACCCACTATTGTTAGGGATAGAATCTAGACACATGGAAGTAGGTATATATATGCCTTTTATCTTCTTTACCATTGGTGGCGGGCTAATAGTGTTAGGATTTGCTTTTAAGGTAATTCAAGTTACCAATAGATTGACAGATGTAAAGAATATTGAAGCACGAAAGAAACTACGAAACATAGGAATAATCAGTATTATAACGGGATGCTTGGTTGGTGTTATAGCCTTGGACATGTCTGCCAATGAGAGAAATGTGCTTATAGTGACAGCGATGGATATCGCTGCTATTGGAGTATTCACTCTGATACAATATAAACTTAGTCCTCAAAACGACAAGATTCTGGGATGTGCGGCTTATGGTGTAATTATTTTGGGCTCTTTGCTATGTCTCGCTTATGAATTAGTTAATATATTTGGGTAGTAGGGCATTTTCCTAAGTCGGGCAAATATTTCCGTTCATTCATACATTTGCTCTTATCACCTATCATCTGAGAGGCACGAATTAATATTTTCACTTCTGCCACAGGTAATCAGTTTGATAAGCCTTGGTTACCCATAGTGGAACGGCATATTTCTCATTATACCTAGTAATTAATATTACTGCGAGAGTATCGTGCAATGTAGCTTGGGCAGCGATTGCACCACCTGCTAGTTCCCGTAACTCATTAACGCTAGATTCAAGCCATCCTTGTCCCAATCGTATATGATGACCTTCTCTGTTAAACTTGATGGAAGTAGGCATCCATATCTCATCCTTGTCTCTCCCTCTCGTAGGAAATGCTAACATATGATGTTTGAACTTGTTAAACATACGAACCCAACCACGATTTTGTTCTGCCCGCCTTTCAGCAATCTTGAGCCAGCCTTCTAGTTTGCGTGGCATGCTCTGTTTTATATTAGCTACTAGTTCCTCGGGAAACCCAGAATTGACTAACTCGTCATCCGTTGGTATATGGCATAGTGTCCTGAAGCCTTCCCCATCTAATCTTGCGAGGAGAGATACTGCTTGTTGCTCTTCATAATGACCTCTCTTCCCCACTTGAATCTTATCAAGAAGAAGAAAGAGGGAATACTCAGCATTACCAGGTTGCCATTCCTGTAAAGCAAAGAACCAACCTATTAAATCTTCGGTAGATGTCATGAACTCTTCATAAGCTTTGATAACCAAGAAATCTACCGCTCGCTGATTTACATCTAGGGGTTGCTGTAGCACTAACTGAGCTGAATAAGCACGCTGTGCTGTGCTGAAGTAAACAGCGTTTCGTAGAACAGAAGCATCCTCTAAAGCATTACCTGAGTCAGGATATAGAATGTTATGTGTTTCATTCATTTTAGCTTTCCCTCAGATGACTGAAGTCTGTTCTAGTGTAAATATCCCAGACCATCTTCCTATGCCATCTAGCCTAGCTACTCATCAGGCAAAGGTGGTGTTCGCATAATTATCGTAATTGTAGCATTTGCAGAAAGGGGACTATCTGTTTGATTCGTACTGTTAGTTATCTCATATCGGGGATGCTGGTATTGGTAGTTGTTGCCATGCTATCACCTGATAAGAGCAAACCTGCTACCAACACAACAAGGATTAATAGAAAACCTACTCTTTTCACTATTTTAGCCTGCCTTCAAAAGTTACTAGAAGAGCCAATATATCTATAGTTTATTCTTCGCCAGGCTTGTAAAGGACTTTCCATAGTTGGCGGAAACACTTTGCGTATTCATCAATGCGGTCTGATAGGTCTCCAGTCGGTTTCCCTTCATGTGGCATTTTCAGGAGACCAGGGATGCCCAACTCTGTGAGTATTTCCTTAGTCAATTGGAGTGTACCAACAACAGGGTCATTACTAACATCTGCCATAACTACCTCCTTATTGCCTATCACTACATTATACCACCACTAACAAGCAATGTTTAGGAATATCGTGTGAATACTTCGGTTCACAACTTTGCTTTAATTGTGCTAGAATTCCCTGCAGTGGAGCTATTTAGGGGCGACGCTGAGGGCTATAAGGAGGAAAGGAGGCCGAACTGCAATTGGATAATTATATGTTTTTCCTGGCATTAATAGCCATACTACTTCTAGGCATCGTCAGTTTTGGATTACTAAAGCTATTGTCCAAAACCATTAGCAACCAAAGAAGTCAATCAAGACAAGAACCAGAGACGACACCGAGTGGGGTGAATCCACAACCAGATGGTGATGAACAGCTAGCTACTATTAGTCATAAGATTGATGAATACCATAACCAAGATACTAAAAGGTCTAAGGGGAACAGAATTGAGAATCAAATGTATATTTTATGGGGCTTGGCATTAACAACGGGTAGCATAGCAATAGCAATGCTTGGCATACCTAATACTAGCTGGATAGTCGTGATTATTGATGCGATTATTGCATTCTGTTTTTTGGGTTTAGGTTTCTGGGCGTTTGCGAGATTAAGAAAATACAAGAAATGGAACTGGAGAGACCCTTGGAGTGATAAAGATTGTTGACTTTTGGAGCAGATGCCTTACTTTAGGAGCAAGTGGCACTTATAGAGCAAAGCTCTGTTTCGGCCAATTCCCGTTTAACTAATCTCAAATGGTTACGAACAGCCTACTTATCCTTACACAAGAAAATGTAGCTTATGCGGAAGCTACTCCTCAGGTAAAGGTGGAGTTGTCATGATTAGCGTAATTGTAGCATTTGCAGAAAGGGGACTATCAGTTTGCTTCACACTGCTAGCTATCTCATTATTGGGAACGGTGGTATCAGCAATTGAAGTCTTGCTATCAGAAATACCTGAAATGAGCAAGCCCGTAAGCACATCCTCACCGAAAGCTACCCCAGGACTTACAAGCCACCATATCTCTCTCTACTATTGCGTTTTTTCTTACTCACCACAACCCTCCAACCACATTCCCACACAAAGCTCAAAATCCGGTGAGGGTAATACTTCCTTGTCAATTGCTACGTCTAGCACAGCGGGAAGATTGGAGTCGACTGCCCTTTGTAAGGCAGGTTTGATCTCGGAAGGCTTCACCACTCTCTCCCCATAGCAATTCATACCTCGAGCGACTTCATCGTATCGGATACCATCAAAATCAACCCCGATGTATCTTTTGCCAAAAGACGCTGTTTGTCCGCCTCTTATCATTCCCCAAGCGCCGTCATTGTGAACTATGAATACGATGGGCAACTGCAGACGGCTTGCTGTTTCCA
>Ga0307432_1001718_pt1 | contig 12848 bp, 11 predicted proteins | sample SalMarWE160150MG_FD_202158 | JGI IMG/M metagenome (GOLD analysis project Ga0307432, IMG submission 202158) | Salt marsh sediment microbial communities from the Plum Island Ecosystem LTER, Massachusetts, United States - WE1603-150 | ecosystem: Environmental > Aquatic > Marine > Intertidal zone >...
CGCTTCGAGGCCGAACTTCAGCACCTACGGAAGATGATGATGGAGGCGGCGACGGGATTCGAACCCGTGGATAAAGGTTTTGCAAACCTTCGCCTTGGTCCTCTTGGCTACGCCGCCTTCCAGTCACATCCCTTTTTCACATGAACAGATGAGCGCAAGAACCCCTCTTTCGCAGGAGAGCCCCGTTACCCCTTTGTTGCCGGAATACAATCGTTTCGGGAAGCGATCATCGGAACTTGTCCGATCTGAGCCGGTAGGTCCTCATGGCTTTTACCACGAAACGGGACAATATCTATTATATCTACTGGACGACAGACGGCAAGAAGCACGGCAGATCCCTGTGCACGAAGAGCAAGCGCGTGGCCGAAGAATACCTCCGCGAATTCGAATACCTACGGGCCAAGAAGCGGCTTGGTCAGGCAACAGATATCGGTCTGGACCGGTTGAAGCAGGAATACCTAGCCCATTCACGCGCCACGAAGGCGGAAACGACCTACAGGTGCAATGACTTACCTCGAGTCAGCCGGTTTGTCGATTACCTGACGAACCGGGGCGTTACGAAGGCTTCCGAGATCACGCGAGCCCACGTTGAGGACTACCAGCACCGCCTGCTTGAGGAGACGTCACCTCAGAGCGTGCGACATTGCATGTATGCCGCTTCCGGCCTCCTCTCCTTCGCAGTTGGCCGCGGTCACCTAGCGGACAACGTAGCCACGGGGGTCAAGAAAGTCAAGGCCACGAAGAATCCGCCCCGTTACCTGTCCTTCGACGAATGGAAGCAGGTGAGGGAGGTAGCGCAGGACACCCACCTCTGGCCTCTCGTCGCTACGGCATACTACGCGGGCTTCCGCAACTCCGAACTCAGGTTCCTCACCTGGCCGGAGATCGATTTCGACCGGGACGTCATCACCCCCGTCAACAAGGAGGGATTCACGCTCAAGACCCGAGAATCCCGGACCGTTCCACTGAACAGGGAACTGAAGGAGATCCTGGCTCCGCTTCGCAGGCAAAGGGGCTACTGCTTCCACAACCGCAAAGGGGAACAGTTCGGCGATACGAAGCTCACGCGCGAGTTCAAGAGCGTCGTTGCCGAACCCAGCGGACTGCCGGGCTTCACCCTCCACACGCTCCGCCATACGTTCGCCAGCCACCTCGTGATGAAGGGGGTGAGCATCTACAAGGTATCCCAGTGGCTCGGGCACAAGAGCGTCAACACCACCATGATCTACGCCCACCTGGCCCCTCAGGACGACGAGATCAACGTGCTCTGAGGTCCTGGGCGTCGTAGGCCCAGAGCGCAAGGCACGGGCGTCGGGCGGCTTCCGCACCTTCCACCTTGCCTGGTCGCCCGACCACCTGAAGGTCATCGCGCGGATCGAGCAGGCGGTGCTCCAGGGCGCCCTCTCTGCCCTCGCCCGGCCCGAGCGCTTCAACCGGGACGAGCTATCGGGCATCCAGCACGCCATGGACCTCAAGCTGCGCGACGACGGCGCGGTGATGCGGATCGGGCTTCGCCTGGTGGGTGCCGAGGGTGGCCCGCCGGCAGGCGCTCCGTCACGTCGAGATCGACACGAACCACTGGAAGTCGTTCGTGCACAAGCGCCTGGCGACCGCGATGGGGGACCGGGGCTGCCTGTCCCTGTGGGGCCGCGGCGCTGCGGCACACAGGCTCTTCGGGGAGCATCTGGCGGCCGAGCGGCACATGCCGACCGAGGGCAGGGGCCGGCGCGCGGACGAGTGAAAGCTGCCGCCATCGCCGCCGGACAACTACTGGTTCGACTGCGTGGTAGGCTGCGTGCACTTGGCGGCAGGAGACGTCGTCCAGCCCGCTTCTCCCGACCTCACCGTCGAGATAGTGTGACTGGATCCTCTGCGAGGACAAGGCCCTGGATACCAGCCATGAGGCCCGCATCCCCTGGGACGGGCACCGGCACCGTCGACTTCGCCGAGCTCCTTGTCAACGGTCCCCATGAGCTACCCCACGAGCGCTCCCCGCTGCACCTAGTGGTACTTCGTCATGCTCGCCAGTTGCGGGCTGAACCAGTAGCCCTTGCTCTGTAGGTGCTCTTTGGAAAGCTCACCGTTCTGTGCAAGCCAGCACTCCAGGAAGCGCTGCCTCAGGTAGTGGCGAAGCGCCGTCAGGGTCTATCGGACGATGAGCCCCTTCTCTGGCGCTATCGCTTCAGACGGCCCCGCCGGCGCAGCAACCCGGGCCCGATACGAGGTCGCCAACAACTCCTCCGCGTGCTGAATCGCGCTCACGCTGGCCAACGACACGGTCTGCACCGGGCCGCGCCTGCAGCTCCTGACCGGGGACGACGGCATCAACCGCCAAGTCAAGAGGGAGTTCGAGCTGTGGGCACAGGAGGTCCCGCTGGCCGAGAAGGTTCCGTCAGAGAGGTTTTTCGGTTGCCAAGGGCGAAGCGATCTGCTAAAGTGCATCCCGAAGGTGGAGTGCAGCGCGTACGTTGTTCTTTCGGCACGCGCCGCCCTGGGGGGGACGGTAGTTCCCTCTTAGGGGCAGCGCTATGGGAGCAGAAGCACCTCCGGCCGCGCGAAGGCGCGGTCTGTCGGGAGCATTTGCGCGGCACTGGGGGCTGCCCGCTGGGGTTAGGTCCATCCCGCTCGCCCGCGCCTTGGGCGCTATCCGCGTGTTCTTTCCCGCCGTCTTTGGTTGCACCGGACTGCGAATGCGGGCGGTTCCACGCTCGCGCATCCCTCGTAGCCGGGAGCGTCCACACAAGCCCTACCCCGGCGCTGTTGCACCACGCCGAGGTCTGCTGCTCCCCCCAGATGGCCTCTGCCTCACCTCCGGCGGATACGGAGCCGGCGAACAGGCGCAGGGGAAGCCAGGAGGCGCGGTTCCGGTTCCTACTCGGGGTCTTTCTGATCGCGTAAACGAGCTGAGGAGGCAGGAGTCCCGCGGCTTCGTTGCCGTGGGGCTCCTTGAGAGGGGTGAAGTCCGACGCAGGAACAAGTGGTTCACTGGAGGGGGCCGCGAATCCAGATCGCCTGTGGCCACCGGTCAGCCACAAGGAAAGGTCGGTTATCCATGTCAGCAGCGTCTGGCCGGTTCGCGTGAACTGCGGCCAAAGTCGCCGGGCGGGGTCAGTCTGCCATGACAGACAAATCCACCAGAGAGCTGATCTGGGTGCCTATCCTGCACACGCAGGCCGATATGGGAAGCGTGAGCGAATCTTTCAGATCCCTTTACAGTCAGAGACTGGGGGAAAGGGAATGGGAACGCCATGTCGAGGTCGTCGCCGACATGTGGCGAGGCATACAGGACAAGATAGAGCAACTGGACCTGGACTATGGCAGGTTGAGGCTGTACCAGGACGGGCTGCCGAACTGCGGGCGCGAGTGTGAGATCGTCAGGGATCTTGCCGAGGCCGGCAGTCAGAATCATCAGCTCCTCATTGACTTGATGGAGAGAGGCGCGGCGCTGACCGGGACGGAATCCCTGGACCTCTTGCTAGAAGAGTACAGAATCGTCCAAGAGACCTTGGGGGCACTGGCGTCCGGCGACTCAGATAGTCTTGGCGAGGTCCATCGCAATCGCCGGGAGGCCCTGCTGAGAGAGCGCGATCGGTATATCGCCAGAAGGATCGATGAAACGCTGCATCAAGGCGAAACCGGGTTGATCTTCCTGGGTCTCCTTCATTCGCTCCAGGACGACCTGCCCCAGTACATTCACTTGGTGTCTCTCGATCGGGTTGACCGAGCCAGGAAGGATCGCTAGAACAGGCGGATAACTCTCGAGGAGGGGGAAGGATGAGTTCCAGTGAAAGGCGGAGATGTTGAGCGGCTGCGGGTTTTGATCGCGGATGATGAGGAGGACATGAGATGGACCCTCTCTGCCTTGATGACAAAGGAAGGGCTGGAGGCCCTGGAGGCGAAGGATGGGGATGACGCGATGGCTATCTTGCGTCGAGAGAACGTTGATGCCGTTCTGCTCGATCTCAGGATGCCGGGCATGGATGGAATGCACTTTCTGAAGGAAGCGCAGCGAATCGATCCGCACACACCGATAATAGTGGTCACTGGCTTCGGAAGTATCGAGTCGGCAGTGGAAGCCATGAAAGTGGGTGCTTTTGACTACGTAACGAAGCCTTTCGATGCCGAGGAACTGCGCAGCATCACCCATAGGGCGCTTGGCGTGCGGCGAAAGCATAAAGAGAGAAGCCCCTTTCCTTCCGGCGAAACGGATAGGCACCTCTGGGAGAGCATGGGCGGGAGTCTGGCCATGCGGGGGGTCGCCTCAGAGATGGCGCTCGTGTCCCCCACCGATTATACGGTGATCATCACGGGAGAGACCGGAACCGGAAAGGAGGTCGTGGCCCGCGGAATTCACAGGATGAGCTCTCGCGCCGACGGTGCCTTCGTCCCGGTCGATTGTGGTTCTGTTCCCCGGACACTCATAGAGAGCGAGCTGTTCGGGCATGAGAAAGGCTCGTTTACGGGGGCTGTGCGTTTGCGGCCGGGCAAGTTCGAAGTGGCCTCGCGCGGGACGCTTTTTCTGGACGAGATCTCCAACTTGCCCCTGGACATTCAGCCCAAGCTGCTGCGGGCCCTGCAGGAGAAGACAATCGTGCGAGTGGGCGGGAATGAACCGATAGAGGTGGACATACGCGTGATAGCCGCCACCAATCGCAGCCTCCCCTCCATGGTGGAGGAGCAGAGCTTCCGCCGAGACCTGTATTACCGCCTGAACGAGTTCAGCATAACGGTACCCCCCTTGAGCGAACGGAGGGAGGATATCGTTTTCCTTGGCAAAGAGTTCCTTGATGAGAGCGCAAGGGAACTTGGGAAGAACATTGATGGGATTACGGAAGAGGGGCTGGAACTCCTTTTGTCGTACGAATGGCCCGGTAATGTTCGTGAGTTGCGCAATGTCCTTCGCAAGGCTGCTCTTCGTTGCGATACGCGTATCACGGCTGAGGACCTGAACGTATCGGCCGGCCCCCGAAAGCCCCAACCTACGCAGGTCCAGTTGGGGGCGCGCGTCAACGGGGAAACGTCCTTGAAAGAAGTGGTCCACCGGATCACGGAGCGCGTGGAAAGGCAAGTCATCGCCAAGGCCATGGAGACGGCACATGGCAACAAAGCGGAAGTCGCACGCATGCTAATGGTGGACTACAAGACGATTCATAGTAAAGTGAGGCAGTACGACATCTCAGTTCACAGAGCCAAGAACGAGAGGAGTGTCCGTGAGCAAGAAAGCCAGACGTGAAGGTCAGAGGGAAGAGAGGTCCAATGGAGTCGGCGGGTTTCTGGACGGCTTGAGCAACCTGCTGGGGAAACTGGGAGAGCTTGCCGACAAAGGGGAAGAACTGCGCAAGACGGGCGAATTCGGTGGTGGCGAGAGCGGTCTCAGAGGCGTCTATGGCTTTAACATAAAGGTCGGTCTCGGTGAAGAAGGGCTCAGGGTCGAGCCCTTCGGTAACGTGCACAAGGACGAGCGGACGGGGGAAGCAGTAGTCAGTGAGATTTCCGAACCGCTGGTTGATGTGTTCGACGAGGAGCAATATGTCCTCGTAGTCGCGGAAATGCCCGGTGTCGCGGACGACGACATTGACCTCGCCCTGAAAGACGATATTCTGACCATTGCCGGCAAAAGAGGCCAGAAGAAGTACCGGAAAGAAGTCTTGCTCCCGCAAAGCTTCGCCTGCGAACGGATGAGCTACACGTGCCGCAACGGAATCCTGGAAGTAAAGCTGAGCAAGGGAAGTGAGGAAGGCCAGGAGAAATGAGCGAAACGGGCGACGACGTGCTCAGGCTGAAAGTGGCCGAAGCACTCGGGAAAGATGTGGGGCGAGCACTTGCGCGCATGGATCCGGCGGACTTAGGTGCCATTGACCTGCAGATCGGTGACATCGTCGAAGTGGTCGGGAAGCGGAAGACGGTCTGCAAGGCCATGCCGGCATATAAGGACTTGCGTGGCCAGTCCCGAATCCAGATAGACGGCCTGTCCCGGGAGAATGCAGGGGCGGCACTCGACCAAGTGGTGGCAGTGCGCAAAGTAAAGGCGCCACCGGCCGAACGGGTTGTGCTCTCTCCTGCGAGCATCACTCCTGGGGAACGCGACTTGAAGTATATAGGCAGCCTCCTGGATGGCCTGCCCGTCGTGACCGGGGACATGATTCGCGCCACCTTGTTCGGGACGCGGTCCGCGGATTTCAGGGTGGTGGACACCCGTCCCAAGGCCCCCGTTGTCATCAACCCCACTACGACGCTGGAGATAGGTAAACCCGAAGCGGCGGAGGCCAGACGGGCCATCTCCTACGAGGACATCGGGGGGCTTGACCGGGAGATAGGTCGGATAAGAGAGATCATAGAGCTTCCACTGCGTTATCCCCAGGTCTTCGAACGGTTGGGGATAGATGCTCCCACGGGCGTGCTGCTCATCGGCCCACCGGGATGCGGCAAGACGCTGATCGCTCGGGCTGTTGCTCATGAAACCGAGGCGAATTTCCATTCTGTCAATGGTCCTGAGATCATCCACAAATTCTACGGCGAGAGCGAAGCCCATCTTCGCAAGATCTTTGAAGAGGCTGCGCGGAAAGCTCCCAGCATCATATTCATTGACGAGATAGACGCCATTGCCCCGCGCCGGGAACAGGTAGTTGGGGACGTGGAGAAGCGCGTGGTGGCGCAGTTGCTTGCCCTGCTGGACGGGCTGACCAAGCGACAGCACGTGATCGTCATCGCAGCCACGAACATCCCGAATGCTCTGGATCCGGCTCTGCGGCGTCCGGGACGGTTTGACCGGGAAATCACCATCCCCATTCCGGACCGCAACGGGAGACGGGAGGTACTGGACATCCACACCCGCGGCATGCCACTGGCTGAGGACGTCGAACTCGACCAACTGGCATCGGTCACACACGGGTTTGTGGGCGCGGACCTCGAGGCGCTTTGTCGGGAAGCGGCCATGCTGTGCCTGCGTCGCATCATGCCCGATATAGACTTCGCGCTGGCTCAGATTCCTTACGAGACACTGATGAAACTGCAGGTCCAGATGGACGACTTTGCGGAGGCGCTTCGAGAAGTGGAGCCTTCCGCTATCCGCGAGGTCTTCGTGGAAGTGCCCGAGGTGCACTGGAACGACGTGGGGGGCCTGGAGCAGGCAAAGCAACAGCTTACGCAAGCCGTCGAGTGGCCGCTGAAGTTCCCAGACCTCTTCGCCAAGGCGGCCGTCACGCCCCCAAAGGGCATTCTTCTTTCGGGCCCCCCGGGATGCGGGAAGACGTTGCTGGCAAAGGCAGTGGCCAGCGAGAGCGAAGTCAACTTCATCTCGGTGAAAGGGCCGTCTTTGCTCTCGAAGTACGTGGGAGAGTCAGAGAGGGGGGTGCGGGAAGTGTTTCGGAAGGCGAGACAGGCCGCCCCGTGCATCGTCTTCTTTGATGAGATCGATGCCCTGATTCCCGTGCGGGGCGGCGGCGTGTCCGACTCCCACGTGACCGAACGCGTCATCAGCCAGTTCCTGACGGAGATGGACGGGATTGAGGAACTCAAGGGAGTCCTCGTGCTCGGGGCCACAAACCGGGCTGATTTGCTGGACTCGGCACTGCTGCGGCCGGGACGGTTTGACATGGTGCTGGAGGTGCCGCCGCCGGACCGCCAAGGCCGGAACGCGATATTCGAGATAGGTTTGAGGGGCAAGCCTCTGGCCGATGACGTCAATGTTGACGATCTCGCCGCAGTCAGTGAAGGGCTCAGCGGTGCGGACATTCGCGGAGTGTGCAGAGAAGCGGCTCTGGCGGCAGTCCGCGAATGTGTCTTGGAGGACCATTCCAGGGAAGAGAAACCGGCCGTCGCAGGGCTGCTGATTGAGCAACGGCATCTGAGAAAAGCCCTCCAGGCGACCGCTGAGAGAAACGCATCACGACAATAGCCGGGGGCTGGTGGACGTGAGGCAGGAGCGTGTCCCTGGGCGGAAACGGACCTCATCGTGGTCGATGCTGTTCGTGGGAATACGGTGAGCCCGTGCGGGAGGCAAAGGCAACAGTGGCCAAAGCCAAGCCAGAACGGGAAGGTCGGCGCCGGGTAGACATAGACGACGCCTCCGAGCAAACGGGCGAAATGCTTTCGCCGCACGAGAAGCGCTACAGAATGCTGCTGGCGACCATCCCTTCCTCCGTCCTTCTGATCGGCCCGCGCCTTGAGATCCTGGCGGCTAATAAAAACTTTCTGAAAAAGGCACGCAAGAGCAAGGAAGAAACGCTCGGGAAGAAGCTCAACGATATTCTCCCCCCTGGCATCGTCGAGCGCATCAACCTCGAGGAACAGGCATGCCGGGTTTTCGCGACGGGAGAGCCGCTTCACGGGGAACAGATGCGCTATCGGGCGCCGCGTGTTCCCCTGAGCATCTATTATTACAGCATTGTCCCGCTGACCTGGGACGGAGATGTCCAGGAAGCCCTTCTGCTGATGGACGACGTTACCGAGCGTATCCGCCTCAGCGAAGAGATTCGAAATGTTGAGCGCCACCTCGCCAGCGTGGTCGAAAGCGCCACCGATATCATTGTCTCCACTTCGCCGGATGGAAAGGTCCTGTCCTGGAACAGGGCGGCGGAGAGGGTCTCAGGATACGCTGCGGAGGCTGTAGAGGGTCGTTTCTTCTTCGACCTGCTGATCCCCGAGAGCAGACAAACGGCCAAGAAGGCTTTCAAAGACATAAATGCTTTGGAGACCCTGACGCAGCCCGAATGGAGGCTGGTGTCGAAGGGCGGTGGGGGAATCGATGTCTCCTGGGTTTTCTCCGCCATGAAGGATGACTCGAGGAACATCGTAGGGGTGGTTGCCGTCGGCAGAGACCTGACCGAGCGTCGGGAGTTGGAAGCCGAGGTGCTCCGATCTCAGAAACTCGCTGCCCTCGGCGTCATGGCCGGTGGAATCGCACACGAGATACGGAATCCTCTGGCTGTCTGCAACTCGGCGGCCGGGTTCTTGATGGAGGGTGACCTGAGCCCCGAGTTCATGCGTGAGTGCGCGCAGAGAATCCAAAAGGGCGTCCAGAGAGCGTCCTTCATCATCGAAAACCTCTTGCGGCTTGCCCGCCCATCGGGCGAGGGCAAGACGGAGCGCATAGAGCTGCAATCCCTCCTCGAAAACGCCCTGGCCGTGGTGGCGAACGAAGCGAAGCTGCAAAAGGTCAGGGTCAAGAAAGAGATCTCCTCTCAATCCATATGGGTACAGGGCAACGAGAACCTGATCCAGCAGATGTTTCTGAACTTCGTTTTCAATGCCTTGAAGGCGATGCCGGACGGAGGGGAGTTAGCTGTAAGCGTGAGAAAAGATGGAGGATACGCCCTCATTTCCGTGGCCGATACTGGCTGTGGAATCCCCGCAGGGAGCCTCGACAACATATTCGACCCCTTTTATACCACCAGATCTGTCGGAGAAGGGACAGGACTGGGGCTTTCGCTTGCCTACTCGATCGCGAAGCAGCATTCAGGGCATATCGAGGTAGACAGCACGGAAGGGAAAGGCACCACCTTCACTGTCCGCTTGCCAGTGTGCACCGAGTAGGAGGAGCCCATGGCAGAGAAGAAGGGGGCAGTTCTGCTTGTGGAGGATGAGGAGGATATCTGCTGGGCTCTGGAGCTTATCCTCGCCCAGATGGAGTTTGGCATGACAGCGGCGAACAACGGTAGGAAAGGGCTTGATCTGGCAAGACAGGGCACTTTCGCAGCAGTCCTTGTTGACGCCAAGCTTCCCGATATTGAAGGGATTGAGCTTGCGAGCCGGATCCGGGAGAGCCAGCCGAACCTGCCCCTCATCCTGATATCCGGGTATTTCTACCAGGATGATGCTGCAGTGCGAGAGTCGATCGAGGGAGGCTTGTTCCGTGCCTTTATAAGCAAGCCCTTCGAGGCTTCGGAAGTCAAAGAGGCCCTGCAGGCTGCACTGAGGGGGAAATGAACACGCCCGGCGTTATGGAATCTGTTCCACAACTATGGAAGCTGTTCCATAGAGCGCGCTGGATAAGTCAGTCCGTTAGCGCTGGCTCGGCCAATGAGGGTATTGTGGTAACGCGTTGCTGAGCGCAGACGTGCGTGCTCATGCCAGTCCTGGGCGTTCGGTGGCATGGGAGTTGCAAACTCTCCCAAGGTAGCTACCGCCTGCCGTACGAGGGCGACGGCACGCTCCAGCTTTCAAAGACGTAGCCCTCAGTTCCGTTTCTAAGGTTGCTTGTAACCCGATGAGGAGGTAAGAAGGCATGGCTAAGGTGCAGAAGTCAACGGACAGCTCTAGCTTGGCAGAGGTTGTGGACCGCATCCTTGACAAGGGTATTGTCATCGATGCCTGGGTGAAAGTCTCCCTGGTCGGCATCGAACTGCTCTCGGTTGAAGCCCGCGTGGTGATCGCTTCGGTCGAGACCTACCTGAAGTATGCCGAGGCTATCGGCCTGACGGCCGCCGCCGCTGCGCCGGCTTAGACCGAAAGCAGGGACTCAGACGTCTAGCCGGGCGGGTCCCGTAGTCGCGGACCCGCCCGGCAGGCGTCGCCTTGGTCGAGGATACAGGCCGAAAGCAACGAAAGGGGTATGGAGAATGGGCAAGCTGGCAGATGAGATGACGCGTTTGTGCGACGACATACACAATCTGCGGGAGAAGAGGCGCGAATTCCTGGTCCAGACTCAGGAGAGCGTCGGAGAACTCACGAAGGAGGCGAGATCTGCAATCGAGAACGCCCGCGCCGTCCGCGTGGGAATGGCTCGAGAGTCTGGGACCGTTCGGGAGCAGTTCGTCATGGACTTGCGTGCAGACGTGCAAAGGACCAAATCGGCGGCCCAGGATCTGTGCGACCGCTTCCGTCAGGACTTTGCCGAGATTGCAGAATCGGCACGTTCGGATCGGGAGGCGTTCGTCGAAGACCTTAGGGGCCATGCAGAGACACTGCGCGGCGAGGCCCAAGCGCTACGCGTGCGCCTACGCCACGACAGGTCTGCGGCCACAGAGCAGAGCAGGCAGGAGCTGGAGGAGTTTCTGTCCGAGCTGCAGTGCTACACGAAGGAACTCTGTGACGGTTTCCGCGAAGCCCGGCAGGAGATGGCCGAAACTTCTGCGAGCGAGCGGGTAGCTTTTGTGTCCGAGATCGCCGGGGGCATTGCGGGCCTCCGTGCGGAAGTTGCCTCTGAGCTGAGAACAGCTCGAACGGCTCTTTGCGGGCCTACGCCTGCCGATCTGAAGGCCGAAGACGGGCGCAAACGGGCCGGAAGAGAGCGCAGGGCGAAGGAAAAGGCAAGACGCGAACGCGCTGAGGCCGGAAAGGCAAGTCGGCATCCCGACGACCTGACTGCGATCTCCCGTATAGGGCCGAAGACGCAAGAGCGTCTCAACGAAAAGGGGATCTGGACCTATGCCCAGCTCGGCGGGAAGGACCCGGAGGAACTCCTCAGGACCTTCGAAGACTTGCCTTCTGCCACGATGGAGAACGTAACGCGATGGGTTGCTGAGGCCAGGAAACTGGCGCGGCAGTAACGTCGCTTCGGATCTGAGGGGCGTGTGGTAACGCGTTGGGCGCACAAGACGATACTGCAGTAGGGAACAAGCGATATGGGGAATGGAGACGTCAGAACCGTGACTGTGGTGCGCATGAAAAGCGACGGTGACAGGGTTGAGCCTGAGCCGAGCGACGAGTTCGTCTCCACCCCCTACGTTGACGAACTGACGGACCGCGCTCTCGCTTATCTGAAGGTCGGTTTCCCAGTGCATTTCGCCGGCCCCGCGGGCACGGGAAAGACTACACTCGCCTTCCACGTTGCGGCCCGGGTGGGCAGACCCGTCACCCTCATCCATGGCGACCATGAATTCGGGAGCTCGGACCTTATCGGGCGAGACGCGGGCTACCGCCGCTCCAAGCTGGTCGACAACTTCATCCACTCGGTGCTGAAGACGCAGGAGGAAACAAGAAGCTTCTGGGTCGACAACCGCCTGACAACCGCGTGCGAAAGGGGCGATACCCTGGTTTACGATGAGTTCAATCGGTCCCGCGCCGAAGCCAACAACGCGCTGCTGACGATCCTGTCGGAGGGGATTCTCAACGTGCCCAAGCTGCGCACGACGGGCGAGGGTTATATGAAAGTGCACCCCGAATTCAGGGCCATCTTCACATCCAATCCGGAGGAGTACGCGGGCGTTCACAAGGCGCAAGATGCCCTGCTGGACAGGCTCATCACGGTCAAACTGGGACACTACGATCGTGAAACGGAAACCCAGATCACAATGGCGAAGTCAGGAATCTCGCGCGAAGACGCGGAGACGATCGTGGACCTGGTGTGCGAGATGCGGGGTGTGGGTGTGAGTAATCACCGTCCGACGATTCGCGCGTGCATAATGATCGCCAAGGTGCTAGGCCAGTACGGTGGCCATGCCCAATGGGATGACCGGCACTTCCAGCTTGTCTGTCGCGATGTCCTGAGCGCGGACACAGCCAAGGTCACCCGGGATGGCCGTCCTGTCATGTCGGACAAAGTCGAGGAGATCATGAGAAGGGCGTGCGAGAGCCGCACGGGCCGCGTTGCCGTGCGTCACAGGAAAGGAGCAAAAGATGCCAGTTCCGAGGGGTAGGATCCGTGGATTGCAGGACATCCGCACCCATGCCGGAAGAGCAGACGAGACCCGCCTGCCCCACCAGGCTCTTCTCAGAATCGCCTGGCTTGAGATGGAGAAGTACCGCCACGTCAGCGAAAGGCAAAGCGCCGTCCAGCGCGTGCGGAGCATAGACGAGCGTGTCAGGGAGATTGGGCTCGAGCAACAGAGGCTCACGTCGCTGGTCCGTGTGCCCCGACAGTCCTGCAATTCAGACTGCGAAGACGGGTGTGATTCGAGGCCATCCGG
>Ga0307432_1001719_pt1 | contig 12822 bp, 10 predicted proteins | sample SalMarWE160150MG_FD_202158 | JGI IMG/M metagenome (GOLD analysis project Ga0307432, IMG submission 202158) | Salt marsh sediment microbial communities from the Plum Island Ecosystem LTER, Massachusetts, United States - WE1603-150 | ecosystem: Environmental > Aquatic > Marine > Intertidal zone >...
TTTTGCCTTGTGGTTAAACAGTGATCAGGCACATGAGTTATACCCTGTATTATTAAGTGGGATTTCTCATTACGAGTTCGTTAGAATTCACCCCTTCGTAGATGGAAACGGTAGGGCTGCAAGAGCTTTAGCTACACTAATTCTCTATCTGAAAGGTTTTAATACTAAAAGATTCTTTGCCCTTGACGATTATTACAATGAAGATAGAGAGAGATATTATGCTGCGCTGCAAACAGTAGATCAAGAAACATTGGATATAACACTCTGGCTAGAGTATTTTTGTGAGGGCGTTGCTGTTAGTATGAGTCAGGTTAAAGATGCGGTCTTAGAACTAAGCTTTGATAGAAGAGTAAAAGAGAAAAAGGGACAAATATTCTTGAATGAAAGGCAGAGAAAGATTTTAAAGTATTTACAAACAAATTTGAGAATAACCACTAAGGAATATCAGAATATGTTTAATGTCTCTGAACGAACAGCACGGGGTCATTTGAACGAATTGGTAAAGCTGGATTTAATCAAACCCGTAGGAGCTCAGAAAGGTAGGTATTATGTGTTGGCTTAGTCTATTGCCGAGAAATTGCCGAGAAAAGGGGAGTAGCTTATGAATTATGAACCTTCACGATTAACTTCATGATTAGACTACAAAAAGTCCCCAAAGTTATAATAAATTCCAGAGTAAAAAATATGGAAAGAATATAGAATCCAAAGATCCAAAAAAGGAAATAGAAGATTGGAGAAAAAACCAAAACAAAAAAACCATTGAGTAAGAAGGCGATAAAATAATATGAAATTTAATCGTGCTGAAATAAAAGATATAGAGAGACTTCAGAAATACGAACGCATTTTTGCTTATTTATTAAAGAAGAATAGTTTTGTAAAGCCTGATATCTGGAAATGCAGGGAGAATAAACGACTTATCGGGAGGATTATAAATGACCTTATTTCCGAGGGGGCACTAATTGAAAAAACAAAAAGGCTTTTTGAGTGGGTAAATTCTCAAAAAGAAAGATACAGGGTAGAATGGCTTGATCGTCCTATTTCAACTCACCAATTAAAGAGATTGAGTAAAGAGGATCGGCCAAGAGAAAAACTTCTTGCTTTTGGGTTTTCTAAACTTACCAAGGCTGAACTCTTGGCTATTTTTCTGAGGGCAGGAATAAAGGGCAAGAGTGCTGTGAAGTTAGCTAGTGAACTGCTGAATAGATTTGACGGGGTAAGGGGAATTTTTGAGGCATCCAATAAGGACTTGTTAGGAATCGAAGGATTGGGAGAAGCAAAAGTTGCTCAGATTAAGGCAGTCCATGCCTTGGCCGAAGAATATTTGAAGGAGAAGGCAAAAACAAGAAAAGTGGTGAGGAATTCTAAGGAAATCTTTGACTATCTCTATCACTCCATGCGGGATAGAAAGGACGAAGTCTTTAAGGTTATCTCGTTAAATGGTCAGAATGAGATATTAGATATAGTTGATGCTTTTTATGGAACGGTGACTTCAAGCAATATTTATCCTAGAAAAGTGATAGAACTTGCTATCAAAGGTAACGCTACCGCATTAATATTTACTCATAATCATCCGTCTGGTAATCCCAACCCTAGTAAATACGATAAGGAAATTACGGAAGAGTTGTTTTTTGCTTGTAGATATGCCGAGATCAAGGTATGGGAACATATCATCATAGGAGACAATTGTTACTTTAGTTTTGCAGATGAAGGTTTAATTGAAAAATATGATAGGAAATTTGAAGAGATAAAAGGAGGAAGAAATGGCTGAGCATAGGCGGTTTCTAACAACAGATGAACTCGAGGAAGGGGGCTATCTAAAAATTGAAGGGAATCAAGTCACATACCTTACTTCTAAAATAAGAAGAAATATTACCAATCCTGAAGAAAGAGTCCGGGCAGAGTATTACTTAGAGCTTATAAAAAGGTATAAGTATCCAGACCCTCGAATCCAGCCAAACTGCAAGGTTCCTGGTAGGAAACCAGATGTATTTGCAGATATCGTTGTTTTTGAAGACGATGAAAAGAAGAAGCCTTATATTGTTGTTGAATGTAAACAGGATGGAATTTCGCAGGCAGAAATCCAGCAGGCAATTGAGCAGGTGTTTGGATACGCGAATTCATTAAGGGCAAAATATGCGACAGTGATAGCAGGAACGGTGAGAATTGCCTTTGATGTGGCCGGGTTCAAGCCTTCTGAGCGGGAAAAGAACATCATTGCCGATATTCCAGAAAGATATGGGAAAGTTATTAAATACCGTTTTAGAAAAGAAGCCCCTGAAAATGACCTCAAAGTAGCAACAAGGGATGAATTGCTTCGAAAATTTCAGCAGTGTCATGATACCCTCTGGGAAGGAGGAAAAAGAAACCCTGCTGAAGCCTTTGATGAAATGAGTAAACTTATGTTCTGTAAAATCTGGGATGAAAGATTTATCACTAAAAAAGGAGAATGTTACAAATTTCAGGTAGGAACTCATGAAACGCTGAAAGAGGTTACACAAAGAATAAGGGGCATCTATTTAAAGGCTCAAAAGATGGAGCCAGGAGTTTTTACAGAGGAGATAAAAGCAGAAGACCCTATAATATATAGTGTTGTTGAATTATTACAGGGAATTTCTCTTGCAAGGACAGAACTTGATATAAAAGGAGAGGCATTCGAGCATTTCCTTGGAGGAGTATTCAGACAGGCAATGGGGCAATATTTCACACCCCGACCTATAGTTAAATTTATGGTGGATATACTTGAGCCAAATGAGGATGACAAGGTAATTGACCCTGCTTGTGGCTCTGGTGGATTTCTTCTTTATGCACTGGATAGTGTTAAGAAACACCTTGAAAATTCCCTTTCTTCCAGGGATGCCCTTGATAGGTGGAAAGATTTTGCCCTTTATCAACTTTTTGGCATTGAAATAAACTCACAACTCGCCAGAGTCTCAATGATGAATATGATTATTCATGAGGACGGGCACTCAAATATAGAGAATAATGATGCATTAGATGATACCTCAAAGTTTCATCCAAGAAGGGACATAAGGCTTGGAAAATATAGTCTACTTCTTACCAATCCTCCATTTGGTGCTGTGATAAAACTGAGGGAACATAATTATCTGAAGGAATACGAACTTGGTGCCAAGGAGAGACCGAGAAATCGGCAGAACACAGAAATATTATTTATTGAAAGATGCCTTGATTATTTAAAACCTGGGGGCCGAATAGGAATCGTGTTGCCTGATGGAATTCTCACCAATTCAAGCAATCAATATGTGCGGGACTTTATCACTGAAAGGGCGCAGGTATTAGCAGCGGTGTCACTTCCCCAGACCGCCTTCAGACGCCCTCATGCCAAAGGTGGCGGGGGAGCAGGTTCTGGGGTGAAGGCATCACTTGTATTTTTGCGAAAGAAAAAAGAAGAAGAACAACTGCCCGATAATTATCCTATATTTATGGCTCTCGCTGCGCGTATTGGTTATGACTCAACAGGGAGACCGGATAAGAACGAATTTCCGGATATAGTTGAAGCGTATAAGAAATTCAGAAAGAAGCAAGGAATAGATTTTTTCGTTAAGGCCCCGCTCTCCTTTGGAATAGGGCGGGGCGACTTGGAAGGAAGATTCGACCCATCCTATCATAAACCAGAATTTAAGGATATGATACAAAGGTTAGAAAAAAGAGGCTATCATATTGTCTCATTTGGAGATATAATTACTGAAATGTCTGGAGGAGCCACTCCTAAAGCAAAAGGGGAAGCTTACACAAACTCCCGCGGTACCCCGTTTCTTCGTATCCAAAATATCACCGAAGAAGGAATAAAGTTAGATGATGTAAAATATATAAAGAAAGAAATCCATAATGAATATTTAAAGAGATCTCGCCTTAAACCGAAAGATTTACTTTTTACCATAACAGGAAGAATAGGAACTGTGGCTGTTGTGTCTGAAAAATTGGGGGAAGCAAATATAAACCAACATAGCGTTCGAATTCACTTAAATAACTCTGTAAATGAGAAATATATTGCTACATTATTCAATACGGATTTTGGGAAAAAGTTATCCTTGAGACAAGTGTCTGGAGGCACAAGAATAGCTTTAGACTATCGAGCTATTCGCTCTATCAAAATTCCACTTCCACCTCGTAAAATTCAGGATGAGATTGCAGATATGATGGATAAGGCTTATAGGATAAAGAAGGAAAAAGAGAAAAAAGCCGAAGAATTACTTAATTCCATAAATGACTATATTCTCTCCGAACTCGGAATAAAATTGCCCGAACTCAAAGAAGAAAAGTATTATCCTATTACCTCTGATAGAATAAAAGGCGGTAGACTTGATGCAGCTTACTACCAACCTAAGTATTATGCTCTTGAGGGAGCCTTAAAAGGAGGAAAGTATCCAATGCACAAATTGGGCGAGTTTATTAGCTCAATTCATTACGGTGCATCAATTAAGAATATATATGCAAAGGAAGGGATTCCTCTTTTAAGGATACTAAATTTAAGACCAAATGAACTGAATTTATCCGAAGTAGTTAGTCTTCCTTTTGATAAAAAGGAAGAAATTGGAAATGCCTTGGTAAAGGAGGGAGATTTTCTGATCTCAAGAAGTGGAACTATTGGGATCACAACCATTGTGCCCAAAGAAGCAGATGGCTTTGCTTATGGATCGTTTATGATAAGGTTCAGGATCGAAGATAACGAAATCGAGTCGTTTTATGTTTCTATTATAATGAATTCAAAAATTGTCCAAGAGCAGATAAAAAGGGTAAAGATAGGAGCGATTCAGGGAAATATAACAATACCAAGCATTAAAAATCTTTTAATCCCTCTTCCTCCATTTCCTACCCAGCAAAAAATCGCCAAAGAAGTAAATTCCCGTCGTGCAAAAACAAGAATACTTAATAAAGAAGCGAAAGAAGTTATAATAAAAGCAAAACAAAAAGTCGAAAAGATGATTCTGTGAGAAATAAATTGAAAAGGATTTATTCCAGCAAAAGGGTCTTCAAAGTGTCTCTAAGCACAATAAATTATATTGCAGTAACAATGGAAATTTAAAATATAGATGGAGGGTGTTCGATGAGTCCTATGTTTAAAATTGAGGGTAAAAAATTAAGACAAGCAAAGACTATTCAATTTTCAGCTGAAAAAGAACTACAAAAACTCATTGAAGATAATTTACTTCCTGTTTTTAAAATTAACTTTATTTCTTCTGAGTTCTCAACAGGCGAAAGGCATGGTGGACGTATTGATACCTTAGGGCTTGATGAGAATAAAAACCCTGTAATAATAGAATATAAAAAGACTGAAAGAGAAAATATTATAAACCAAGGTCTTTTTTATCTTGATTGGCTAGTGGACCATAGAGGAGATTTTGAAATAGCTGCTCGAGATAAATTAGGCAGCAATATCAAAATTAATTGGGACTCACCAAGATTGATGTTAATAGCACGAAATTTTTCAAAATATGATAGACACGCAATAAATAGGATTGGTGGGAATGTGGAGCTCAAAATTTATAGACTTTATGATGGGGATATTTTATCTATAGAAGATGCGATAATGCCAGAATTAGAGAAAATTGGAAAGAAACGGATAACTGTCAAAGGAACTAAATTATATAAAGCAGAAGACCATTTACAAAATAGACCAAAAGAAGTAAGAAATCTTTTTATGGAACTAAGAGAAAAAATACTTGATTTAGGCTCTGAAGTTAGGGAAAAGCCGTTAAAATACTATGTAGCTTATACAACAACAAAGAATTTTACAGAAGTCGTTTTACAAGCTAAAGGGTTAAAAATATATTTAGATATTAGTGAAAAAGAAATAAATGATCCAAAACAACTCACTCGTGACTGTACGCGTGTCGGTCATTGGGCAACGGGAGATATAGTTTTAACAATTAGAGATGCTAAAGAAATAGATTATGCAATTTCTCTAATTGACCAGTCATATAAACTCACTTTATAAAAAGAAAGACAAAAGGGGAAAAGGGACAGGTGTATTAGCTCAATAATTCGGTAACTTTTTGGAGTTTATCAAAAGGCGTCTCATAGTTTAATATAATGGTCGGGGAAAAATAATACGGTAACTAAGAAAATTTTTGCTAAAAATCTTTATAAATCAAGGTTAGGGCATATATCCCAACCAACTTTTTCTATATAAATTTTAACTTTTAAGAATGTTGTGGCGTCTTTATACGTTATATGTCATCACTGCAAGACCGAGAGGATAAGTCATGACTCAAGATGCAATAATTGTAGAGATTGAAAATGTACTGGAACGCTTGGAGATAACGCTAGACCAGTGTACTCGCAAGCTTTTACGTGTAGAAGAAGCTCAAAAAGTAATTGCAGAGACAGATCGAAAACTTGAGGAGTTACTTCCGCCTGATTCTACCGCCTTTCGAATTTATGATCGCTCGAAACGGGAACATACCCTTTGGTGGAAAGAAACTATATCTGGATATGTTCATCCTTGCGATTGTAAGAACATCGAGCAATGGGTCAAAATTGTTCGAACTATCCTCAATGAGTATGAACCAGAATTCCTACGTGGTGAATGTGTTGAGAAAAAGCAGTATTTTCTATCCCCAGGAGATGTATATCGTGCAAAGAAGTTGCTTCTGAAAACTATGAAGCGAGCGAAGAAAAGTTTAGCTGTTGTAGACCCATATCTTGACGAAGAAATATTTGACTATATTGAATCGCTGGATGTGTTAGTTGACATCCAACTCATCACTGCTAATCAGAAGCCGATGTTTCGACAGCTTTACAGTGTTTTAAAAACAACTCGACCAAACATAGAAGCAAAAGTATACCATCATTGTCACGATAGATTTTTGGTCATTGATGGATCTGAAGTTTGGCATCTTGGAGCTTCGATCAATGGAGTCGGTAAGAAGGCCTCTATGATCAACAAAGTTATTGATTTAGCCGAGCGTAATCGTCTTCTCTCAGATTTTAACGCTTGGTGGTCAAATGGAGCGGTAATTTAGTATCGGAGCAGACTATGACAACGGTATATAATGTCAGATTGGCAACTTCCTCTGTTCATCCAAATACCTTCGACAACTTCTTTCATCTGTTGCGCGAGTTTACGGAAAGATAAAAATGGAGTTAAGATGATTGACTCGAAGCAGTTTATAGAAAAATTTAAATCCTTTCCTTTGGATTATATGAACGATTTTGACGAATTTTGGAAATGGAAACTTGAAACTGAATGCGAAAGTGAGCATATTCTTAACGACAACCATCGAAAAGAGACATATGAGAAGCTACACAGAATTCTTAGAAGCTGGCAATATTTCCGCAGCGGAAGAGGCTATAAAGTTGATCCTTGGATAGCTTTAAAAGATTCGCTCAGAAAAATATCTGATGTCTATAACCAAATTAGAAAATACACCTTGTTGGAATTTAGTGAGATTCCTAATGAATTGTTAGAATCGATTTGGCATGAATTTGGTTGCGTTAAAGAGTTCGATGGAAATAAAAAACCCAGTGGAGATTACAATGTTATTTCGATATGTAAACCTTTAATGCTACTATGGGGACAAACGTTGGCTTTTGATTCACGAGTTCGAAAAAATATTCCATGGAGATGTAGCCTTTCGGAATATAAAACTCGATGGAAATTTAAGAATTGGAAGATAATTATGGAAAGATTTCAGCAAGGCTTAAAGCAAAATTCTGAAATTGTTAACTTGTTTAAGAAAGTATCGTCGAGAAAATATAGAACTGATTCCATTGTTCCTTATGGGAGATTTTTGGATATTTATTATTTCTAAACCTCTATGTCATATGGCGTATAATAACTGCTAAATGACTTCGTTCTTCGAACTACAAATGTGCCCGCGCCAGATATCGTTTAGCAGTATAACGTTAGTAGAAAATATTTCTACTTTTTAGGAAAGAAGCGAGCAAGTTCCTTTATCTATCGGAAATTTATTGTTATCAACATCGTCCAGTCCGGGGAGCCATTTTAGGGAGCCAATTTGCGGGTTCCAGCGCACTATTCTCTCTTTTTCCTCCCTTAGAGGGAAGGTTAGGGTGAGAGATAAATTCTCAAAACTCTTGCCATCCTCTAGTTTTCAAAAACCCTATTGACAGATCCAAAATCTTATTGTATAATATAATACAGATAATTGTACGAAAAGGTACAAATAATTGTATGAAATATAGAATAGATAAACAGGATTTATTAGACAGAATTACTATTTGGGATAGTTTTCTCAAAAGGGATGTTCATTTGATTGCCTGTGGTGGAACTGCGTTGACACTTTTGGGAATCAAGGATTCCACTAAAGATGTGGATTTAATAGTCCCCGATTCAACTGAGTATGAATATCTTCTAAATATCCTGAAACAGCTGGGTTATAAATCTGTAAGTGGTGCAGGTTGGGCAAGGGGAGATGGTTTTATTTTTGAGTTATTCAAAGGGAAAAGAATTCATACTACAGAATTACTAGAGTCACCGTTAGATAAGGAAAATCATACTCTAATAAAAGAATTTGCTCATATTTACTTGGGAGTGCTTAACTATTGCGATATTATCATTAGTAAATTGTTCAGAGGGGCGCAAATAGATATAGATGATTGTCTTTCTTTAATAAGAAGTAAAAAGAAAGAAATAAATCTTAAACAGTTAAAGAGACGTTTCCAAGAGACAGCTTCCTTTGATGTATCGGAAGATAAGGTGACCAAAAATTTGGGATATTTCTTAAGAATTCTAAAAGAAGAAGGTTTCAATGATAAACAATGATAATCTCAGCAAAAGATTGAGTATGTTAGGGTTTCCATTACTTGAGGTAGAAGAGTCTCAAGATGCAAATTCTACCCTAGTAGATGTAGTTAAGAGTAAAGACCTTCGTCTATGGGAGGGTTTTCCTGTTATCTTGGCTAATAGCATGGAAAAGGGATTGTTCAATTACGATATGGCAAAGCGATATTTAAAGAATTCGTTTGATGAATCTTATTTGGATACATTGATAATAATGTCACTAGCTCTTTATGAAGTTTTGAATCTAAAATTTTCTTGGGCGAATAAATTTTATAGGTCTCTACAGAACAATCAGAAGAAGAAATTTGATAATTTTGTTAAAAAACTTAAAAAGAATAGGGATTTCAAGGTTGTAGGGCACGTTATGTCAAGCCAAAGATTAAAATCCACCTTCAATAGTTATTTTAGTCAGGGACAATCAAGACTCAATGATTTACTTTCTATAAAAGAACAGTTTGATCTTGAGTATTCACTCTCGCAGGTTTTTTCATCCAAGCAAAAAGAGCTGTTTTTAAAGAAATTAAAAGGTGAAAAACTAACCAAGACAGAGAAAGAATATTTCTCCAGGGTAGTGAAAAAAAAAGTCGTAGCCCTAGCTAATCCAAAATTACATCGTTTATCTCAGAAGTTATTAAGATAATAACGATGGGGGATTCAATCTCTCTATCCTTGTTTTAAATGAACCAATAATAACAAAAGTAGAAAAGAGAGGAGCCTCTCAAGAAGAAAGTATTACTGTTCTAGGTGTGACGAACTAAACTTCAATCGACACTAACTTTTGTGAAAACTCCCGAAAATTCTTATTTTTTTCTTTTCCGTGGAGAAGCTAGGTTAAAACGCTTTGCATACATTTGTTCTATCCACTCTCTAACAGGAATTTTCCATTTTTGTTTTGGATTGGGAATATTTTTGATAAGACTCCTCGGATTTAGACTCAATTCCTTTGCCATCTGAATATGTTTTGTTGAAAGACGACATTTTTTGTAAGCTTCTTTCCAAAGCTCATCCTTTTTCTTATTTTTTCCCATGATTACCGTCTTTATGCTTGTAATATTGGAATTTTGATTCCGAAGAAATCGGTGAAGCCCTTCTGTTTTCCCCCTTAAATATCTTAATAACGATAGGACTTACCCAATATTCCTTATAGTAATACTGTTTGTATCTCATATCCTAGCGTTTTATAGGTCTTTGTTCTTTTTCTATACATCCCTAAAAGCACAGGTATCTCTTTATCTACATAATCATAGATGCGGATTTCTTCTTTGCCGTGGTAGCTGCGGTGTAGCCGACCTGCATACTGGACCACTTTTCCTTTGAATGAGATAGGCATAGTTATGAAAAGTGTATCCAGCCGCGGCTCATCAAACCCTTCTCCAATATAAGAGCCTGTTGCCAAAATAGCTTTCTTTTTGTCATCAGGACAATTGCGCAGTTCCTTTAAAATTTCTTTGCGTTCTTTTGCCCTTAATCCACCATATAGAACAGCCAAATACTCAATTTTTTTCTGAAGCATACCTTTTAACAGTTTAAGATGTTCCCTTCTTTCAGTGAGCACAATGGGAAATCTACCCTCCTCTGCTACTTTAACTATGTCATTAACGATTAATTCATTTCTTTTCCTGTCATTTATCAATTTTGGCCAAAGATCATAAATATTAGATTCACCAGACCATTCGCAAACGAATTTTGTCGGTCTCGGAATTATAAGATATCTGGAAATCTGTTTTATAACATCTTTTTGCTTTCTTTGATAACAAATGGGGCCACATTGCATATGAATAATCGGTTGGTGCCCATCACGGCGATAAGGAGTAGCAGTAAGTCCTAGTATATATTTTGCTTTTGCCTCCATCAAAACTCTTTCAAAGGAAACAGCACTAATATGATGACATTCGTCTACTATAACAAAACCATAATCGGCTATTCTATCATCCACCACACCTTTCCTCTCCATGCTTTGAATCATGGCAACATCCAAAAGTCCATTGGCCTTATTCTTTCCAGCACCTATCTGTCCGGTATCTTTCAAATCAATACTGAGAAAAGAAGCCAGTTGCACTTGCCATTGTTCCATAAGGGGCTTGCGGTGAACTAATATTAAAGTATTTGTCTTTCTTTTAGCAATAGCATATATCCCAAGAACTGTCTTTCCTAACCCAGAGGGAGCAACCACGACTCCTATTTCATTTTTTAATATTTTTCTGGATGCAATTTGCTGTTCTCTATTCAAACTTCCATAAAATTTAAATTTGACTTTCCTGCCCTGTGTTCGCTCATCTTTCATATCTACTTTGATCCCGTACTCATTCATTAAATAAAAAACATCTTCAAGACAGCCCCTTGGGATGCAAAGATAACTATCCAGAATCTCAGAACAGCATATAACTCTCGGTGTTAAAAAAGTTGATAAGCGCATACTTTGCCGCCTGTAAAACTCTGGATTTTGAAATGCTGCTAATTGCTTGATTTGATTCAGAAGCACTGAAGGTAAACTCTCGGTCTTAACATATATTCTATTAGCCATTACTAATTCAACTCTATCTGGTAAATTTTTTACTACCGGTTTATATCTTTGCTTTCCTGAAGGTAATCTCATCCAGGGTGGATCATTCTCATCTATAGGACTAATTCTAACTCCTATAATTTGCCCTTTTCTAGAGGCCTCTTTTGAAATTCTTTCAACATGGCGAGGAGACATTTTTTCTAACGTGGATAAAAACTTCCACTGGTCACTATAAGGGATACAATCCTCATCTATAAAAACGCTATTTCTGTGCCTTACAGCTTCTTTTTGAAATGGCAGGGCTATCAAATTACCAAAGCCACCTTTGGGCAAAGTATCTTGGTTAGGAAATAACCTATCGTAACTTTTCATATTAAGCTGATAACGTCTGGACATAGTTTTTGTAATTAAGAAACTACCCATTCTTCTTGCCAGTATTGCAGGAATATTCTCTTCAAAAAATATCCACGTATGTGCTCCATTGCCAGAGCGTGAGCGTTCAACTGCTACAGGTACACCTTCCTGCAAACAGGTTTCTTTGAAAGTAAACACATTATCCACCCAATCTTCTTTATCAAAATCAACTGCCAAAAAATAACAACTCTCGTCTTGCAACATAGGATAAATTCCGACCACATGTGCACCTTCCAAATGTTTGCCAATCACATCATCATTTAGGGGCAAAAATTCTCTATTAGGACACTGCGAACATTTCATTATAGGTTTTTTACAAACCTGCCGTACCCATTCATTCTTACAAACAGGGCTATAGCCCACCTTGTCGGTCCTTTTACTTATCCACAAACGCGCATAAACATCTTCACGGCCCCGAAATAGGCTGCGGAATAAGCTAATTTTGTTAACTGTTGAAAATTCATAAGAATTTCGTTCTTCGCCAAGAGTAGCATTATAATTTTGAAGACCAGTAGTGTGAATTTCTTCTCGGAGGGCTTTTAACTCACTAATGAGCTTCTTCTTTTGTGTATCAAGTAAAGCAATTTGCCATTCTATTCTTCTTACATTTTCTAAAAGCTTTCTTCTTTTTTCTTCCTTATTCATAATTCTATATCTTTCTTTCTGCTTTTAAAAATAACTGCCTGTAAAATTTTTATTTTTTGTTTGGTCGAAAATACCTTTTCCATATTTTTATCTCATAAACAAATAGTTTACAATTTATATAACTTATGGTTCGTATCTTATGAACATTTAGAGGGCTTGTCAACCAATTTTGCAGGAAAAAGCCCCCGCCTGCCGTGACAAACCATATAATTATATGTATAATTATATGGAAAGGATATTATGGATATTAAAGCTGGTAGTTTTATTTGGAATCAAGAAAAGAATTAATCAATATCCACAAACATGGAATTGATTTTTATACTGCAGCTAAAGTATTTAAGGACCCTAAAAGAAAAATTTACATAGATTCTAAACATAGCAAACAAGAAGAAAGGCTTTTTTGTATTGGTAGCCTCGGAAGCAAAATCTTAACGGTTCGATTTACCTACCGTGGAGGCAAAATTAGAATATTTGGTGCTGGATATTGGAGAAAGGG
>Ga0307432_1001731_pt1 | contig 12781 bp, 8 predicted proteins | sample SalMarWE160150MG_FD_202158 | JGI IMG/M metagenome (GOLD analysis project Ga0307432, IMG submission 202158) | Salt marsh sediment microbial communities from the Plum Island Ecosystem LTER, Massachusetts, United States - WE1603-150 | ecosystem: Environmental > Aquatic > Marine > Intertidal zone >...
GGCCCGGTGGTGGTGAGCTTCTTTCTGACCCTCAGACGGTAGCGCACATGCATGGTAGCCCAGACTCGCAGAAGGACTCCGATACAGAAAACAGCTCCGCCCAGGGAAAACGTCAAAGCGTCGAGCTCCGTCTCGTACCACGTGCAAATGGTCATTGCGATGACCAATGGAAGCATCAGCCACCCCCGTAGCCTATACCACCGGTAGTGGGGCCGGTTTGTCCTTTTCATAAGCCTATTCTCTCCAATCGCCGCGTCGAAGGGATTTCGCCCATGTTCTCTCGGGTTGCCTTATGATCATGTGCACGCCATAGCTGTGCCCGGCTTCCGAAGTCTCCGTTATAGTACCAGACGCGGATGAACAGAACATGAGTGGAAGATCGCGCTTTGGTTAGGCTCAGTGGGTCACGCCAGCGGGGCGAACTTGCGGCCTTCGTCCAGCATGGCCACGTAGTTGTCGAAGGGGATGTAGTTGGCCAGGCTGTTGCCGGAGCCCAGGCAGTAGCCCCCGCCGGGCAGGCATTTCTCCAAGGTATGGCGCACGCGCTGGCGGATCTGATCTTCGTCGGCGCGGCAGAGGAAGTCGACGTCGATGCCGCCCAGGAGCGCGATGCGGTCGCCGTACTTCTCGTAAGTCTCTTCGAAAGGCTCGATCACGTCCTCGAACGAGTGCTTGGCGTCGATGCCCACGTCCTCGATCAGGTCCTCCATGATCTCTTCCAGGTTGCCGCAAGAGTGCAGCAGGTAGGGCCTGCCCGCCTCGTGGGAGGTCTCGGCCATGAGCTTGTGCCCGGGCAGCACGAACTCGCGCGTGTCCTCCGGGCTGATCAGCGTCGCCGTGCGGAACCCCATGTCGTCGCTGCCCATGACCATCGCCACGCGGTCGAACTCCAACATGCGCCGCACCACAATGCGGTACATCTCCAGCAGTCGGTCCCCGATGGCTTTGACCAGGTCGCGCCGGTCATAGAGCGAGTAGCACAGGGTCTCGTAGCCCATCAGCCAGGTGAGGTGCTCGGCGAAGTGGGCGAAGCCGCCGCTGCCGATGATGCACATGTCCTCGGGCAGGTTCTCGGAGTACCAATCGAGCGACCGCGTGGAAGCGGCCTGGGCGTCGGGCCAGGGGTACGCCTCGAACTCGTCCCAGTTGGTGATGGGGCCGGCGTGCTCCTCCATGTAGTTCCGGCCGCCCTGCCGCGCCAGAGCCGCCGTGTCCTGGATGGACGTGCGTTTGAGCGGCATCTCGAGGCCGTCCAGCCCGCAGCGCACGTAGTCGTAGCCGAGGAATCGCTGCACAGCCACCTGCCGCCTGAGCGGGAAATCGGGAGCGTCGGGATCGAGCCCCTCCAGGATGCCGTATCGGCGGCACGCTTCCTCCTGGACCTCCCAGTCCAGGAAGAGCTCCACGTGGTGGACGCGGTCCGGCGTCCCTTCGCGCATGATGCAACGGACGAGGCCCTGCCAGTCGGGTTCGAGGGGGACGGAAAACGGGGATTCGGCCACGGTGGGAATCTCCTTCCGGGGCGTGCGGCCAGCGGGGCGCGTCAGCCGACGTAGCTCAAGCGCGGGACAGGCGTGGCCCGTCAGCGTTCCGTGGGTCTGGCGAACGCGATGCCCTTGCGCTCCAGCAGGTTCCCCTGCACAGCGAACAAGCGCGCCAGGGCGGTTGCGTGATCGGCCTGCGCGCGCGCCTCCGCAGTCTCGGCGCGGCCGAGCGCTTCCTGAGCGGCCAGAACGTCCAGGCTGTCCGACCGGCCCAACGTGAAGCTCTTCTGCTCAGCTTCCAGCAGGCGCTCGGCAAGCTCCCTCGCCTTGCGCGTGGTCTCGATGCGCCCCTCGGCGGCGTGAAGGTCCGACAGCGCGTCGGCCAGTTCGCGGGTGATCTGCTCGGTCAGGGCGTCCAGCCTCAGCTTCGCCTGTCGATGGCGGAGCTCTGAGACCCGATAATCCGAGCGCGCCGTGCGGTTCGGTATGGGGTAGCTGAAGCGGAGCCCCAGCAGCCAGCTACCGTGGTCGCCGTCGTCGAGCACCTCCCAGCTCTGGCCCATGTCGTCATCCAGGCCGGCGAACGCGTACTCGCCGAAGAGCTGCAACGACGGCAGCCGCTGGTTCCGGTAGAAGCTCCGTTCGAGCCCGGCATTGTCGGCGGCCAGCTTGGCCTGCAAGTAGTCGGGCCGCAGGGCTTGCGCGACCTGCAGGGCTTCGGCCACGTCCGTCTCAAAGGTCTCGGTCGTCGGTGCATCCACAAGCTCGAAGTCGGCCTGGACGTGTTCCACGTCGACGACGCCCAGCGCCCTGAGCAGGCGGTGCGTGCTCCTGGCCACGTCGTTCCGGCCGCCGATTATCGACGTGGCGCGTTCGGCGGCGCGGGACTCGGCCCTCATCACGTCGATCGCCGCGCTGATGCCCACCTCCTCCTGGAGATCGGCCACGCGGACCAATTCCTGGCCGAGCTGCAACTGCATCTCCCTGACCTTCAGCTCAGCAAGGGCGAAGTAGAGGCCCCAATACGCCTCCTCGACCTCAAGCAGGCGCTGGATGACGGTGCTCCTGAGCTCCTCCGCGGAGATCTTCCAGTTGTTCTGCGCGATCAGGATGTTGGTGCGGTTCACGTCGACGCCGAAGTCCTTCAGCAGGTCCTGGCTGAGGACCAGTTTGACCTCGGGGCCATAGGTGGGGTTGATGTAAGTTTCCTCGTCCGGGTCGAGGTCCCGCTCGTAGTCCGTGGACGCCGACAGCTCTAGGTCGGTGCCGGTCACGATGCGCTTCCTGACGCCGGCACTCAAAGCGCCGTCAGCCGTATCCGTCCGATCGAGCGGGACGGCCTCCACGGGCGTGTTGGTCCTGCCGCGGCTGAGTTCCATGAAGACCTCGGGGTCGAACTCGCCGCGGGCGCCGTCCACCTGCGCCTCGGACGCATCCGCCCCCCACCAGGCGACGCGTATGTCCTTGTTGTTCCGGAAGCAGTGCTGCAACGTCAGCTCAGGGGGAAGCTGGGGCGGTTCGCCCACGGGTTCCGCGCCGGGCCTGCGCACCGCAAGTGGGAGCTTGGGAGCCACGGCATCCTGCGAATGGGCCTCATCATCGGCGGCGACCGCAGTGTGCGCCGTCGCCCCGGAGCCCCGCGCCGCGCCCGCGCACGACGCAAACAGCACGCACACGACTGCCAGGACCACGAGACTCGCAGCTCTAAGACCTTGCGATGTCACGGCCTGCCTCCTTCCTTCACGACACGTGGGCCATCTCCATACGCGCGGGACCCAACCGTGACTGCTCTCCCCTCACGAAGGGGCCACAAGATAGCGAAACGCTACCTGAGCGTCAACCACGGGCACGAGGCGCGCGGGGCGTAACGCTCCTGCGTGGGCAGGCTCACCAGACGCGGATGATAGCGCGGGCAGACATACCGGGCAGCGGCGGATTCGGGGGCTCCTCCAGCAGTTGCAGCCGCACCACCACCTGGCCCGGCTGGCCCCACTGGGTGGACTCGTCGGCGGATTCGCTCCTGGCACTGGTCGCCGCGAAGGTGGCGCCGCCCACGGCCACAACCTCGGCCTCGTAGTACTTGCGGCTTGCGCTGCCGATACGCACCTTGGCGGACTGGCCGACCTCCACGTGCCAGCTATCCCTCTCGCGGATGAGGCCCCATATCCAGCGGCCCTTGCTGTCGTCCGTGATCAGCATGGTGGGCTGGCCCGTGCGGCAGAACTCTCCCGCGTCGTCGAAGGTCCGCATGACGGTGCCGCTGGCGGGGCTCTTGATGGTGGTGTAGCTGAGCTCGGTGCGGCGAGTCGCCACGTCCGACCGGGCGGCTTCCAGTTCCGCCTCGGCGGCCTTGAGGGACTCATTGACGAGCTTGAGACGCGCGGCGCTCGTCGCCTGCATCTCCTTCAGCCGAGCCTCGGCCTGCAGAAGCTCGGCTTTTCTGGTGCGCAGTTCGGCCTTCAAGCGCTCGACCTCTTCGGTGCCGGCCTTGGCCAACCCATGTGCGGCCTGGCGGGAAGCCAGGGCCTGCACCTGAGCTTCGACTTCCTCGGCGGTCGGCCCGTCCCGCAGCATCTTGAGCTCCAGCTCTGCCCGGCGCACGGCGTTCTTCTGGGTCTCGAGCTGCGTCTTCTTGACTTCCAGTATGTGCGCCGAGTCGATTCCTTCCTGCACGAGTTGCTGCGACTGCTGAACCTCGAGTTCATAGAGCTTCTGCAGGGCCCTGGCCGAGGCCAGGCTCGCCTCGGCGGCCTGTATCTCCTCCGCCCGGGCGCCCTTGCGCGTCTGCTCCAGCAGGGCTCTGGCGCGTTTGGCCTCGGCGTCGGCCTGCGCGATCTCGCCTTCCACGCGCGCCTGGCGCAACCTGAGGGCGGCCTCCGCGCTGGCTACGGCCGCCTCGCCGCGTTCAAGCTCTGCCCGGGCGAGCTCCACGTCCAGGTTTACCTCTTCCTTGACAAGCACCGTGTGGGCCCTGGCCTGTTCGTAGGCGCTTTGGCGCGCAGCCGCCCTGGCCTCCGCCGCCTCCAGGGCCGCGCGAAGCCTCGAATCGTCCAGAACGACCAGCTCCTGGCCTTCAGTGACGTGGTCATTGGTGCTGACGTAGCGCCTGAGCATCGGCGCGTCCACCTCGGGCGAGACTCTGATGAAGTGCGCCCAGACCTGTGCGCGCGAGGTCCTGACGTACGCGATGGACCGCCAGATGAAGTAGGCCGACACCACGGCCGCGATGCAAAGGACGGCAATGCCAGCCCTGATCAGCCTGCGGCGCCAGGGCCGGCCCTCCTTCGGTGGCTCTGCGCCCCGAGACTGGCGGCGCATCTCATAAGTCATTCCCAATGTGTCATCGCCCATGCGACTGCCCTTTGTTGTGGCCCGCGTCCGAAGCCGAATCGAAAAAAACAAAGGCGGGCAAGTGGTTCAGCAACACCTGCCGCCTGTCTCCCATTATCCGCTCTGAGCAGGGCCCTGTCCAGGCCACTCAGGTCTCGCCGAAGACCAACGCCTGGCTGCGCTCGTCCAGTTGGGAGAGGTCCTCGATCTCAAACCGGTTGCCGTCGGCGTCGGCCACTACCATGCGCCCGCGTCCCAGGTTACGGATGCTGCTACGGTCGGTCACCTCGAAGGCGGCGTAGCCGCGGTCGGTCTCCACCTCCCAGTGGGAGACTCCCCAGTTCTCGTTGATGCTGTCCACGCGCGTGATCTTGGCGACGTAATACATTCGACCGAGCGCTTCTTCAAGCGCCTTGTGGCTCTCCTTGTCCAACTTGCGCGGATTGGTGAGCAGCGCCACCTCCTTGCCCTTCTCATTCAGGAAGCTGATGTAATCCGCCTTGCTCGAGAGCGGGAAGACGCGACGGGGGCGCAGATTGACGTGCTCCTGCCCGTCGACGCTGATGCAAAGCCGGCGCATCGGGTCCTCCCAGACCCGCATGCGTTCGGGCTCGACGTGCCCATGAGATACCGACGGCACCTCCGCCTCGGAGTCTTCCTCGGCTTCGGGCGCCAGATCTTCGCTCTGAATGGCTTCGTCCGACATGGAAAGGACCTCACCAGACACGCATCTGGGAGAGTTCGGACTGGAGCTTGCAGAGGCGGCTGTAGAGCCCGCCCGTCTCGATCAGCTCTTCGTGCGTTCCGATCTCGATTAACTTGCCCCGCTCGAGCACGATCAAGCGGTGCGCCTTGCGCAGCGTGGAGAGGCGGTGCGCGATCGCAAAGGTCGTGCGGCCCTGCACCAGGCGCTCGATGGCGGTCTGGATCTGCACTTCGGTTTCTGTGTCCACCGAAGCGGTCGCCTCGTCCAGGATCAGTATCTGCGGGTCACGCAGCACGGCGCGGGCGATCGAAATGCGTTGCCGTTCGCCGCCGGACAGCGTCTGGCCCCGCTCGCCGATAACCGTGTCGTAGCCGTCGGGCAACGCCAGGATAAAGTCATGCGCATTGGCCGCGCGAGCGGCTTCGATGATGCGATCAGGAGCGGCATCCGGATCGGCGTAGGCGATGTTGGCCCACACGCTGCCGTGGAACAGGTAGGGCTCCTGAAGCACCACGCCGATGCTCTCGCGGAACGGCCGCAGGTTCAGGTCCTGAATGTCATGGTCGTCGATGAGTATCTTGCCTTCGTCCACGTCATAGAAGCGGGTGATCAGGTGAACGAGCGTGCTCTTGCCCGCACCGCTCGGCCCGACCAGGCCGATCATCTCACCCGGCTCCACCACGAAGGACACGCCGTCCAGCGCGTACTTGCCCGGCTCGTACGAGAAGCGAACGTCGCGGAACTCCACCTTGCCGCGCACGGGGTCAAGCAGGACGCCGTCGGTGCGGTTCAGCGGCTCCGGATCGGAGTCGAGTATCTCGAAGACGCGCTCGGCAGAAGTGACGCAGTGCTGAATGCGGTGATTCATCCGGCCGAACTGCTGCACGGGCATGTAGAAACGCCACAGATAACCGATGAAGGCGATCAGCGTTCCCGGCGTGGTCGCGCCCCTGACAACCATGTAGCCGCCTACGGCAAAGATCAGAATCGAGCCCAGCGCCGTCATCAGGCTGACGAACGGGAAGAAGCCCGAATAGAGCTTGGCCGCCTGGAGCTCCTGCGTGAACACCTCACTGCTGTAGGCACTGAAGCGGTCGACCTCGCGCCGTTCCTGGGCGAACGACTTCACCACGCGGATCCCCGGGATCGTATCCGCCAGGATGGCGCTCAGCCCCGCCCATCGCCTCCAGAGACGATGGTAGATAAGGTGGATCCGGCGGCCGAAAATCCACGTGCTTATGGCGATGATGGGAGTCGGGGCCAGGGCCAGCAGGAAGAGCCATGGGTTCATGGCCAGCAGGATGACGGCGATCAGAACCATGGTGGCCAGGTTGATGAGGATTTCCTGGAAGCCCTCGGCAATGAAGTACTGCAGGCGGCTGAGGTCCCCCGTGACGCGCGACATGATGCGGCCGGTCTGCCGGCGGCTGTAGTAGCTGAGCCTGAGCAACTGGAGGTGGTCGTAGACCTTGATTCGCAGGTCCAGAAGAACCCGGTTGCCCAACCACGCCATCACGTAGGAGCGAAACATCGAGAGGGTCGACGACCCCACGTGGACGCTGATCAGGATCACGACGAGCAGCGGCAACAGCGCCGCGTCCCCCTCCATCACCACGTTGTCAATGAACAGCTTATTCAAGAAGGTCGGCACAAGCTGCATCGCCGTGATGCTGAGCGTCAGGCTGAGCCCCAGCAGCGCAAACCACTTGTGGGGCATCAGGTAGGAGAACAACCGCCTCAGTATCTGGCGGCGGTCTATGCAATAGGGGCAGGTCTCGCTCCAACGGCTGAGCGCCCGACCGCACTTGGAGCAGCGGTGCTCCGGCCCGCGCGGCGGCGGCGGGGGGACCTTCTCGATGGGCATGCCCGCCTTGTGCTCCCGCACGATCTCCTTCAGGCAATGAACCATGTCGGAAGCTTCTTGGTGGGAGCCGAGGGAGAAGCGCGCCACCTCATATCCCTCGTCCGCGCCGGTGACGATGAGCGCGCTCGAACCGACGTACTGGCGCACCTCGGCGTCCTCGATCTCGCCCAGAGGGATCTCGAACTCGACGTCCGCGTCACCCTCCCGGCCGTTGGGCGACAGGACCAGAAGCCGCCTGTTGGTCAGGAAGGCCCAGCGCTCCCCGAACTCACCGCTGGGCATGATGTCCGAGAAAAGCAGCGTGGACATCATCTCCCCGGGGGCAAGCGTCTTGTCCAACCACCCCTGCACGTCGTCGGGAAGGTGCTCTATCCGGCGCCCCGTACTGAACTCCACGTCCTGTTGCTGGACTTCCGACATCGTCGCACGCCTCAACACGCAAGGCCGAGCCGTCCCGCGTGCTCAGCCATGATCTCCTATTCTAGGCCGTCCGCCCCGCGTTTTCAAAGGGGCGCCGTCGCCGGGCCCAAACGAGCCTGTGCCCGCCGGACAGGACCTTTACCACGCCTCCGCAGACAGGCCACACCCGGCCGCGCCCGCACGAGGAATCCTGCTTCCGCAACGGAACCAAACTGGCACCGACAGGCCTCCGAGGCAGAACTGACCAGTCAGTTCTATTCTACTCGCCTGAGAAATCATTGTCAATGCGCACCAGAAAACGGCCCTTCCCCCCAGTCCTTGAGCATTGCCGGGGCAGCCCCCGCCGTCAGGCCCGGCCCGGAAAGTCCCCAAGACCACGGCCGAAGCGGACCCGGCGTCCCGGGTGGGTCAGTCTGCCGGGGTGAACATCTCCTTGCCCACGCCGCAGACCGGACACGTCCAGTCCTCAGGGATCTCGGCAAACGGGGTGCCCGCCGGGACGCCGTTTTCCGGATCGCCGAGCGCCGGATCATATATGTAGCCGCACACCGTGCACACGTAGGCCTGCATTCGGTCCTGCATCGTCGTGTCCTCTTGTGAGCCTCGCGTGAAGCGACCGCTCCGGCGCGCGCACCGCCAATGCACATGTTAGCAGAAGGCGGCGCATTCCGCTGCAATCGGCGGGAGGGCCGCAAGAGCAACTTGAACCGCCACAGGCCCAGCGTATAACATCTTGAGCGCCTCGCCAATCGGAGGCCCGTCGTTTGGCAGAGCTGCCGGGTGCGCCCTTGCCACCGGCGGGCGCCCGCACGCCTTGAAGGAGGACATCCGTGGACGCCAAAGCCCTTGTCTGCGATGAGAACCAGCAGTTCACGCTGGCCGACGTGATCCTCCCGGATCCGGGGGATGGCGACATCCTGATAAGGACGCTCTACAGCGGCGTGAGCGTGGGGACGGAGTTCGCCCTGATCCGCAACAAGCTCTCCTGGGGTCCTTACCCGATCTGCACGGGCTATCAGGCCGTGGGCGTCATCGAGCAGGTGGGCTCGGGCGTCCAGGGCTTCGAAGCGGGTCAGGTGGTCTACTTCCGCCACAACCGCCGCATCCAGCTCCGGGACGGGCGGCGGGTCAGCGGCGTCAGCGGCACCCACTGCTCACATGCTCTGGTGGACATGGGCGGGAACGCGCACGTCGCCCCGTTGCCCGACGGCGTCGCCGAGGATGCCGGCAGCCTGTTCGTCATGCCGTCGGTCGGCCTGCACGGCGTGGACATGGCGAACCCCCGCACGGGGGAAACGGTGCTGGTCTACGGGGCGGGCCTGATCGGGCTGGGCGTGGTGGCCGCGGCAAGCCACAGGGGCGCCGAGGTGATCGCAGCGGATTTGCAGCCGGCCCGGCTCGCCGCCGCGCGCCAGCTCGGTGCCGACCACGTCATCGACGTCAGCCGGCAGAAAGCCGAAGGGGAACTGAAAGCGCTCGTGCCGCAAGGCGCCGACGTCGTGTTCGAATGCACCGGCCTGCCCGGATGCATCGACCCGGCCATTTCCCTGTGCCGCACGCGCGGCACGTTCGTGCTTCAGGGCAACTACGGAGCCGATGCAATCTCCTGGCACTTCCTGCCCGCGCACGGTCGGCAGCTCAGGATGCTGTTCCCGTGCGACGACGGCGGACCCGCCTGCCGGCGTGCCGTCATGAAGAACATGGCCGCCGGCGTGCTGAAGTGGGACGTGACGCTGACGCACCGCGTCGAAGCAGCCGACGCGCCCCGGTTCTACGCGGACCTGAATGCGAACAAGGTCGAAGGGCTCGTCGGCGCGGTCATCCATTGGTCTTCGTAGGGGGGACGCCCGCAATGAGCCGGATACTGCTGACAGGAGGGAGCGGCTTCATCGGAAGGGCGCTCGCAAGCTCGCTGGCGACCGGACACGACGTAACCTGCATCGGCCGCCGCAAGCCGGACGCCGACGTGCGATTCGTGCGGGGCCTTTTCTCGTCATTTGAGGATCTCCGGCAACTGGACGCGTGCGACTTCGACGTAGCGATCCACCTGGCCGCCGTGACGGGCGGGTGCAGCGAGCGCGACGGCATGCTGGTCAACGTCGAAGGGACACGTTGCCTGATGCGGTACCTGATCGACCGGGGCTGTCGGAAGTTCGTCCTGGCCAGCTCCATAGCGGCCGTCGGGATGCAGAGCGTGAAGTTCCGCCCGCTCGCGCTCCCGATCCCGGACGAGCACCCGTGCCTGGACCGCGACGGGTACGGGTTCAGCAAGCATATGATGGAGGAGGTCACGAAGTACTACTGGCGCCAGAACGAAGACATCGACGTCATCAACCTGCGGCTCGCCTCGATCCTGCCCGACGACGCAACCAGGCGCCCCTACGAGGCAGGCCCGGTCTCCCGGTGGTCGTTCGGCCTGATCACGGTCATGTACCTGAGCGACTGCGTGAGGGCGTTCACCCTCGCGGCGGAGGCGCCGCACAAGCCCGGCGTGCGCATCATGAACGCCACGGCCCCCCACGCAAACGTGGCCGAGGGTATACCCCACGTCGTGCGGACCTGGTACCCCGACGCCGACCTGGACCTCAGCCACTACGAGCGCGCCGGACACGAGAGGGACTCGGCCTTCGACATCCGCCGCATCGAGGAAGAGCTGGGCTTCGTGGCCCAACGCGATCCCCTGAAGTCCTGACCCGCCTCGCCCCGGTCATGCCCGCCCGATGCGGAGCAGCCTGAGGCCGTTGAAGATCACCAGCAGCGAAGCGCCCGTGTCCGCGGCGATGGCCATCCAGAGGGTCGCCACGCCGAGCAGGGCGAGAACGATGAAGGCGGCCTTCAGGCCGAGGGCGAACGTGACGTTCTGCTTGATGGTCGCCAGCGTGCGCCTGGAATGGGCGATCAGCCACGGCAGCTTGGGCAACTCGTCGGACATGAGCGTGACGTCGGCCGCCTCGATGGCGGCGTCGCTGCCTATGGCTCCCATGGCGATGCCCATGGAAGCCACGGCCATGGCCGGCGCGTCGTTCACCCCGTCGCCGACCATCGCGACACGACCATGTTCGGCGACCAGTTGCCTGACCGCCTCGACCTTGTCCTCGGGCAGCAGCCCGGCACGGTACTCGTCGACGCCCGTCACCTCAGCGACGGAGCGCGCGGTCTGTTCGTTGTCGCCGGTCAGCATGAGGACTTCGCGGACCCCGAGGCGCTTCAGCGCCCGGATCGCCTCCGGCGCGCCGTCGCGCACGCCGTCGGCCACGCTCAGCAAGCCGCAGACGTGGCCCTCGCTGCCGACGGCTATCACGGAGTGGCCGGCGTCCTCCAACTCGATCGCCCTCTGGTGCGCCTCCGGCGTCTCCCGGCCCCGTTCGTGCATCAGCCGGTGGCTGCCGATCCAGTAGTGACGGCCGTCCAAGTGGCCCTCGGCTCCTTTGCCCTTCAGCGCTCTGAATTGCTTCGCCCGTCGCACCTTCACGCCATCGGCGATTGCCCTTCGCACGATGGCGTCGGCCAGGGGGTGCACGCTGTCCGCCTCGATGGCGGCGGCTCTCTCGAGAAGTTCGGCAGGCGTGTGTCCCTCGAGCGGCACCACCTCCTGCACCTCAGGGCGGCCATAGGTCAGCGTCCCGGTCTTGTCCATGGCGATGGCGCGCAGGCGGCCGACGGCCTCCAGGTACATGCCGCCCTTGATGAGTATGCCGTTCCGCATGGCGCTGGTCAGGCCGGAGACCACGCTGACTGGCGTCGAGATGACCAGGGCGCACGGGCAGGCGATGACCAGCAGCACGAGCCCCCGGTAAAGCCACTCCGACCACTGCCCCCCGGCCAGGAGCGGCGGCAACACGACGACGACCAGGGCCAGCGCCATCATGACCGGCGTGTAGTAGCGGGCGAACTTCTCGATCCACTGCTCGCTGGGTGCGCGTCGGGACTGCGACTCCTGCACCAGATGAATGATCCGCGCGAGGGTGGTGTCGGCCGCGGGCCTGGTGGCCTCGAAGTGGATGGTGCCCCGCTCGTTGATCGTCCCCGCGAAGACCTGGTCGGCCGGTCCCTTGGCGACGAGCCTGGACTCGCCCGTAATGGGCGCCTGGTTCACTGTGGTCTGGCCGGTCAGTATCGTGCCGTCCAGAGGGACCTTCTCCCCCGGCCGAACAACGATGACGGCGCCGACCGGCACCTCCGCCACGGGACTCTCCAGGATTCGGCCGCTATCGGGGTCCAGGACCCTCGCGGCCTCCGGCGACAGGTCCATCAGCGCCCCGATGGCGCGCCGGGCGCGCGCAACGCTCCAGTGCTCCAGCATCTGCGCCACGGCGAACAGGAAAGTGACGGTCGCCGCCTCGAACCATTCGCCGATCGCCATCGCTCCGGCGACGGCAACCATCATCAGCAGGTGCATGTCGGGTCGCCATCGGACGGCAGCCATGACGGCCCGAGGCGCAACGTGCCATGCGCCGGCGACGACGGCCCCCAGGTACAGCACCAGCGAGAGCAGGGGCAAAGCATGTTCCGGCCTGCCGGCGCCCCCCGTCACGGCGTCCACTATGTCCCCGTGCAGCGCCCAGTGGCTGGCGAAGCCGGCCGCCAGCAGCAGTCCGCTCACGGCGGTCATGACCGGTCGCCCGTGCCTGCGCCAGAAGGACTCCGGCTCGGCTTGCGTGCGCTCTTCCCAGGGCACGGCTGTCATAGCCGTCCCGCGCACTGCGGCCAGGATCTCGTCGGGCCCGATGATCTCCGGATCGTAGGCGACCGTCATCCGCGCGTTCAGGAGATCGAAGTCCAGGTCCAGCACGCCGTCCTTGTGCGCCAGCGCGCGCCTGAGTACGCTCGCCTCCTCGGCGCAATCCAGCTCCTCGACTCTGTACGAGCTCACTGCCATTGTGGGACCACCTGAACCACCGCCTTTCCCATACTCGCCGACCGGGGCAAACGTGGCCGATAGGATGGGCGTTCTCCCCCGCAAACTCATGGTAAGCC
>Ga0307432_1001738_pt1 | contig 12733 bp, 7 predicted proteins | sample SalMarWE160150MG_FD_202158 | JGI IMG/M metagenome (GOLD analysis project Ga0307432, IMG submission 202158) | Salt marsh sediment microbial communities from the Plum Island Ecosystem LTER, Massachusetts, United States - WE1603-150 | ecosystem: Environmental > Aquatic > Marine > Intertidal zone >...
GGCCGGGAAGCCGTTGCTATCTGCTACCGGCTACCGGCCATCTGCTACCTGCTACCGGCTATCTGCTGCCGGCCAACAGGCACCGCCCTCCCCTACTCCACGTCGTCCAGGTCGAGGTCCGTGCCCAGCTCGACGTCGCATGCCGCGTGGACGCCCGCCACGGAGCTGCTGGTCAGGTCTAGGTTGAGCTCGTCAGCCACCTCCCTGAGCATCTGGCAGAGGTTGCGCAGCCGCTCGGCGTGCGGGTCGTCGTCCTTGTGCCATCCGACCAGATTCGACGTAACGAACGTGAGGGTCCGGACGGCCACCTTGTCTTCCAGCATGCGGCCCATGTGGCGCTTGACCAGGTCTCGGGCGTATTCGTGCACGTCCGGCTCTTCGATGCGCAGATGGGGCGGGGTGTACGTCTCAAAGCTCACGTAGGGTGCCGCCTCGAAGTCGCTCGTCACGGGCACCTCGAAGAACTCCATGGTCCCCTGTGCCGTACGGTCCAGCGGGTCGGTGTGGTGCGGGAAGGGATAGCTCCTCGGCCAGACGCTGCACTGCTCGTTGTCGACGCGCCCCGGCAGCGAGCAACTGCCCTGCTGAAACCCCTCCATGCAGAGCACGTGGAACGTGTAGTCGTTGGCGCTGAAGAACCCCGGCCGGAACGTCGTCGGTGCCTCGCCAAGCGCGTTCTCCCACATGGCCCTGCCCAGTTGCACGATTTCCCGCTGCCGGTCGAAGTTGTACGCCCCCAGGTAGGCCTGGTACTGGGAGAGCTGCGGGTGGCAGACCATCCCGAGTTCGACGCCCGCCGAGTAGAGCTCGCGCACCTGTTTGGCAAGCCGGGGCAGCGCTTCGGGCGCCACAAACAGCGTCGGCGTGAAGCCCTCCTCCGAGAGCGATTCGGCGAAGGCCATGATTGCGGCCGCCCCGTCGTCCCATCGGTCCGGGCCGTGGACCTCCGCCCGTCCGCCGGCAGGGAGGCAGTCCATCGTGAACACAACGTGAAGGGCGGCGTTCTCGTTCTGGGCCACGGGAGATACCTCACAGGCAGAAACCGTTAATGCGCCAAAGGGCAAGTGTAATGCGCGGCGCGACGCCATGCAAAGGTACGCGGTTCATGCGCCGCAATGGCTCACGGCGCGCCGCCGGACGGCCTCGAACGTGCGGACGCCTTCACGGAGAAGTCCCTCGAGGAAGGCCTGACGGGAATCCCACCGCGAGAGCAACTCCTCCCGCGGCGACCCGTGTCGGCTTGCCAGGGCGTCACAGACATCCTCCCGGTCGACGAGGCGATCGAAGCGATCGTCCGATTCACGCCAGCGGTATATGGGTCGAAGCCGGCCGTCCAGGACGCAGTGCAGGCTGTCCACCCGCCGCCGCAACCGCGCCCAGCCGCCGCTGACGCGCATGAAGAGCTGGAGGGAGACGTGATGCAGGTCCTCTTCCGAGACGCCGAGGCCCGCGAGCATCTCGCGCGTCTGCTCAGGACTGTCCGCGTGAAGGCAGGAGACAGGCCGAAAGCCGCGCCGCCAAATGCCAAAGAAGTCGGCCGCGTCCCGGCCCCAGATGTAGCCGTACCAATGGCCTGAACCGATCTCGTGTGCCAGAAGGGTGACCGGCGGCTCAATCGCGCCGCTCAAGGCGTCGTCTATGACGCGGCGGTTTCCCACGCTCCGAATTCGCTCGCCCGGCGGCAGGAAGGAAAGGAGCGTCGCCATGAGGGTGGTCTTTCCGGCGCCTCCCGGGACGGCGCCCGTCAAGAAGCTGGCCCCCTCGGACACGAGGAGCCAGCAGAGGGCGGCCATTTCCGCGGAGATGGTCCCGGCGTCGATCAGGTCTGTGATGCTGAGCGTGCGGCCGCCGCGCTGGTTGAGCCGCTCGACCTCCGCCAGATTGTGCCGCTCGACGTCCATGGGCCGATCTGTTCCCGCGCCCGGGGCACATTCGCGCAGCAGCGCGCGGCTTTTCTCTGGCGCCGTCCTGCTCGTCTGGACGGCTGAGGAAGGCGGACGCCCGGGCTTCCGCAAGTCTGGTTTACAGCAATGCCCGAATATGATAAGACATTGCTGGCCCCGTGCAACCGTCCCGGGGCAATGCGTCCGATCGGCAGTCGCTTTCTCCCATGTTTCCGGGCAAAAGCGCCATACGCTACGACATGCAGAGACACCGAATAAGGGCGACGGTCTTGCTTGCCGCCGTGCTTGCTTCATGCTGGGCGGCGCGCGGCGTCCGGGCCGCCTTGATCGAGGGGCAGCATGACTTCCACGCCCTGAAGCTCGAGAGCACGGAGAACGTCCGCACGTGGGAGCAGGACGGGGTGCGTGTGTTCGTCGCGCCGGAAGGCGCTTTGCTGCGGCAGGGACCGGTGCGGCTGGTGGCGCCGCGTCTCGTGGTGTGGTTCGACCGCCGGCTTTCGTCCGATCCGGAGGTCCGGGCGGCCACGCTCAGGGTCTACGCCGAGGGGATCCCGGGCGAAGACGGTGCTCCAGGTGAGCGCGTGCTCCTGGCCGAAGGCGACAAGCTGCGCGAGTGCGGCGCGCTCTACCTGCGGCTCAGCAGCACGTTGTCGTTCGCCTGGGACTGCCCCCTGGTCCGCTCCGAGGAGCCGGCCCGCTCCAGCCTGCTTCTCAGGGCCGAGTCGCTGACCCAGGACCTGGATGAGGACACTTGCTGGGACGAGGTGCCGGCGCCCGGGCCTGTCGAGGTCTTTCAGACGGTTCTGCGTGGGCTCAAGGCAGAAGAAATGCACGTCTCCGCGGCTGAGGACCCCATCACAGCCGTCTACGTCGGGGACGTGCACGGCGAGGTAGGCAACCTCCAGGTGCGGGCAGACGCGGCCGTCCTGTGGTACCACCAGGCACGCAACGTCTACGAGATCTACGCGGAGGGCAACATCCGCCTGGAGAGGAAGCCGGGCGCCGCGCCCGGCACCGAGCTCACGGAAGGCGAGCCGGACGTCACCGGGGTCTTCCGCTCGATACGGGCGGACCAGGTGTACATCAACCCGCGCAGGGCGCGCGGCCTGGCCACCGACACCGAGGTAAGGCTTGCCGACCCCGCCGCGGAGCGGGAAACCGTTTACGTGTTCCGCGGCGAGAAGACGTTCCTGATCGACAGCCAGACGCTCATCATGAAGGAAGTCTCCGCAACCACCTGTGGATTCGCGCGCCCGCACTATCAATTCAAGGCCGACACGGTCCAGGTCATGCGGCAGAAGCCGAGCACGCTGCTGCACGCCTGGAATCCACGCCTCCAGGTGGGCGAGACGCCGCGAGACATCATCGGGCTCCCGTTCATCGGCATCGACCTGAGCCGGCGGGCCTACCTGCTGACGGACTACGCGCTGGGCTCTTCGGGCAAGTTCGGCTTCTTCGTTCAGACGACCTGGCGCCCTTTCGACCTGGGCAGTCCGCCGGCGTGGATCGAGAACTGGACCGTGAACCTGGACTACTACGGCTCGCGGGGGCCGGCCATCGGCACCGAGCTTCTCTACGAGTTCGGCCAGGAGCCCTATCCGCGACATAAGGGCCGGCTGCGGGGCTACTACGTCCACGACACCGGTGACGAGGATGAGACCGAACTGCCCGTCCCGCAGGAGGAGCGGGGGCGCCTGCACCTGGAGCATCGGTCGCAGCTTGACGCCGCGTGGCGCCTCGACGCCGAGTACTATCACCTTTCGGACGAGGGCTTCCTGAACGAGTACTTCGAGGCCGACTTCGAGGAGGAGAAGACGCCGGAGAGCTACCTGCTGGCCCGCTACCTGCGGAACTCCACCTACCTAGCTTTCCTCTACAAGCGCCGCGTCAACGACTTCCTGACGCAGACTGAGGAGAGACCCACGTTCGACCTGGAGATCGTCGGGCTGCCGCTCGGGCGGTTCGTCTACGAGGGTTCGATCCAGGGCGGAGTGTACGATCTCGAGTTCAGCGACATCCTGACGCCTTCGCCCGCGGACCCGCCCGACCTGGCCCGTATGCACACCGAGCACAAGCTCTCGATCCCCTTCTCGATCGGCATGTTCCGAGTGGACCCGTTCGTGCGGGCGCTGGCCACCTGGACGGACACGAGCGCCATGCAGGCCGGTGCGTGGCAGGACGAAGAGGCGCGCTCGGGCGTGGGCGGCGGCATCACCATCAGCACCGTACTGTCCCGCTCGTTCCCCACGACCAGCAAGCTGCTCGACCTGAACCGTCTGCGGCACATCGTCATCCCCTACGTAAGCTTCGACGCCCTGTCCGTGTCCGGCGCGGAGTCCGCGGAGTTCATCCAGATGGATCCCGTGGACGCGATTGACACGGGGACGCAGACGGTCGTCGGTCTGCGCCATCGCCTGCACACAAAGCGCCTCCGCGAGGGACGCTGGCGGTCCGTGGAATTGGCGGAGCTGGACGTCGCCTACGTGGCTCGCTCCAGCGACTCGGTCGTGCAGGCCCTGGATGAGGACTACATCCGGGCCGACCTGGCGCTCTACCTCTCCGACCACTTTTCGGTCCACTCGCGCGATGACTGGATCGGGCTAGAGAACCAGGCGGACGTGATCAACTTCGGCATGATGCTCGACTATCTGCCCAGGTGGGCGGCGGCGCTCGACTACGACCGGATATCGGACCTGAGCTCCACGGTGACGCTGAACCTGTCGTACCAACTCAGCGATCGCTACTGCCTGCTGCTCAGGGAGCAGTATGAGTTCGACTCCCTCGGCACGGGGGACGAGGAGAACCTGGAGACGCGGCTGGTCATCCGACGCCTGCTGCACGAGTGGGTCCTGGACATGGGATTCCACATAGATGAGGCGGACGACGATTTCGCCCTGGTCTTCGGTTTCGGGCCGGCGGGCTGGGGGTTCTACGACGACCGAAGGCGCGCCGCCCGCTGACGGGCGCAGGGCGCCCGCCGGATGCCGCAAGGTCAACGCAATTGCCGGGACCATCGCATGTCGGTGCCTTCATCCAGAAGCGACCGGGAAGCCCGGGTGCTGACCGTCTCCGAGCTCACGACCCAGATCAAGGAGCGGCTGGAGACGGCGTTTCCGGACGTGTACGTCGTCGGGGAGCTTTCGCGCGTCACCCGGGCCTCGTCGGGGCACGTCTACCTGACGCTCAAGGACGAGCACGCCGTCCTCCAGGGCGTCATCTGGCGCGGGATCGCGTCCGCCATCAAGTTCGAGCTCAAGGAGGGGCTGGAGGTCGTGGCCCACGGCGCCGTCGACGTGTATCCGCCGCGGGGCAGCTACCAGCTCATCATCTCCTGGGTGGAGCCCCGGGGCCTGGGCGCGCTCCAGCTTGCGTTCCGCCAGCTCATGGAGAAACTCGAGAAGGAGGGCCTCTTTCGCGAGGAGATCAAGAAGCCCCTGCCGCGCTTCCCGCGCAGGATCGGCGTGGTGACCAGCCCCACCGGCGCAGCGATCCGCGACATCATCAACGTCATATCGCGGCGGTTCCCGGCGGTCGAGCTGTACCTGCTCCCCTCGCGCGTTCAGGGCACCGAAGCCGCAGCGGAGATCGCCGCGGCCATCGATCTGCTGAACGAGAAGCGGCCCGATCTGGACCTGTTGATCGTCGGGCGCGGCGGCGGCAGCCTTGAGGACCTGTGGCCTTTCAACGAGGAAGTGGTGGCACGCGCCATCCATCGCAGTGCCATACCGATCGTGAGCGCCGTGGGACACGAGATCGACTTCTCCATATCGGACTTCGCGGCGGACGTCCGGGCCGCTACCCCGACGGAGGCGGGCGAGCTGGTCGTGCCCGATCACGACGAGGTGCTTCGAATGCTGGACGAGCGCGCCAAGCGCCTGGCCGTCGCGCTGCAAGGGATGGTGGTGCACGGGCGCCAGCGACTGGACGCGCTCGCCGCGCGCTACGCCTTCCGCAAGCCGGAAGCCGCGTTCCAGGAAAGGGCGCAGCGCGTCGACGACGTCATGGAAAGGCTCAAGACCCTCTTCGCGCACCACCTCGGGCTGTTGCGCGAGCGGACAGCGGCCGTCGGAAGGCGTCTGGAGGCTCTGAGCCCGCTGAGAGTCCTTGAACGCGGCTACAGCGTGACATTTGCGGCGGACGGACGGATCCTGCGCTCCGTGCGGGGCCTCTCGACCGGAGAGCGCATCACCACGCGGTTGCACGAGGGACGCATATCTTCCGAAATCGTCGAACTTGGCGCTCCGCCAGAGGCAGACGGAGAGGAGGCTCCCCGTGAAGGTTAGGCGTTCCATCGTTATCGCTCTCGCGGTCGCCTTGTGCTCGGCGCCGGCGATCTGGGCCGGGCCGGACGATGCGCCGCAGCAATCCGCTCCGGTCCTGGAGAATGCCGTTGAGGCGCCGCCGTCCGGCATCCTGATCAAGGACTCGGCGCGCCGCATCGAGTTCCGGCTGCCGGCGGGTTACTGGGAGTACTACGATCCCGAGGCGCTGGCCGCCCAGGCCAAAGGCGGCTGCGCCGGTCCGCGCGTCTCACCGGACCTCGTGTTCGTCCTGAACCACAAGGACGCCCCCGCGAACGTGTGGTGCGAGTTCGGGGCCCGTTCGTTCCTCATGCGGGATGAGAACGACCTGGAGGCCTACGTTGACGCGTTCAAGGAGGCCATTCGCACGCAGACCGGTGAAGTGCTGGAGGACGTCTCGGAGTCCTATGAGCCAAGGGACGGCATGATCCTTCACCGGTTCGGCTTCACGGCGCCGCTGCAGGCTCGCGGCGGGTGCGGCGCCCCGCCTCCGGTCGAAGACGCGCCCAGGATGTCGCACCTGCTCGTTCATTACTTCATCCGACCGGCAGGCTCTGACGCAATGGCCCTGAAGCTGTTCTGCGCGGCGCCTGAGGACGTGTTCGCGGACCTGGAACGCGAGTTGGACTTCATCGCGGAGAGCGTGCGCTATTCGGGCGAGCTGGCCGACGCGTTCTTCGTGCCCGACGCGCCGGAGGACAAGGTGCTCAGTCCGGAGGCGGCGGCGAAGGCGGCAGGCGGCGGGGGCCGGGGGTTCAACTGGCTCCTGCCGGTTGCCCTCATCGCCATCATCTGGCTGATGATCCGACGCCGCAAGCAGCCTGCGAAGTGAGCGGGATGCCCCCACGCGTGTAGCACCCGTGGGGCGGACGGGGCGCTTGCGCGGTTTCCTGTGAGGGATTCCGGGCCCTGTGCGCAACTAACATAGCGGACGCCGGAACGCCATCCTGCCCCTTTGCGGCCACGCGTCGAGTCCATGAGCCATCGCGATGACCAGCAAGACCTGATCGAGGAAGCCGCTCGCGGCGACACCGCTGCCTTCGGGCGCCTGGTCGGCCGGTACCGAGCGTCCGTGCACGCCTACATCGTGAGCCGGATCGGCGACTTCGACTGGGCAGACGACATCGCCCAGGAGACGTTCGTCGCAGCGTTCGCCGGGCTGGCACAACTGCGGGACGCAAGCCGCTTCAACGCCTGGCTGCGGGCCATCGCCGACAACATGTGCGCGCTCTGGCTGCGGCGCACGCAACGGGAGAGGTCTCTCAGGGACAGAAGGCCAGAGCCGCCCGTCAAAGGCCCCGGCACGGCAGTCGGCGCGATGCCGGACGAACTGGCGGCGGCCGCTCTCGCCCGGCTCTCCCCCGCCGACGCAGCGGCTGTCACGCTCTACTACTGCGACGGCCTCAATCAGCAGCAGTGCGGCGACTTCCTGGGCGTCACCCGCAAGGCCGTCGAGTGCCGCCTCTACCGGGCCCGGCGGAAGCTGCGCGAGGAGGTGCTGCGAATGACCAGGAAGGCCCTGAAAGACCATTGCCCCGACGACTCATTCGACCGCGCCGTGGTCGGCGAGATTGACCGGCTGGTGCAGGTCCTCGGAGGTCGCTACCGGAAAGGCCCCGTCGAGCAGGCAGAAGAACGCCTGCGTGTCCTGTTCGACCGGAACACGGCGCGACTGACCGATCTGATCCGGCGAGCCCGCACGCGTCCGGAAAGGCGCGCGGCGCTGCGCATGGTCAGGACGCTGGGAGTCGCAGGGGTCGAACATGCGTTGCCTCTGATCCTGGGCGACGACCGTGCGGCGCGCCTCAACGCACTCATGGCCCTGCCGACCTTCGATGACGGCGCGTTCACGTACGCCGTGCTCGAGGCCATCCGCGACTCGGCATTCTCCGAAAGGCACAAGGCGCGACTATTGTGTGAACTCGCGCGGCGACCGACGCTGCTGTCAGGATCGGTGCCCCGCGCTCACTTGAAGCGCCACTTCTACGACTCCAACCTCTACATGGAGATGCTGACGCTCTGCGGAAGCGCGGCGGTGGCGCAGTTGACTGCGCTGATAGAGGCCGATGCGGAGGCCGGTGACGAGCCGGATCCCTGGCTTGCCCGTGCGCTCGTTCGGTTCGGGACGGAAGCGATGGTGCCCGTTGCCGAATGGGTCGGATCGGGCTTGGACTGCCTGGCTGGGGCAGCCATGGAGCTAATCCGGTTGCTAATGGAAGGCACCTACAACTTCAGGCGCCATGCACTGGAGCACCTGTCGCGCGACCTGTCCGAGGCCGAACTGTTCCTCCTGGCGCGGCAGGCAGCCATGCCGGTCGTGCACCCGTCGCGTCTGGACCCGCAGGCCCTGAAGCGCCTCGGCGCGTTGGCCGCCCGTTTGCTCGAACACGCCGTGCGGGAGGTCCGGCTCCGGGCGGCGGCCGCGCTGGGGCACTTCGACGACGGCGTGGCCCTTCCGGCTTTTGCAGATGTGCTCGGCTCAGGCGATGCGGAGATGGCGACGGCGGCGTGCATCTCCCTGGGCAAGCGCGTCAGCGCTGCGCGCGTCGAACCGTTGACAAGCGCCTTGGAACGGCCGGAACGCGCCCTTCACTCGGCCGCCCGGGATGCGCTCGGCCAGATCTGGTCCCTGGCCCATTTCGCGGCCGAGTTCGTGGAACTTGGACACACCCCCGCAATGCAGTCCAGGCTCGAGCGCATCGCACGGCTGGTGGCTCCCGGCCCGGAATTAGCGATGGTGGTAAGCACGATGGACGCGAGCAGGGAGCGGATACTTGCGGCGCTTGGCATTGCACCTGCCGACGGAGCGCCCGGCGGCCAGAGGTGGCCGCTGCCGCTCGCCGAGCGCATCGGGTACATCGTGCAAGGTCGGCAGAGGCGCCGCGAAGAGCACGCCCGCTTCCTTCGGAGCGAACTCGGGCGCCGGGCGTCGGAGTACCATCGCCAGCATCCCGGCGCCGCGCTCCCGCGCGCGGGGCTGAGCCACGCCAGCATGCCGGCTTCCGTGCGGATGCTCCCGGAGGACCGCGAATACCGAGAGAAGGAACTCAGTCGCCTGATCGCGGCCCAGAACAGCGACCCCGCGCTCGCCCGACGCCGCCTCTACGAAGAAGGTTGGATGGCCCGGACCGGCGACCGATATCGCCTGACCCAGCGGGGCCAGCGTGCCTGGCGGATCGAACGTCTGCTCGAAGGAACGGCCGTAGACAAGTGAGCCGGCGCGCAGGCCACCCCGCAGCCGGCAACAGGGCCGCTCACGCCACAGGCGTCGGTATCACCTGTGCCCTTCCAGTTTCCTCGTTACCTCTCCGGCCAGCGCGAAGAGCTCCGCCGTCCGCTCCTGGTAGCCGGAACTGAGGAACCAGTTGTGCCCCGTCACGTTCGGGATGTTCCTCCAATTGCGCGCCAGGCAGTAGGTTTCCCAGGACTTATCGCTGCCCGGCCGTGTGTGGTAGAACTGCAGGTTGCTCAGGCTCAGCCACAGCATCATGTGCCGCGCGTGCAGGTATTCCTCGCATCGCCTGGCCAGGTCCGGGCCGAGTTGCGCTTTGAGTCCTTCGTCCACCAACGCTTGCTCTAGGACGATGATCGCCTCGCACTCCTGCACCCCCTCCCGCAGCGAATCCATCTGATTCGTGGCCATGGCACCGTTCGGGCCCGGGGCCATCAGCGCTTCCGGGATGACGAGGTTGCGCCAACTGCTTTCCGGGTAGCGCTCGTACGACCGTCCCGCACGCCTCCCCCTATTGTCCCTGATCACCTTCCAGTACTCCGCGCCCAGCCGCCCGGGACCGCGCTGGGCCCCGGTGATGCACACCTCCGCCTGGCGCCGCCACCGCGTGCACGGATGGGGCTCGCGGTTGAACCGGTCGAATTGGGACCACAGCACGGCCCGGTTCCAACCGTGGAAGCTCTCCAAGATTCCCTTGCCCTTGCCGTGCGCGTCCGCCCCGTCGTCCGAGAACCTCACGTCCCATACAACGGCCTGGTAAGCGATCGGGGCTATCTCGTACATCAGCTTGCCTTCCGCCGGGCCTCCGTGCGAATGCATGGCCCAGGGCATGCCGCCCGTGATGTCCTGGAAGAACTGCACCTCCTCCTTCGTGGCCCACGTATCATGGAAAAGCCCCAGCACGGCCATGTCTTCCATCCCCCGTTTCCTGAGTCGTTCACGAAGTTCATCGAACATCGGCTGCCAGAGCGGCCGGCTCGCCGCTGCGTCGAGGTGAGACGGCAGGATCACGTTCTCGCTGGTGACGTCACCGTCCGCCCCGGCCGAGGCCACCGTCACCATCGGACCCATCCCGTACTGCCCGCCGATCTTGTCCATGTGGTCCATATGAGACCGCACCCGGAATGCGATCCCGTGGGGATTCTCCCGCGCACCCTTCGGAAGCATGTACACGTCCCACACGACGAACACCAGCAGCTTGGGCCGCCCCATGTTCCTCTCGGCCACGTCCAGGTAGCGCTCCATGACCGAGAAGTCGTAGGTGTAGCCGTCGCCTGCCTCGATCCAGCGGACCATCGACTCCTCGTTGCCGAGGTTGGTATGCGCAATGAGCGGGACGTAGACTATGCGGCTTCCCGTCTCTCCGATGAGCCTGAACGAGTTCGCGATCATGTCGAAGTGCTCGTCCGACCACAGCGGCACGCCGTGCTCCAGGGCCAGCGTGTCCGGACACTGGATCATGTCCACCCAGGTGCGGAAGTCCTGGGCGTCCGGGAGAGTCCATTCGGCGACGCGCACTTCCACCGGCACGTCTACGGGCGTCTCGCCCTGCGCCTCTATGGTCAGGGCCCCCGTGTAAGTCCCCGCCCTGGCATCCTTCGGCACCTTCACCGTCACCCACACCGGCACGATCGCTCCGGGCACCGGCGTCACGGTTTCAGGAAAGTCCGGGGTGCGGTACCACGCGGTCTTCAGAGGAGCCACACCGACCTCTTCGGGCGGCTCCGGGGACAACGCGTTGAACTGGGCCGCTCCGTATCGCATGTATGGGTGGAGCTGGTTCAGCCTGGTCACTTCCCTCGGCTGCTGCTCCAGCCATTCGACGCCGTACCGAATCCGCACGGCCTCGGCCGGAATGCGCCCTCCCTCCCCCACCAGGTCGCCGGGCGTCGCCTTCAGGCCGCGAATCGGCTCCGGGGATCCGACCACCGCCTTTGCCGAGAATATGCCGTTTCGGGCCGCTACGATCGTCACCGGACGCAGCGGCTCCGCGCGATCCCCGTAGTCCAGGTTCATGTCCAGCGCCAGCGGGTCCGCCGGCCACACCTGCAGGCCCGCCGGCCGCACGGTATTCGGCACGAGGCCCGCCCCGCCCGACGCGGTGAGCCTGACCTGTTTGACCTCGCAGGTATTGACGTTGTAGACGTCCTCTCCCGTCTCTGCCCCCTCCCCGGGATACGGGCCGCGCACGACCTCCAGACCGACGACGTTCACGCCCTTGAGCAGGACGCCGGGCGGGATCTCGCAATCGATGAGCTTCCGCTCCTGGCCGCCTGGCCCTTCGGCAAGCGGCTGCCCCACGCCAATGTGCTCCCGGTGCACCTCGCTGCCGTTCACGTACACGATGATGCTGCCGTTGTACGCTGCCGAGAGCCGCAGTCCCCTCACGGCTGCCGGGTCCGTCACCGTGAACTTGCCCAGCAGACACGCCCTGGCAAGAAGCGCCGTCTTGGGGACAAGGGTCAGCGGCCCGCGGTGCCAGAAACGGTCGTCGTATTCCGGCTTCATCCAGTCCGGAGCTACGGCCGGCGTCTCGTAGGACATCCACCTGCAACTGAACGGCACTTCCTCACCCGTTTCCCATACGGGCGCCGCCAACTGAGAGTGCATCCGCCACACGCCCAGAGTGTCCAGCACCACGACGTCCGGCGGACTGGTGTCGACTGATGAGCCGGCGCGCGCGCAGGCAGTCCCAAGCGCAGCCAGCAGCAGAATCACTCCCGTAACATGCCTCAGCATCGCGTGTCCCTTCCGTTCCCGCTGTCTCGAATCCCACGTTGCTCAAAGACCCCGCAACTCTGGCGGGGCCGCACATGCCCGTCAGGCGTAGCAGCCGTACTCCTCGATCGCTTCGACGAACGCGTCGACATTGTCGAGAGGGCTCTCGGGCTCGATCCGGTGGGACGGGCTGCAGATGAAACCGCCGCCCCTGCCGACGGTCCGGATCAGCTCTCTCACGACCGTGCGGACGTCGGCGGCGGTCCCGCGGGACATGGTGCTCTGGCTGCCCACGCAGCCCCAGAAGGCCAGTCGATCGCCATAGCGATTCTTCAGTTCGGCGGGATCGTTCGCCTCCGGCTGCACAGCCTGGAGGACGTCTATCCCGGCTTCGATCAGGCCTTCCACGGCGAAGCCCACGTATCCGTCCGAATGATAGGTGATCGGCACATCCGGGCGGACGGCGCGCGCCGCCTCGATGATCTTCCGCAGCGGCGGCAGCAAGAACTCACGCCACATCGCCGGACTCATGAGCGGGCCGGCCTGACTCCCAATGTCATCACCGATCCAAAGCACGT
>Ga0307432_1001748_pt1 | contig 12642 bp, 8 predicted proteins | sample SalMarWE160150MG_FD_202158 | JGI IMG/M metagenome (GOLD analysis project Ga0307432, IMG submission 202158) | Salt marsh sediment microbial communities from the Plum Island Ecosystem LTER, Massachusetts, United States - WE1603-150 | ecosystem: Environmental > Aquatic > Marine > Intertidal zone >...
ATCTTGTGCTTCCTCAGCAGGTCCTCGATCTCCTTTCTGCCGCCCCTTCGCCGTTCGTCTATCTGGTTATTCGCTGCGCCCACTATGATGAGCTTCTTACCGCGATTTGCCCTGGCCATCCGCGGGATAGTCGAAGGGTTCACGATCTGGCCCATGGCATTTGGGCTGAAGACATCGAACTGCTGATCATAGATCTCGTTGGGCTCCGCCTGCCGCGCGTTGACGCCCCTGTCTCTCAATACCTTGAGCTCTTCGGCAACCTTCATCGGATCGGCATCAGCGATTATAAGGGAAACCCCGGGATAATCCTGGACAATGTAGTCTACGAGATAGGATCCCACCTTGCCGATCCCCTGTACCGCAACGGTCAGGTTATCGAGGCCCTCCTGGTGAAGCCCGTAGGCCACGGACTCGAGCATGGACTCATACACGCCCCTGGCAGTGATAAGCGATGGATCGCCCGAGCCGCCGTTCTCCAGACACAGGCATGCCACATTGTGGGGCGCATAGTGGGCCACGAAATCCACATGTGCAGAACGCGTTCCCATATCAGGCGCAAAGATATACTGCACGAGCCCCTCGAGCACGGGGACAACCTTTTCTTTGAGAACCTCTTTCTCCAGCTCGGATAACGGCTCGTCACCGCGGGAGAAATTCTGCGTTGCATAGTGAGGCTCATAGATCACGGATTTTCCCCCGCCGATCCTCGAGGCCCTCACCTCCTCTATTGTTGCCTTCCCTTCCAGGGCCATCTTGGAGAACATCAGGTTGAGGATCGCCCACTTGTAGCTCATGCCCCTGGCGAGGTTCAACACATCGGTGTTGGCGTCTCTGACTCTCTCGTACTCCTTCCACCGGCATCCCCCGAGGTAGTATGCGGCCGGCTCCGGGCTTCGCGGGCATATGATGGTATTATTCCTCGTCACCCACATCCCCCTGCCGTGCCCGATGTCCCGGTAGAAGACGTTCTCCGGTCTCTGAAGCAGGGTGTGCACCGTCTCGGCTACATCCTCATGGGTGGTATCGCCCTGCTTCACGTATCCCATCACCTCCTGGAGCTGTTCCATAGTCAGATCGTCTTTGATCTTCGGCATCTCTCCTTCACCTCCCTTTAGGCTTTTCTAAATCATCGTGCAATTCGCCTCTATAGGACTATAAAAAAAAGCCGCTGGCGGGTCAACGGGAAAGACGATAGAGGGCGGGGCAATCGGACAGCATGAGAATGAGATGCTTTTCTTCTTCTTTAAGGAGACATGATAGAGGAATGGAAAAATTTCAAACAAGCTTTGATGGTTTCGTAAAAAGTCTGTAATCTGCCTCCTCAGTCATAAAGGCGTCAGGGGTCAGGGCTCAGGGAATGCAACCAGTGAACGGCGAACCGCTCAGCCCGGGTCAAATAATCCCTTTTTAATCCTCTCATACATCGTACAGCCATCCTGAAGGCCCAATCTGCAGGCCTCTTTCGCATCGCGCAATGCCAGGTCCACCTCGCCTCTCTTATGCTGGATACGCGCCCGGTAATAGTATGCCCAGCCGTTATCCGGCTTTAGTTCAATGGCTTTGGTGAGGTTTGCAATGCCTTCACGGTAGTTTCCCGCTCTCGCATAGAGCCAGCCCAGATTATCGTATGCATCGACATAGGCAGGATTGAGCTTGACTGCCATCTTGAAATCCGCGGCGGCCTCATCATAGCGGCTTATGCTCATAAGGGCACGCCCTCTCCAGAAATATGCCTCGGCGTTCTTGGGATCAATCTGTACTGCCTTATTGAACTCTCCAATCGCCCTTTCGAATTTTCCCTCTTTATAAGAGTGGTAGCCAACGAGAATATGTTTCTTCGCCCTTTGTTTGGCGCTCTTGCGGGGCTCGAAGGCCCTTTCAATCTCTCCGAGATATCCCATGACCTGGCTCTCGAGATCGTTGAAGAATTGAGAAACCGACCTCACCGGGCTCAAGGCGCCGTGTCCTTTCATGCGGCTCAAGAAACCATAGGAGAGAACAACGAAGGCAATCAGGGCAAGAACAATCACAGCGGTCGCTGCACGGTCGATGGGGCCCTTCCCTTTGCCGGCCATGGAGGCAACCGAGGGAATGGACGAAGATGGTGGAGCAGGAGTGCCGCGTGATTCCGGATCAGGGCTATTTTTCAAGAGCGGCCTCTTTTATCTCAAACAGGTTGCCGTCGAAATCTGCAACGAATGCGAGAAACGTATCTCCCTTAGGAATACTGCGCACCTCAAGGCCGTTTTTCTCACAGGTTTCAAGAAACGCCTCTCTTTCCCTAACCTCAAGACAGAGGTGCTCAAAGGTGCCCGTTCGCACGGGCCATTCCTCCGGCACAAAGACCTCGACGGCAAGCCCGTCCTGTTCATAGAAGATCATCAGACATCGCTGAGCGCTGTGAAATATTCGCTCCGTTATCTCCTCGGGGAGCTCCGCAGTTTTAATCTTTGCCAACCCCAGAATACCCTCATAGAATCGGTCTGCTCTTTCCTGTGAACTGCACACCAGCCCCACATGATGCAATCTCATGGACGCTCCTTCCTGCGGCGAGCATTCTTCAAGTCCATTACCTTTCTCGAATGAGACTATATGTAATAGGGTAGCACCACTATAGAACTGGCGGAAAGACTTGGCAACAATAATACTAACCACCAAGGATAACTCGGGATGCCTTATCCTTGAGAGGTAGGGATTACCCCTTGGTATCAGGCTGCCAGATTGAAATTCTACCCTTCGGGTGCGGTTCCCAGCTTCACATCAGGTTATAGACCGTCACGATTTCCTTCATGTCAGAGTCGACCAGAACTGCTTTGTTGGTGCACCGGTCAATAGAGTTGATTAAGCGCTTCAGGTGTTTGACAAGGCGGTCCTTGTCCTTCTTATGCAGCCTGTACTCCAATGTATCACCCTGCCTCCTCACTGGCGTTCCGTACTCGAGTATTAAGTCAATATAATCCTTGGGGATTCCTCTCTGCTGAGATCGTTTATTGGCATGATTAGATACCTTCATGCTTCCACCCCCTTGCCTGCCCCGTTTTCCATCCGGGGCGGTATCGGCATTGAAACCCCTGCGTTGCACTCCCCGCACATAGAGCATTTCCTTACTCTATGTAGTGATTAACTAACATTCTCATCAATATGTAGTGGGAGAACTGATTAATTCTATAAATGTATTATAATAGGAATATAATTAGATGTCAAATAAAACAATTAAACACTTGAAAATGTCAAACCGTAGAGGAAATGGATGGCAGCCCTTTATTCTCAAAGGGCCATGATGAAATGTTGGAAAAGGCTGGGCCCTCTGCACCAGAATTGCCTGTGCAGTAAAAATCTTATAGGCCCTACGCCTTGTATAAAAGATCCATGTATCGCTCCAAGATGTCTCCTATCACCCCCCTCAGCGGCAGCCTGGCTGCCATTCCGTATACAGGGGCCATGCCGCCCCTTTGATCCGGGTTCTCCTTGACATACCCGACAGCTGAGTTCAGGTCATCTATGAATCTCTTCGCCACGCCTTCCCCGGTATGCCTCAGGGTTACACAGAGGTGAACGGCGGGCGGCTTATGGAGCGGGTTCAAGGCCCACTTTCGCTCGGACATAACGTCCAGCACCCGGTAGATATCCAGTTTCTCCGAGCCGAATGCGATCACCCACAGGGGATCACCGAGTATGGAAAGCTCCGGTATTCTCCGGATTCCTGCCTTTATGAACACTGCCGTTTCAAGGATCTTTTTTGTCGCCTCCAGATAACCCTTTGCTCCCATAGACACCATCGTCGCCCAGCACGCAGCGGTCAGCGCTCCAGGACGGCTTCCAGCAAAGGTGGGCGAGCAGTACAGGCCTCCCGGCCACTCCGTGGTTTTATAATACTGATAGCGGCGCAGCTCCGCTCCGCGATACAGGATAACCGAGGTCCCCTTTGAGGCGTAGCCATATTTATGGGTGTCAGCGGAAAGGGAGGTGACCCCGGGCAATCGAAAATCGAATGGCGGGACGGCATATCCCAACCGCTCGGCCCACGGAAGCACGAACCCGCCGAGACATGCATCGGTGTGGAAGCCAACGCCCCTTTGTCTCGCTAGCTCTGAGAGTTCCTCGATGGGATCGATGATCCCATGGGGAAATGTGGGTGCTGAGCCAACAAGGACGATGGTATTCTTGGTGATTGCCTTCGCAGTTGCCTTCACGTCTGCCCTGTAGTCCTCATCTACGGGGATACGGATGCAGCGTATGTTGAAATACTGGGCCGCCTTGTCAAAGGCAGCATGGGCAGTAGTGGGAATGATCATCTCCGGTTTTTTGATCTTTCTTTGGTCCCTGGCCCAGTCCCTGTATGCCTTCATGGCAAGCAAGATGCTCTCCGTGCCGCCGGAGGTAACCACCCCGCATATCTCCTGATCCGTACCCGAAGCAGTCCCGGCGCCTAACATAGTGCCTGCCATGGATACTACCTCTGCCTCGTACTTGGCGATGCTTGGCCACACGTCGGCGTGCAGCGGGTTGCTCTGGGAATTGATCGCATATACCTTATTGAGAAATTCTATGTGCGATTCATCGCCGTGATATACGGCACCCGACACATAGCCCTCCCTCCATTTCGACTCCTCCATCTCTTGAATCCGCTGCATCTCCTCAAGCACATCCTGCCGCCGAAGGCCCTGATCGGGAATCTCCTGAAACCTCATTGTCCTATGCCTGTAAGGTTTCACCGCCTTCTCAAGCTCTCCCATGATGTCCTCGTACTGACCTTCTATCATCCTCTTCACAGCTGGAATCGGCTTAATGCACGTAAACAACCCCGAGATAATGCGCGGGTGTATACGCTCCATACCGCGCATGATAAAATGCTTCAGATCCATCTCACACCTCCCCTTTCTTCAGCCCATGGATCAATGGGCGCAACCGGCATTACGCCCTGTTCAACCTCGCATAGATCCCCTTGGTGTTCCGGTAGATATTCAGGAATTCCCTGAACAGCTCATCGTACATCCCGCGGTTTTCCGGGTTGGGTGTATAGGTATTTGCAATGGGAACGAGCCCGGGGATCTGATCGAAGCTAAGAAGCCCAAGGGCTACGGATGCCAGCAGGGCCGCGCCTCTGAGATTTGCCTGTATCGGATCCCTGGCCTGCCTGATGGTCCGATTCAACACGTCTGCGTGAATTTGACACCAGACATCGGAATTCGCACCGCCGCCGATCATGGTGATGGGATCTAATCGAGCCTTGATGAATTTCTCCACATACTGCAACAGCCACCGCGAGTTGTAGGCAACCCCCTCGTATACGGCTCTCAGGAGGTGTCCTCGCGTGGTGGTAAGGGATTGGTTGAAAATGCCTGCCCGCACTGAATGGTTTTCTATCGGTGTCCTCTCTCCATAGAGCCAGGGAGTGAATATCAGCTTTTCACTCCCTGCAGGGACAGCAGCCACGATCCTGTCGAAGATAGTCAATGCATCCTCCGGTTGTGGCTCCTTGAGCAACTCATCCTTGCAAAAGAGGATGTTGTCGCAAAGGTAGGTGAGGCACGCACCGGCTGATTCCTGCTCGTTCGCCACGAAATATCTCCCCGGTATTGCAGACGGCAGGGAAGCCATATTGTGGAACAGATCCGTCTTCTTGAAAGGTACATGGCACGTCAGCCAGGAGGAAGTCCCGATGTAGAGGTGACCCTCGAAGTCCCTTACCGCACCGGAGCCTATTGCCGCTGAGGTGACATCAGGGGCTCCCACTACCACAGGCACTCCTTCCCGCAAGCCCAGGTCCCGGGAGACCTCTTTCTTGATCGGCCCCAGGACATCAACGGAATGCTTGAGCGGCGGGAACATGTTCCTGTCCAGCCCCGCCATCTTTATCAGCCGGTCATGGTAGGTGACCTTGGAGATATTCCTGGCATCGGTCAGCCAGTGGAGGGCTATGGAATCGTAGGATGCGGCTGCTCTGCCCGTGAGCCGCAGGTTAATGTAATCCTTCGGCTCCAAAAAGAGGGAGGTCTTCTTGTAGATGTCGGGATGCTCGTTTTTTAGGTAGAGTATATGGCCGAGCGGACCTTTTCCCGAATGCTCGGGCGCTCCCCCTGTGAGCATGATCCATCGTATGAGCTTGGTGATCCCGTAGCCTGCTACCTTAAGAAGCCCATCGGTGATCTCTCTGATGTACCCGGCTCCCCTGGAATCCATCCAGATAATAGCGTTCATCAGATGAATGCCATTCTCGTCAAGCGCGACCGTCCCCGACCACTGGGTAGTGCAGCTCACAGCCACCACGTCCTCCAGGGGTATCGAAGCCCTGCCGAGCACCTTCTTAGCGGTATCCATAATCGCATCCCACCACTCATCCGGGCTCTGCTCGGCCCCTCCATTCGGCAGAAGCAGGAGGGTTGTGGCCTTGAATTCGCTCTCTATTACCTCACCCCGCGAGGACACTACTGCCGATTTGGCACCCGAGGTGCCAAGATCTATAGCGAGAATATATTTCTCGTTGCTCGGTGGCGCACCCATTATGGACTGCGTTGTTGGTATCTAATCTACAAGGCTCAAGCTTGCCTGTTCTGCCTCAGAGGAAGCCGTATCAGACCGATTTTCTCCCTCTCCCTCCTCACCGTTTCTCTCTTTCGTTTACTCTGGCGGTATCTTCACGCCCTTCTCCATGGCAGTGTCGAGGGCGGCCTCATATCCCGCATCTACATGGCGGGCGATCCCGATCCCCGGATCCACCGTCAACACCCGTTCCAATCGCTCTGCCCTCTCGTTGGTTCCGTCCGCCACGATCACCATTCCCGCATGGAGCGAATACCCGATGCCCACGCCGCCGCCGTGATGAAAGCTCACCCAACTTGCCCCGCAGGCCGTGTTCAGGGCGAAATTGAGAAGCGGCCAATCGGCAATGGCATCGCTCCCATCACGCATGCCCTCGGTTTCCCTGTTGGGAGAGGCCACCGAGCCGCAATCCAGATGATCTCGACCGAACACGATGGGAGCTTTGATATCGCCCTTGGCTACCATCTCATTGACAGCAAGCCCGAACCTGGCGCGATCACCGTAGCCCAGCCAGCATATCCTCGTAGGAAGCCCGAGAAAGGGAACCCGTTCCCGCGCCAGACGGATCCACCGGTTGAGCGGCTCGTCCTCCGGGAACAATCCTGTAACCGTTTCATCGATACGGTGTATATCCTGTGGATCACCCGAAAGGGCCGCCCACCGGAAGGGGCCCTTTCCCTTGCAGAACAGCGGGCGAACATAGGCAGGGATGAAGCCCGGGTATTTGAACTCACCGTTCTCATCCCTCACATCAAGACCTCCCATCTCGGCCTGGGTTCGGAGGTTGTTGCCGTAATCAAAACAGATGGCGCCTCCTTTCTGCATCTCCAGTATTGCCGCAACGTGAACCACGATAGACTCACGGGACCGCCGCTGGTACTCTCCAGGGTCCTTGTCCCTGAGCTCATCAAGCTCTTTCATGTTCCCCTTGGGCACATAGCTCAACAGATCGTGTGAAGGGGTCTGGTCCGTGACGATATCCGGGATGACACTTCTGCTGACCAGCTCGGGATGGACCTCTGCCGCATTCCCGACCAGGCCGACCGACAGGGGTTCTTCCCTCCTCCTGGCCTCCTCTATCCATACCAGGGCCTCATCAAGGTTGTCCGTCATCCTGTCGCAGTAGCCCTCGTCCACCTTTCTCTTGATCCTTTCAGGCCTGACCTCCACGTCCAGGATAACCCCTCCGTTCATGGTGGCAGCCATGGGCTGGGCCCCGCTCATACCCCCCATGCCCGCGGTCAGTATGAATTTGCCCTGGAGACTCGTCGTTGCGTACTCCTTGTTGGCGAGTGCGGCGAGGGTTTCATAGGTGCCCTGGAGTATGCCCTGGGTTCCGATGTAGATCCAGCTCCCGGCCGTCATCTGCCCATACATGGTCAAGCCCATCTCGTCATAGCGATCGAAGTGCTCCTGTGTTGCCCATGCGGGAACAATATTGGAGTTTGCGATAATCACCCGCGGCGCCTGCGTGTGAGTTTTTGCGATATACACCGGCTTCCCGGACTGGACGCACAGGGTCTCATCCTCTCCAAGCCCCTGCAAGGCCTTGATAATCCTGGTATACTCCCTCCAGTTCCTAGCGGCGCGGCCCGATCCCCCGTACACAATGAGCTCCTCGGGTTGAACCGCCACATTGGGGTCCAGATTGTTCATAAGCATTCGAAGCGCAGCCTCTGCATCCCACGTGCGGCACTGTATGTTGGTGCCGGTGGGCGCCTTGATCGGCCACGACGGTCTCTGCTCGTAGTACATAGGCCTTGTCATGTGGTCACCTCCTTTTATAAGTTAACCTATAAATCTCATGCCTGTCAAATCCTGTCAGCATAGGGCGAGTGCCTGATGGATTGCCTTAGCTCTTGCAGGGAGAACACATGCCGGGGAAAAACTCCTTCTTGACGGTTAAAGCCATTTCCCTTGACATAAGCCCTTTTCATGGGCGAGTCTTAGTCTACGATTTTCTTGGACTATTGCACCTCATCGGGGAGAGCCTGATCTATGAGTAGATTCCTGATCCTTGACATCGGGGCCGGGACCATGGATGTCCTTTGCTACGATTCCGAAATAAACCTGATCTATAAGGCAGTTGCCAAATCACCCACTCTTTACCTGGCTCAAGCAGTGGAGAGCCTGCACAACGATCTGCTCATCACTGGGTGCGAGATGGGAGGTGGGCCCATCTCGGAGGCCCTGATTCAAAAGGCGAAGAAATCACGGGTTCTCATGTCCGCCTCTGCTGCCGCCACGCTCCATCATGACCTGGAAAAGGTACGCTCCCTGGGCATAGAGGTGGTCAAGGATCAAGAAGCAGAGGCTATGCAGGGCGGTACAGACCTCAACCATCTCACCATCGGGGACCTCGACATAGATCGGCTGCGACACCTCCTCCAGGGGTTGGGCGTGTCCTTTTCATTTGATGTAGTCGGCATCTGCGCCCAAGATCATGGCATACCTCCAGAGGGGGTATCTCATCTGGATTACCGTCATACCTTCTTCAAGGCCCGGCTCGATGAAAATCCCTATCCCCACGCCCTGCTCTATAGGAACGATGAGGTACCGCCGACCTTTAGCCGCCTCACGGCTATAGCGAAGAGCGCCAAGGCCATTCCCGCCGATGAGATCTACCTTATGGACAGCGGCATGGCTGCCATGCTGGGGGCGACCCTGGATCCCCAGGCATCCCGCCACAATAGGGTGCTTACCCTGGATGCGGCCACCTCTCATACCGTGGGCGCGGCCGTGGAGCGTGGGGAAATTTGCGGATTCTTCGAATACCATACCCGGGATATAACCATCGAACGGGTGGAAACGCTGTTGCGGGAGCTGGCCGACGGAAACCTCGATCACGCAGGGATTATGAGGGAAGGCGGGCACGGAGCGTACATCCGAAAGGCCTTCGGTTTTGGGGCTGCAGAGATCATCGTGGCCACCGGCCCCAAACGCGGGATGCTCAAGAACACAGGTTTGCCGTTCGTATTCGGAGCTCCCCTCGGTGATACTATGATGACGGGAACAGCCGGCGTGCTTGAGGCCATCCGCAGGCGCAAGGGCCTGGGGCCATTGCTCGATGCATGAGAGTTTCCAGCCTGTATTCTGTCAAAAAACTCAAGGGATTACGCCTCTATGTTTGGAGATATGAAAATTATATTACAGCATGTTAGCTACGTTGGGAATTGCAGATCAATAGCAAATAACACGACGCAATGCGTGGAGGCTTTAAAGCTGAAATTACTTTTTTAGCGGATTAAGGTTTGTAACACTAGCCGTAAGTACCCGCACAAAAACCTGGCTTATGACTTATAGCAGAATACGAAAGATTGTTGATCTTTTAGTTTTCCAGAACGACAGCCGAAATCGATAGTCATAATTATGCCTTTAACGCACTTGTTTGATCCCAGGAAAAAGCCAGTCGGCTTTCAAAGGCTTGTTTGGATTTCTATACAAATTCATGAGTGTCAGCAAGCTGACTGGGATGCAACCACAAGTACTCTCTGACCTCTAAATTCATCCGATCTAATTCCACTAGAAAACCGGATACCGAGAAACGATAGTTCTCTAAATTGGTCTCCGTTTTACGGAGATGCTCAATCTGCTTTTGAAAATGCACAATCCTCTCAAGGGTAGTTTTATACTCTTGTTCATTATTAATCATTTATCAAAACCTCCACTATTCCTCGTTTATTACCATCGCGCTTGATTTGCCAGGAATCAATGGCTGCTTCTTCACCATGAAGCGCAGCCATTCGCCTAAGCCAAAATATACTTGCACCCTCGTAGTTTTGGGCAGCAAGGTGATCGAAGAGAATGCGTGCCTCTCCGGTAACCCGCTGGACATCAAATTGATCATCCATTAAGAGGAATATATCAATATCCTGAGGATCTGATTTATTCGTGATAAAAGAGCCAAAAATGATGAATCGCGACACATGCCCTGTTTCCATAGCCAGAGAGTAGACACGCTGCAATCTTGCAGCTACGATTGCTCTTTGAAACCCCCCCTTGCCGAAATATTCGATGACATCTGACAAGTTAGATTGATGAATTCCAGGAGGCAGATCCCCACTATCACTGAATTTTGGCCACTTTTTCATGTTTAGAATTATCAATCAGACAAAGTAATCTTTCAAATAGGTATCAAGTTGAACATATATTATATGGAAGCCATGATATTCAATATGCGAGCATTCCTTATGGCATAGTATCATTATCTTAACCTTTTTTCCAATAAGATTACAGCCATCGTGCAATGCCTAACACCCGCAATCAGCACGGTTTTTATTGTACACTTGGTTTAGTAGCTCCGAGCTTTTCTGTCTCTCTGATTTCCCCAATCATAGCAGAAACATGGAACGCACTGGACTTCTATTTCATGGCACAACTCTCATTCGGATAAGATTTCACGTTGAGCAGCTTCCGGCTCTCCGGGCCGGAAGCTGCACCCCAAGAGGTAAAGGGGTAAAAGAATAAGGATTAATTAAGATCCCTGACGAGACGGAACCCGCCGCCGCTGTCGCGGTAGCCAGGGCCGCCCCAACCGCGATTGGCCGCCCGGCAGCCCCCGGCGCCGTAGCCCCAGCTGCCGCCTCGCAACACACGGTATGTGCCGGAAGATGGCCCCTTAGGGTCGGTGACATGAGCATTAGGATAATCTCCATACCAGTCCTCACACCACTCATAGACATTGCCGTGCATGTTATAGAGGTCCCAGGCGTTGGGGTTTTTGTGTGCCACCGGGTGGGTCTTGTTCCCTGCATTGCCGCAGTACCAGCCCATGGCAGCCAGGTTGGGGTCACGGTCACAGCCAGTTTCAGTGATGCCTCCATTTGCAAAGGCCGTGGTGGTCCCTGCCCGGCAGGCGTATTCCCACTCTGCCTCGGTGGGGAGGCGGTATCTGTTCGTTCCCTCTTTTTGGTTGAGTCTTCTGATAAACTCCTGGCAGTCATTCCAAGAGACTCTCTCTGCCGGACAATCGGCACCGCAATCTTTGAAGTTTGAAGGATTTGTGCCCATCACTGCCTTCCACTGTCTTTGGGTTACTTCCGTGGTTTGCAGGTAGAAAGCTTGTCTTAATGTCACCTCATGCTGTGTCTCATTGCTGTATCTGCCTTTTTCCGAATGGGGGCTGCCCATGGTGAAGGTGCCGGGAGGGATCAGGATGAACTTCATGCCGATGGAGTTGCTGAAGGTTGGTTCAGCATTGGACCATTTCACATTGAAGAGCAACGCTTCAGTATCTCCGGCCTTTAAATCCTTCCCTGCTTCAGCATACTTGGCAACCAGGCTCTTCCAGGCTGTCTCCTTCATGTCCTTTCCAAAGGGCGATGAGACGATCTCCTTATACTTACCGATATCTTCTTCTACTGCTGCTATCAATTTTTGTCTTTTCTCCGCCTTGAGCCGTTCGATCTCAGCCAAACGCCTGGCCTCTTCTTGCTCCCTTTTTCTCTTAAGCTCTTCGAGACGCTGCTGCTGCTCCTCTTTCTGCCGCACCATGGCGAGCATAGCATCCAGGCTATCGTCTTCCTTTGCCAGGGAGGTGCCCAGGCGCTTTTTCATCTCGATAATCCTGGCATCCAGCTGAGCAAGCTGCTGCTCATAGCGGGCGATCTCCGCTGCCTCCCGTTGTTTTGCCTCCTGGTCGGCTTGCTCGAGTTTTTTCAGGTAGGCAAGCTCCTTTTCCCGTTCCGAGGTCTCGACAGCTATGGCATTCAGTCTTGATTCTTGCTTGAGAAACAGCACCAGTTCCCCTCCCTGCTGCCCGCCGGTGTCCTTGAGGGAGCCGAACTGGGGAAACTGTTCTGCGTTTTCTGCCACCCCTGCCTTGATATCAGGGAAGAAATCAGAGGGAATGAGAAAGGGCTTCTGGTTTTCCTTGAGGGTTTTGACCACGAAATGGGAAAACACGCTGTTTTGTCCAAATCCTTCATCTGCGACCGGCTCCAGGCCTCCTGAGGTAATGGCCTGTCTGGAGGTGAGCCGGTAGGCCCTTTTGATAACCTCATCGGTTACCTTGGGCAGTTTCCCCCTGCGGCCTCGAAAGAAATCCCCTGAAAAACAGGAGTCCGAGATAAGGAGGATATGCTTTGCCTTGATCGCATC